>Ga0208788_1000823_pt1 | contig 15156 bp, 24 predicted proteins | sample Wag4_2014_7_11_3_FD_187363 | JGI IMG/M metagenome (GOLD analysis project Ga0208788, IMG submission 187363) | Fresh water mixed with fracking chemicals microbial communities from Ohio, USA - Utica-2 Time Series FC 2014_7_11 (SPAdes) (version 2) ...
TTCCTTATATAGTCACCCTGGACGAGAGCAGCGGGAAGATTCTCGCTATCCGTAGGAACTGGAACGAGGACGACGAACTCAAGCGCAAGAAAGAGTACTTCGTTCATTACCAGTTCATCCGTGGTCCGGGGGCCTATGGCCTTGGTCTGGTACACCTGATTGGTGGTCTGGCTAAAGCTTCGACTGGCATGTTGCGTCAGTTGATGGATGCTGGAACGCTGGCCAACCTGCCTGCAGGCTTTAAGACCCGTGGTCTGCGGATCGCGGACCATGACAAGCCGCTGCAGCCCGGTGAGTTCCGTGACGTCGATACGGGTGGTATTGACATCAAGCAGAGCCTGTTGCCGCTGCCCTACAAGGAGCCGAGCCAGACTCTGTTCGTGTTGCTTGGTTCGTGTGTCCAGTTCGGTCAGCGCTTTGCCCAGATTGCTGATCTACAGGTAGGTGATGGCAACCAGCAGGCCGCTGTAGGCACGACGATGGCGCTGTTGGAGCGTGGTTCGACGATCATGTCGGCGATTCACAAGCGTTTGCACTATGCGCAGAAGCAGGAATTCAAGCTTTTGTCTCGTGTGATCAAGGAAAACATGCCTGATTCGTACCCGTACTCGGTTGAGGGGGCGGATCGGACGGTTAAAGCAGAGGATTTTGACGATCGGATCGATGTAATTCCTGTTTCTGACCCGAACATTGTGTCTTCGACGCAGAGAATTACGATGGCTCAGACGCAGTTGCAGCTTGCTCAGAGTGCTCCGCAGATGCATAACCTGCATGAGGCCTATCGGCGCATGTATGAAGCGCTTGGGGTCAAGAATATTGACGATATTTTGGTGCCGGATGACAGTTTGAACCCCAAGCCGAAGGATCCTGCGACCGAAAACATGGATGTAATGGACAACAAGAAGCTAAAAGCTTTTGCTGGACAGAACCATGATGCGCATATCGTCTCGCATTTGATCCAGGGCATGTCTCCTGTGCTGCAGGCGAACCCTCTGGCGGCTGTTTCGTTGCAAAAGCACGTGTTGGAGCATGTGAAAATCAAGGCTGAGGAAAAAGTAGAGGCTGAGATTTTCCAGGAGTATGGTCCTGAGGGCGCTGGAATGGTCTCGGACATCGAAAAAGAGGCTCGTATTGCTACGTATGTTGTGCAGTTCCTGCAAGAAGTGCGTGATCTGAGCAACAAGATGAGTGGATCTGGTGCTCCTGACCCGATTGTGCAGTTGAAAGAGCAGGAGTTGAAGCTTCGTGAGGCGGATAACCAGCGTAAGGCGGCTGAGTCCCAGGCAAAACTGCAGCAAGAGCAGCAGGCGCTGGCTCAAGAGGCGCAGATAGCACAAGCCCGTATCCAATCGCAAGAAGATATTGCACAATTACGGGCACAGACTAACATTATGAAGATGGATCAGCAGGCTCAACAAGCAGGAGTGCGAAATGCCCTTGACGCGCGGAAGCAGCAACAAAGTAATCAGTGAAAATATCGGCGAGATGGTTCGTAAGTACCGCAAAAAAGGCAAGATTGGTACTTCGAAGCCTAAGTCTGCTAAGGCTGCTCAAAAGCAGGCCGTTGCTATTGCTCTTTCGGCTGCTGGTAAGTCTAATAAACCGAAGAAAATGAACGATGGCGGGGCTGTGATGACTGTTTATCGCAAAGACGCCCGTAAACCCGTAAAAATCTACTAAGGATCATCATGAAACAGTCCCCCATGTACAAAGAACCCACCATGGCCCAACGCGCCAAGATTCAAGCTGCCCGTAAGCGCATGCGTGAAGGCATGGAAGGCGAAAAGACCCTGTTCGCTAAGCTTTCCACTACTGAAGCCAAGGCCGCTCGGGATGAGCAGAAGATGGCTATGCGTGAGATGGAGAAAATCCCCGAGGCCGTGCGTCGTTCTGAGGCGGAAGAGGGCCAGACGGTTACTCCGTTCAAAAAAGGCGGCATGGTTAGCAGCAAGAAAGCCGCTGGCGGTGCTGGTATGTCCCGTGGTTGTGGGGCAGCCATTAAAGGCAAGGGCTTCAAGGGCGTTTTCTGATGGCTAACTACCCTCAAGTCAAAAAGAAGAAGCAAGAAGAGATGGGCAGCGCCGATGATGGCGCTGCTTACGTTCGCGAAAAGAAGGAAGCTGAGCGTGAGTGGGCGAAGCAGGCTGCTATTGAAACAGTTGAGCGCGGCAGGAAAGCTTCGATCGAACGCGGCACAGAAGTCCAGTATTATAAGAAGGGTGGACTTGTTCGAGGCTGCGGCCTCGCTATAAAGGGAAAGAAATTTAAAGGAGTTCTCTAATTGGACCCAATCAGGCTAATAGAAGGCCTGCTAGATCTGCTCAAAAAAGAGCGTGAAGCAGTAAAAGACATGATAGCAACGGGAGCGCAGGACTGGGCTCATTACCAGTACATGCGAGGCCGATATGAGACCACTGACTTGGTGGTCAGTTATGTCCAGGAATACCTGAAGAAAGCAGAAAGAGACGATACAGAAGATTAAACATAACCCTTTCATGGAGAACCCATGCCTACAGCATTAGAAGAGAAGTGGAAGAAAGAAGAAGAGGAAAAAGCAGCTAAAGAACCGACGTTAGATGATGTATTCAGGGACGACGGCTCATTGGATGAAGAAACTCTGGAAGGATCGGTGCGTGAAAAGCTGCCCCGGCCAACCGGTTGGCGCATCCTGATTCTGCCTTACCGTGGAGCGACCAAAACCAAGGGCGGTATTGCTTTGGCTGATCAAACCATGGAAAAGACGCAGATGAGCACTGTCTGTGGCTACGTACTAGCCGTAGGTGATCTGGCTTATGGAGATATGGACAAGTTTCCCAATGGCGCTTGGTGTCAACCGGGTGACTGGGTGATCTTTGCCCGCTACGCAGGTTCTCGCCTCAATATTGATGGTGGGGAACTACGCCTAATGAATGACGATGAAGTCCTGGCACGTATTGAGGACCCATCCACCATTCTTCACATGTAATCCAGGGAGGAAAACATGCAAGAGCAGCAAGAAATGCAAGAAGAGCAGGACATCGAGGTAGAGCTTCCTGAGCAGGAAAATGAGACTGCTGAGCAAACTCAACCACAGCAACAAGAACTAGGCCTAGACGAGCCGGAGCAGCCAAAACGGGCTGATTCTGACGATGATCTAGAGAACTATTCCGAGGGGGTTAAGAAGCGGATCAATAAAATGACCGCAAAACTCCGTGAGGCAGAGCGGCGTGAGCAGGCAGCCCTGGAATATGCCCGTGGCGTACAGGCTCGTTTGCAGGAAGAGCAAAAACGTGCGCAGGCTCTGGACCAGAGTTATGTTGGGGAGTATAAAGCCCGGGTTAATCAGCAGGTGGAGATTGCTCGTCAGCGTATGCGTCAGGCTGTTATGGAAAATGACGCTGATGCAATGGCCGAGGCCCAAGAAGCGATTGCTAGGCTGACCATTGAGCAAGAGCGTGTTTCCTTGGCTGAGCGCCAACAGGCTCAATACAAAGAGCAGCCGGCAGAGCAGGTCTATCAACCGGCCCCTCAGGCCGCTCAAAGCCGCCCGGACCCCAGAGCAGAAACCTGGGCTCAAAAGAACGAGTGGTTTGGGTCAGATCAGACGATGACCTATGCAGCATTCGGAATTCATAATACACTCGTAACAGAAGAAGGGTTTGACCCATCGTCAGATGAGTATTATGATGAGCTGGATCGAAGAATCCGTTCGGAGTTTCCGCACAGATTCCAACAAGAGAACAGACCACGGAAATCGTCACCGTCCGTGGCTCCTGCATCCCGTAGTGGAGTGACTGTAAGTGGACGCAAAACGGTAAAACTCACATCCAGCCAAGTAGCTATGGCGAAAAAATTGGGTGTGCCGCTGGAAGAGTACGCTAAGTACGTGAAAGGGAGTATCTAAATGGCTAACGAAAAAGAAGTGATGTCTCGCACCCCCCGCGCTGCGGAAACCCGTGCAAAGGAAGAGCGACGTAAGCCTTGGCGCCCCCCTTCATCCTTGGATGCTCCCCCGGCTCCTGATGGATTCAAGCATCGATGGATTCGTGCTGAAATGCGGGGTCAAGAGGATCGTAAGAACCTCTCCAATCGTATGCGCGAGGGCTATGAACTAGTCCGAGCCGACGAATACCCTGACTTTGAAGCGCCCACCATCGAGGATGGCAAACACGCAGGCGTTCTGTCTGTTGGCGGTCTTGTGCTTGCTCGAATCCCTGAGGAGACTGTGGCTGAGCGAAATCAGTACTATCAACAGCGATCGAAGGACCAACTGACTGCTGTGGATCAGAACATGATGCGTGAGAATGCTCACAGTTCCATGCGCATTGAAGATCCTAAGCGTAATTCGAAGGTCTCCTTTGGGGGCCCTAAATCGTCAACCGACTAAAGGAATGAAAAATGGCTAACACCAACAAACCTTTCGGTCTGCGTCCTATCGGCAACCTGTCTGCTACTGGTGCTCAAAAACAGTACGGATACGAAATTGCCGATAACCAGTCCGGCGCCATTTACCAGGGTGACCTAGTCACCGTGTATGATGGCTATATCGTTAAATTTGTTCCCGGTACTCACACCGCCGCTGTTGGTGTGTTTAACGGCTGCTTCTATAACGACCCCACCACCCAGAAGCCCACCTTCAAGAACTTCTATCCGGGTTCCGTCAACGTCACTCAGGGTAAAATCCAGGCTGATGTTATCGACGATCCCAACCAGTTGTTCCTGATCCAAGCTGATGAGGACATCGTTCAAGCTGACATCGGCAAAAACGCCGACGTTACCGCTTCGACAACGGGTTCGACCACCACCGGTGTTTCTGCAATGACTCTGGATTCGTCCACCATTGCTAACACTGCTGCTCTTAACCTCAAGATTGTTGGCGTGTCCAACGATCCCGAGAATGAGATCGGCACCAACTACACTGTTGTGGTCGTGAAGATCAACGAACATCTCTACGGCAGCGCTGGCGTTGCTGGTCAAGGAGCTTAATCATGGCAATTTCACGTTCCCAACTAGTTAAAGAGCTTGAGCCAGGACTGAACGCCCTGTTCGGCATGGAGTACAAGCGCTATGACAACGAGCATGAGCAGATTTTCGATACCGAGTCTTCGGACCGTGCTTTCGAAGAGGAAGTGATGCTGACCGGCTTTGACTTGGCTCCCACCAAGACCGAAGGCGCTGGCGTCTCTTACGATACCGCTCAGGAATCGTTCACTGCCCGTTACACCCACGAGACCATCGCCCTGGCGTTTGCGATCACCGAAGAAGCCGTTGAGGACAACCTCTACGACCGTCTGGCTGCTCGCTACACCCGTGCTCTGGCCCGTTCCATGTCTCAGACCAAGCAAGTTAAAGCCTCTTCGGTTCTGAACAACGCGTTTAGCTCGTCCTACCCTGGTGGCGACGGCGTTTCGCTGTGTAACTCGGCTCACCCCACGGCTCTTGGCCCCAACTTCTCCAACACCCCCGCAGTTGCTGCTGACCTGAACGAAACCTCTCTCGAGCAGGCTATCATCGACATCGCCGGTTTCACCGACGAGCGTGGTCTGAAGACGGCCATCCAGGGCATGAAGCTGCTAATCCCCAAAGAACTGCAATTCGTTGCTGAGCGTCTGATGGTTTCCAATCTCCGTGTTGGTACCGCTGACAACGATGTCAACGCAATCCGTTCGATGGGCATGCTGCCTGAGGGCTATGTCGTTAACCACTTCCTGACCGACACGGACGCTTGGTTCATCAAGACCGACGCCCCCAATGGTCTGAAGCACTTCACTCGCGCAGGCATGAAGACCGGTATGGAAGGTGATTTTGACACCGGTAACGTTCGCTTCAAGGCTCGTGAGCGTTATAGCTTCGGATGGTCGGATCCTCGTGGTATTTACGGCTCCGCCGGTGCCTAAAAAGCACTAAGGAAAAGGGAGGCTCCGGCCTCCCTTTTTTGTTGTTATTGGTGTATATTCAGGATATCTAGGGACTTTTACCTGTACCGACTGACCTAGCAGACGTAGTAGAGACGGTGCGGGGATGTGCTACTACACGAGAGGAATAGCATGGCTACCACGAATTTCTCGGGCCCAATTAAAGCTGGCTCGATCAAAGACACCACCGGCTCCACTGTTGGCACCAACGTAGCTAACGTTGGTTATGTTCTGATGGCTCAATCTGCCGTCATCGACATCATTGGCGCTACTTCTAACAACCAAGTTGTTGCTACGATTCCGGCTAACTCCCAGATCGTTGACGTTATCCTTAACGTTACCGCCGCAAACGACGACACCGGCACGGCTACTGTTGTGGTCGGTACTTCGGCTGACGCGGACGCCTTCGTTCCTAGCACCTCTGTTAAGACCGCCGGCACGACTCGCGGAACTCTGGATACGGAAGCTACAGACGTTGGCACCACGGACATCCAGGTTTTGGCTGATTTTACTGCCCAAAACGGAGACGGTGCCGCAGGCGCTGCAACTGTTACTGTCCTGTACATCCAGAACAATAACCTGTCGTAATAGGAGGCTCGAATGAGCTTTGGAAGCGATATCAAGTCGGTCACTAAGACCGCTGACGCCGCTGCTATCTCTGGAAGAACCCGAGTAAACGGTATTTACTACACGTGCTCGGCGACCGCCTCTTCATTTACTTTGAAGAACGGCTCTACTTCTGGCGGTACTGGTTACGTCACGATTACGACGCCTGCAGCCGCTGGTGCCTATGACATCATCCTTCCAGACGCTGGAATCCTCTTTGAGGACGGCGTTTATATTGATGTTGCAGATGCCAACGTAACGAGCGTTACCCTTCTGTATTACGGCGGCGCAGCCGCTTAAGGGGTAAACCATGGCCAAAAAGGGCATGGGGATTGCAACGTCGGTTAAGTCGGGCAATTTTCGCTCGACCAAATCCGGCGCAGGCATGACCAAGAAAGGCGTTGCAGCTTATCGCAAGGCCAATCCTGGTTCTAAGCTTCAAACCGCCGTTACAGAGAAGAAACCTACCGGTAGTCGTGCGAAACGACGTTCTTCGTATTGCGCCCGGTCGGAAGGTCAAATGAAAATGCATAACGTTGACTGTTCAGAGACGCCTGAAAAGCGGATTTGCGCAGCACGTCGCCGTTGGAGGTGCAAATAATGGCAGCTAAACCCGGTTTGTACGCAAATATCTGGGCCAAACGAAAGCGTATTGAGGCTGGTTCTGGTGAAAAGATGCGTAAAGTAGGCGCTAAAGGCGCCCCTACGGCCAAGGCATTTAAGCAGGCCGCTAAAACAGCGAAAGGGAAGAAAAAATGAAGGGTTGCGGAATGAAAAAGATGGCCAAAGGCGGCCAAGCAATGTGTAGCCCCCGTAAGCAGATGGCTATGGGCATCAAGCCTGCTGGCGGCAAAGCAAAAGGCATGATGGGTGGTGGCATGGCCAAGGGCTACAAGTACGGCGGCATGGCCAAAAAAGGCAAAAAGGCCTGCTAAATGGCGACCTCAGGGACCACGGTATTTGATCTCCCGATAGATGAGCTTATCGAGGAGTCGTTCGAGCGGTGTGGTATTCGGTCTATGTCTGGATACCACATTAAGACTGCTCGTCGGTCCCTTAACCTCGTCTTCTTGGACTGGGCTAACCGTGGGTTGAACCTTTGGACTATTGAGCAGCGTACGCTGTCTTTGGTTGCTGGCGATACAACAAAGACGCTTCCGAGCGACACCGTGAACGTCTTGTCAGCCGTTATTCGGACCGGATCCGGTCAGACCACCCAGGATATTGAGATCGATCGAATCAGCCGGGAAGAGTACCTATACCTCCCCGACAAATTTACTCGTGCGCAACCCGCACAGTATTACGTGGAGAGAACGAACTCCCCTTTGGTGTACTTGTATCCCACTCCTGATACCACGTACACCTTTCTTTATTACGCCGTCAGACGGATCCAGGATTCTGGTGCATACACCAACGTAACGGACATCAACTTCCGTTTCCTGCCATGCCTGACAGCAGGCCTTGCCTACTATTTGTCCCTTAAGTTTGCTCCTGAAAGAACAACTGTTCTTAAGGCCTTCTATGAAGAAGAGTACGCACGTGCTGCGGCAGAAGACAGGGACATCGCAAGCTTGCATTTTACTCCGGACCTAGGACCATGAAATGGCTTTCGCTTCAGGTAAATACGCTCTTGCAATATGTGATCGCTGCGGCTTTCAGTATCCTTACTTGGACCTCAAGAAGGAATGGACAGGGTTTAAAACTTGCCCAGAATGCTATGAACCAAAGCACCCACAGCTTGAGCCAAAGAGAAACGTTGGCGATCGCATTGCGCTACGTGAGCCAAGACCTGATCGCATTGAGCCGATGCAAGTTTTTGTCGCTGCTCCAGGCGACTCAGCCTTTGAGGACGTCGGTATGGAACCGGCTCCAGTCAGCCAAGTCTTGGTTGCAGCAGCGTCTGTCGGGTCGGTAACGGTGAGCACAACATGAACTACAGCGACCTCGTAACCAACATTAGGAACTACACGGAAGTTGACAGCAACGTCCTGTCTGAGTCCGTCATCAATACCTTCATCACCATGGCCGAGAACCGTGTCATGCGGGAGGTGGATCTTGATGTGTTCAAGGAGTACGTGGTAGGCAATTTCACGTCCTCGAACGCTTTTCTTGAACTGCCTACCGACTTTCTGTTTGCTCGGTATGTTCAGATCATTGCTGCAAACAACACCCGCACGTACCTCGAACCACGGGAGATGACGTTTATCAACGAGTACATCCCTGATCGGACTTCGACCGGTACCCCAAAGTATTACGCCATGTTTGACCAGAACACAATGCTGGTTGCTCCAACGCCGTCTTCAAACGTGAACGTTGAACTCGGGTATTTCCGCAGGGTTGCGCAGCTTTCGTCTGCTAACACCACAACATGGCTTAGCACTAATGCTCCTGAAGTGTTGCTTTATGCCTGCTTAGTTGAAGCCTACAGTTACCTGAAGGGCCCGGACAATCTCCTCGGATACTTTGAGAACAGCTACAAGCGGGCCGTACAGGGATTAGGTATTGAGCAGCAGGGTCGCTCTCGTAGAGATGAGTTCCGAGACGGGGAAATTCGCATTAAACTAAAGTCTGAGTCACCTGGACCATGATCGAAATGCAAAGCCCAATCCTGTTAATGAAGGTCGATGTGGCTACTACCAATAACCGTGGGTTTACACCGGAGGAATTGGCGGAGCAGGCGGTAAACAAGATTGTTTATGTGGGTGCGAATTCACACCCGGTTATTCGCGAGCAGGCTGAAGCTTTTAAAGAGTCTGTTCGCCATGTAGTTTTGATGTATTTACAGCAAGCGGTCCAGTCCAACAAGACAACCATTGCGAATCGTTTAACCCAGGCAGGCCATCCAGAGCTTGTCAAACTTTTGGAGAACTAAAATGGCTGGATTGACCCAAGCACTCTGCACCTCGTTTAAAGTTGAATTGCTGACGGGGACGCATAACTTCACCGCTTCGACAGGTAACACTTTCAAGGTTGCCCTGTTCAAGGCCAATGCTTCGATCGTTGGTACTTACGGTGCTGCCACGACTAACTATTCAGACATGACCGGCAACTCGGATGAGAACACCGGTACGGGATATTCGGCAGGTGGTAACACCCTGACCAATGTAACGCCTACTTCGTCTGGTACGACTGCATTCACGGATTTCGCTGACACCACTTGGTCTTCGGCCACGATTACTTCTCGTGGCGCCATGATCTATAACAGCTCGGCTTCTAACAAGGCCGTTTGCATCTTAGATTTCGGCTCAGACAAAACCTCTACTTCCGGTGATTTTTCTATCGTAATGCCTACTGCCGATAGTTCGAATGCGATCATAAGGATAAGTTGAATTGCGTTTGTTGCATCAGTTGCAGTAAAATATAGGCTCTTCTCTTGGAGGGACTATGGAAAAATATGGATTGCTGACTTTTATTTCTGAAGCCGGGGCAAATAAACATGCTAAAAAACTGTGGAGGCTCATGTGTGACTGTGGAAAAGAAACAGTTGCCATTGCAACACAGGTTCGTACTGGCAGAACCCGTTCGTGTGGGCATCTCAAGTCGGCTGGAAACAGGCGTACGCACGGTATGCAAGGATCAAAGCTTTATACGGCTTGGTGCAACATGAAGTTACGGTGTGACAATGTGAACAACAAGCATTATTGCAACTACGGCGGTCGTGGAATCACTTACGATAAAGCATGGTCCTCTTTCGAGGCTTTTGCTTCTGATGTAGGAAATCCGCCTTCCCCGGAACATACATTGGATCGTATAGACAACAACGGAAATTATACAAAACAAAACGTAAGGTGGGCAAAACGTTCGGTTCAGTCGCGTAACACAAGACAAAATGTTTGGATAAACATATCCGGAGAAACAAAGTGCCTGTACGATTGGTGTGCTATTTATGAAATTACTGCGGGCGCGGTTTATCGACGTGTTAACAAGGGGGCTTCTTTTCAAGAAGCCATTACAACTCCAAAAGCTAGACGATTTCGATAGGTGGCTATGTGGCAATCGAATCAGGGTGGGGTCGAGGAGCGTGGAGTTCGGGCTCGTGGAGCGGGGATAGTGTAGTAGTTCCTCTCTCTGGCTGGGGCTATGCCGGCTGGGGAGAGCAGGCTTGGGGTGCGAATGGTGGTTTTCAGGCATCTACCGGGCTAGGAACAGTAGTAGTTGCCGAGAACGTCGATGTCTTGGTAACTGGGGTTGAGGGCAGTGCCGCTGTAGGCAGCGTACAAGTAACTGGCGTAAGCAATATTTACGTCAACGGTGTACAGGGCACTACGGCTCTAGGCGACACCGGCGAAAGAGGCGGTGCTGTTGTTGTAGAGGATGGTGTCGAAGGCACCACGGCTCTCGGCGAGGTCGTAGCATACGGCGGAGCAGGAGCGGCAGTAGATGGGCTGCAGGTCATTAGCAGTCTTGGTTCCGTGAGTATTACCGGAGCGGCTGTAGTAAATGTGACCGGCGTGACCGGCACAACGGCTCTTGGTAGCGTAGTTGTAAGCATACCGAAAGCCGTAGAAGTGACAGGAATTGAAGCGACGTCAGCGCTTGGGGATGTAACCGCCGAAGCTGACGCAGATGTAACGGTAACTGGCACATCTGCCACCTCGGCGCTTGGGGATGAGTCGGTAACGGGAACGGCGGCTGTAACGCCGTTGGCGGTGGTTGGAACTACGACCCTTGGTAACGTAATTCCTTACTCCAACAACCGGATCCCTGTAACTGGCTTTGGTACAACCGCCTCCTTGGGTACCGTTACGGTTAAAGCTAATGCTGGCGCAAGTGTGACTGGGCTGGCAATGACAGGCAGTGCAGGAAATGTGTTAGTTTGGGGTGAAATTGATGACGGACAGACTCCAAACTGGCAAAATATCAATGACTCGCAGTCGGCCAATTGGACGCCTGTTAATGACAGCCAAAGTCCGGGGTGGACCCGGTTAGCGGCGTAGGAGATTTAAATGGCAAGTACATATTCATCGCTACTCCGGATCGAGCTGATCGCCAACGGCGAGCAGGCGGGTACCTGGGGCACTACCACCAACACCAACCTGGGGACGTTGATTGAGACGGCCATTGCCGGCACGGCCTCGATTGATGTCACTGCGGGTAACGTGACCCTGACCACCAATGATGGCTCAGCGGACCAAGCCCGGTGCTTCATCCTGAACGTTACTGGTACCCCTGGGACCAGCCGGAACATCGTAGCGCCCTCTTCTTCCAAGACCTACGTGGTCAAGAACGGATCTGACGGCGTTGTTGTGGTCAAGGGTTCTGCCACTACCGGTGTAACGATTGGCGTCAACCAGGAAGCGTTTGTCTTCTGGAACGGCTCTGATTTTGAGCTTGTTGGTCTAGTCGGTCCTTCCGGCTCTACCGACAACGCCTTCGCTCGTTTTGACGGCTCTAGCGGCAAGGTTCTGCAGAATGCTACCGGCGCTACTCTGGACGATACGGGTGCGGCAAGCTTTACCGGCTCTGTGGCCGTGGCTGGTACTTCTTCTGCCGGCGCTGATGTTAAGTTGTACGAGGACACGGACAACGGCACTAACTACGTGGCCCTGAAGGCTCCGGCCTCTGTGGCTTCTAACTTGACGCTGACTTTGCCGTCTGCGGATGGTACTTCTGGGCAGGTAATTCAAACGGATGGCAGCGGGAATCTTTCTTTTGTAACCCCGTCTGCTGGTGTAACTACAGGCAAGGCCGTGGCTTTGTCAATGATCTTTGGCTTCTAAGGAGTAAATCGTGGCAAATCCGAATATTCTAGACGTAACACATATCTACGGTAACAACTCAACCACGGCGCTGTCTTCAACCAGCGCTACTTCCATCATCAACAATGCGGCTTCGAGCGGCAAAGTCTATCGGGTCAACTCGATTGTTGTGTCCAACGTAGACGGCACCTCGGCGGCTGATATCAGTATTAACATCTACTCCCAGGACGATCTGGGCGGTACGGCATATGCGGTTGCTTCGACGATCTCTGTGCCTGCTGATGCTACGCTGGTTGTTACCGACAAGACCACGTCGTTTTACCTGAAAGAAGACCAGTCGGTTGGTGCTACGGCTGGTACGGCCAATGACCTTGTGGTCACGGCATCTTGGGAAGAGATTGACGCGTCGTAATTTTTAAGGAACTAGCATGGGTGTCAACCGCTATCCGGGCAATGTAATCACGACTAATGCAGCTACGCCGACCGTTGAGTCGGCTTCTGGTGTTTGGACGATTGAAGAAGCTAACCAGAATATTCGTAACTGGCCCATGGCCCAGGTTCGGATTGATAACTCCCTGCGGTTCAACAGCGCTGACTCGGCTTATTTGAGCAGGACTCCGGCAACAGCCTCAAACCGAAAAACTTGGACTTGGTCTGGGTGGGTTAAGTTTTGTGCAGAGGGCAATGTTTATCTGCTTTCTACTGGATTAGGAAGTTCTTCTGGTGTCTATTTTGAAATAGCAAAATACTCAAGTGGTGTCATAAACATTGCAAACGGCACCTCTGATATGCTGCGGACGACCCAACTCTTTCGGGACTTCTCCGCTTGGTACCACATCGTTGTCTCGGTCGATACAACAAACGCAACAGCAGATGACAGGGTTCGTTTGTACGTTAATGGATCACAGGTAACTGCTTTCTCAGCAAGAAACAATCCAACGCAAAACACAGAACTTGGTGTAAACAGTACCATTCCACACTACATGTCTCCATCGGGGTATAGTGGTTCACTCGCTAATTACGGAAACTTTTATCTCACCGAGATCAACTTCATCGACGGTCTGGCCTTAGACGCTGACTACTTTGGTTTCTTTGATGCCAACGGTATCTGGCAACCTCGGGCGTACAAGGGTGCCTACGGCACGAACGGTTTCTACATCAACTTCTCCGACAACTCGAACACCACTGCCGCAACGCTGGGTAAGGACTACTCTGGCAACGGCAACAACTGGACACCCAACAACTTCTCCGTCACGGCAGGCTCGGGCAACGACTCAATGGTCGACTCCCCCACCAACTACGGCACAGACACCGGTGTTGGTGGTGAGGTGCGTGGGAATTACGCTACGCTGAATCCTTTAGCAATAGACACATCATCACGCACTTATTCAAACGGCAACCTTGATGTCTCTATTTCTACATCAAATGTGAATGTCTTTGGGTCGATGCAGATTCCCACCTCTGGGAAGTGGTACTGGGAATTTCAGATTACTACTATTGGTGGTGGCGGTGCGCCAATGGGCGGTGTTGCGGCTGGTTTTATAACAGATGTTTCAACTGCTGTTGTTTACAGAACCAACGGCAATAAAATTGTTGACGGGGCGGCTCAATCCGCATATGGCGCAACTTACACCACAACAGACATTATCGGTGTTGCAGTAGATGTTGACGGTGGAAGTGTTACTTTCTACAAGAATGGCTCTAGCCAAGGCGCACTTACTTATTCTGCTGGCGGTCTGTTTCCTGTCCTTCGGTCAAATGTTGGCACAGACAACTTCACGATCAACTTCGGAGCCACCCCCTTCGCCTACACCGCCCCCTCTGGTTTCAAGGCACTCTGCACACAGAACCTACCCGAGCCGACTATTGCGGATGGTAAGGATTACATGGATGTTGCCACCTATACTGGCAATGGCTCAACGCAAGATATAACAGGCTTGTCGTTCGCACCAGACTTTGTTTGGATTAAAAATCGTGGGTTTGCTTATTCGCATCAATTGTTTGACAAAGTTAGAGGCGTATATCTTCGTGTTTTTTCTAACACTACTGATGCTGAAAGTAGCGATAATAACTCTTTAACTGCGTTTAATTCAGATGGTTTCTCTGTTGGTTCTAACGCTGGTGTAAACGGATCAAGTTATGCTCAAGTAGGTTGGTGCTGGAAAGCCAACGGCGCAGGTGTAAGCAACACTGCTGGCACTATCAGCAGCACAGTCTCAGCCAATACCACTGCTGGGTTTAGCATTGTTACTTATACCGGTACTGGAACTTCTGGGCAATCCGTAGGCCACGGCCTTGGGGTGAAACCCGGTTTTATTATTGTTAAGAACAGAACATACTCGCCTAGTGGGTGGGTATGTTGGCACCAAGCCCTAACTGGCGGTAGTGAAGAAGACAGATACATTTATTTGAACTTAACTGACGCCTCTGGGGTAACAACAGATTACTGGGGAACTAGTGGTATTACCTCTAGCACATTCGGTGTTTGGGCAACTGGCGGTGACAACAATAGATCAGGTGCAGACTTTGTAGCCTACTGCTTCTCTGCCATCGCTGGTTATAGCGCATTCGGGAGTTACACCGGAAACGGATCGACAGATGGGCCGTTTGTGTTCACGGGGTTTAGGCCGAGGTTTATACTTTGGAAGCGTAGTGATGGAGTGGAGGGTTGGTGGATTAACGACACCAGCCGCCTTGGTTACAACGGAGCAAACCGAGCATTGTTTCCAAACTCTTCCAGCGCAGAAGACACCGCCAACAACTTAGACATCCTGTCTAATGGTTTCAAGATCCGTGGTTCAGGAGGCGAAGTCAATGCTTCCGGCGGAACTTACATCTACGCAGCCTTCGCTGAAAACCCCTTCAAACTAAGCCGTGCAAGGTAACTGACCCATGGACTACTCCGGCAAGATTATTACGAAGAACGCAGTTGAGCCGTCGCAGACCTCTGCACCCGG
>Ga0208788_1000831_pt1 | contig 15093 bp, 14 predicted proteins | sample Wag4_2014_7_11_3_FD_187363 | JGI IMG/M metagenome (GOLD analysis project Ga0208788, IMG submission 187363) | Fresh water mixed with fracking chemicals microbial communities from Ohio, USA - Utica-2 Time Series FC 2014_7_11 (SPAdes) (version 2) ...
AGGCAGAAAGGACTCCGGGCTGCGCATACAAGATTTTTTCGATGAGCCAGGCACAGGCGCCACATCGTAGACCCTCAATGGCCAGGGTCGTCGTAGAAATGTTGTCAGTGGTGCTGTCTGCAGTGCTGGTTTGAATATGTCGCGCAGCCCAGGCGGGGTCCTCAATCAGGCTGGCCCAAGGCGAGAGTTTTTCCAGCATTTGCTGATCGACACCTGCCACCGTGCGCTGCTTGTAATAGGCCTGTGCACCGGCATCCACAATGGCCTGAGCCACCGCCTGGCAGCCCAGGCAGCACATGGGCTGGTCGGTGCCGTCTATGCGAGTAGTCCAGCTGGTGTTGGCGGGTACCGGCTCACCGCAGTGAAAGCAGCTCATGCTAAGAGGTCTGTTGGTCTGCATGGCTCCGCCGAATCAATGGGGCGTGATGCAAAAGGCGTCGAGCCATGGCACCGAGACCAGTTCAAGAGCGCGGGCCACTCCCCAGAGCCCAAAGACGATCATCAGCCAACCCATGGCCATGCGAAAGCCATCGCCGCGGATGACTCGAGCAACATGCGAGGAGGCCATGGCGGTGATCCAGAGTGCTGGGATGGTCCCAAGCCCAAAGGCGACCATCCACAGAGCGCCGGACTGGGAGGAGCCGGATACGGCGGCAGTGACCACCATGCTCGTGGTGAGGCCACAGGGCAGCCAGCCCCAGAGCAGTCCGGCTCGCAGACTACGAAGCCAGTCCATCCATATGGGTGGCGCTGGCAAGACCCCATCAAATCGAACCGGCACCAGGGTCTTTTGCGCCAGCGGCGCGATGAACTGCCAGACGATCTGACCCATACGCTCCAAGACCAGAATGGTGCTCGAGACCCTGGACAGGTGCAGGCCCAGGCCAATGAGGAGCAGGTTGGCCAAGACCATGGCGATCCGCTGGGTCACCTCAACGGGCCCCAGACTCAGAAAGAATCCGCCAAAGCCACCTGCTATGAGTCCCATCAGTCCGTAACTGCCAACACGACCCAATTGCCAGATGAGCATCTGCAGGCCATCGGTCCAGCGACCACCACGTGTGTTTTGCCCAGCGGCAATGGCCAGACCACCACACATGGCCAGGCAGTGGGCCGATGACCACAGGCCAATGATCAAGGCAGAGATGGGAACGTTCACAGCAGGCAGTGTAAGGCCAGGGTTGGCCCCTGACCTTGGCTTAGATCAAATCGGCCCAGACCGGCGCATGGTCGGATGGCTGCTCCAGGGCACGTGGGGTCTTATCGATGCCAGCGGCGGTGCACTGGGCCAACAAAGGCGCTGTGAGCAGGATGTGATCGATGCGCAGGCCCAGGTTGCGACGAAAGCCTGCCATTCGGTAGTCCCACCAGCTAAAGGCTTTTTCCAGACCCGGGTGGTGGTGCCGAAAGCTATCGGTTAGGCCCAGGCCGAGCAGGGTTCGAAAGGCCTCGCGCTCGAGTGTGGAGCAGAGGATTTTTTCTTGCCAGGCCTGAGGATCATGGACATCTAGATCGGCAGGGGCGATGTTGAAGTCACCCACCAGGGCCAGGGCAGGATGCTGGGCGATCTCTTCACGCAGCCGTTCGGTCAGGGCGGCAAACCAGGCGAGCTTGTAGGCGTACTTCTCGCTGCCTACTTCGCTGCCATTGGGCATGTAACCGTTGACGAACCGAAGACTCGTGCCCGTCTTGAAGGTCAAGCTGGCGGCGATCAGGCGTTTCTGATCATCGGGCAGCCTAGGGTCGTTGACCATGACATTGGCAACGGACTCAACGGTCTGTCGTCTGGTCAGGATGGCCACCCCGTTGTAGGTGGGTTGGCCGGCAAAGTAGCAGTCGTAGCCGGCGGCCTCGATCTGATCGCGGGGGAATTTCTCGTCGACCAGTTTGAGTTCCTGCAGGCCGATCACATCGGGCGTCTCAGTGGCCAGCCAGTCGAGCAGATGCAGCAGACGAACCTTGAGGGAGTTGAGATTCCAGGAAGCCAGGCGAATCATATGGATTGGGCCTGTTCAATGCCCTTGGCCCTTAGCAGGCAGGCGTCGCAGGCTCCGCAGGGTTCACCATCGGGTGTCGGGTCGTAACAGCTAAAGGTCATGTCGATGTCGAGTCCAAGATCGAGTGCGGTGCGGACAATCTGGGCCTTGGTCATGTCGATGAGCGGGGTGTGGATGGTCATGGGCGACTGGCCACTCACGCCGGCTGCAGTGGCCAGGTTGGCCATGGTCTGAAAGGCCTTGATGAAAGCGGGCCTGCAGTCTGGGTAGCCACTGTAGTCCAGCGCGTTGACGCCAATAAAAATGTCGTTGGCCTTCAGAACTTCAGCCAGGCCCAGGGCGTAACTCAGAAAAATGGTGTTGCGAGCGGGCACATAGGTCACCGGGATGCCCTGGCCAATCTCCTCGGCACTGCGATGCTTGGGCACCGCCATGTCGCTGGTCAGCGCCGAGCCACCAATGGCCCGCATGTCCAGGCTCAAGATGCGATGACTGGCCACGCCGATGGTCTGGGCCACTGTCTTGGCTGCCATGAGCTCCTGACGTTGACGCTGGCCATAGTCAAAAGAGAGGGCATGGCAGTCGTAGCCCTGAGACTTGGCCAGGGCCAGACAGGTGGACGAATCCAGCCCGCCACTGAGCAGGACAACAGCGGGCTTCACAACTGTACAGCGACCCGATGCATCAGGCGGCAGCCTGGGTTAGGCCGTTGTGACGCAGCAGTGGTTCGATCGATGGCTCACGGCCTCGGAAGGCCTTGAACGAGGCCATGGCCGGTCGGGATCCACCACGCGATAGGATCTCGGCCAAGAAACGAGCGCCAACCTGGTCGTAGGCCTGCTCACCGACTTCCTCGAAGGCGGCGTAGGCATCAGCAGACAGCACCTCAGCCCATTTATAACTGTAATAGCCGGCTGCGTAGCCTCCGGCAAAGATGTGGCTAAAGCTCTGGGCAAATCGGTTGAAGGCTGGTGGCTTGATCACTGCGACTTCGTCACGCACCGCATTCAGAATCTGCATGATGCGCTGGCCGGCAGCCAGCACGGCTGCAGCGTCCTCGGTGTGGATGTCGGCCAGGTCTGCTGTGCTCTGGTGAATCAGAATGTCAAAGAGCGAGAACTCGATCTGTCGCAGCATAAAGAGCCCACTCTGAAAGTTCCGAGCCGCGACCATTTTGTCAAAGAGCTCTCTCGGCAGTGAGGCGCCGGTCTTGGTATGGGCGGTCATGGCCTGCAGGTTGGACCACTCCCAGCAGAAGTTCTCCATGAACTGACTGGGCAGCTCTACCGCGTCCCACTCCACGCCGTTGATGCCACTGACCTCGAGCTCGTCCACTTCAGTCAGCAGGTGGTGCAGGCCGTGACCAAACTCGTGGAAGAGGGTGATGACATCGTCGTGGCTGAGCGTGGTGGGTGAGTCACTGGTGGGCGCGGCAAAGTTGCAGGTCAGCAGCGCCACCGGGGTCTGCAGGGTGCTGCCGCTGATGCGACGGCCACGACTGTCATCCATCCAGGCCCCACCGCGTTTGGTGGAACGGGCGTAGAGGTCTAGGAACAGATGACCGATGCAGCGATCGTCCCGGTAGACGGCAAAGAGCTGGACGTCTGGGTGCCAGATGGCAGTCTTGGCCTGCTCGGCTGCTGGCTGAATCTGAACGCCAAAGAGCCGCTTGACCAGACCGAACAGGCCGGTCAGTACGTTGGGCAACTGAAAGTACTGGCGGACCTCGTCCTCTGAAAAGTTGTAGCGCGCCTGACGAAGCTGCTCGCTGGCGTAAGAGACATCCCATGGCTTGAGGTCGTTAATGGCCAACTCTTTCGCGGCAAAGGCTCGCAATTCAGCGAGGTCTTGCTCAGCACTGGGACGAGCGCGCTTGGCCAGGTCTTGCAGAAAGTCGATGACCTGCTTAGGACTGTCGGCCATTTTTGAGGCCAACGATAGTTCTGCCGAGCTGCCAAAGCCCAGCAGCCGAGCCTGGCGCTGACGCAGGGCCAGGATCTCCCCCATCACCGGTGTGTTGTCGTGGCTGGGGCCTTCGGCCGCTAACTCAGAGGCGCGACGGGCCTGCAGACCGTAGAGCTCCTCGCGCAGGGCGCGGTCTTTTGCAAATTGAAGGGCTGGTACCAGACTGGGCTGCTGCAGGGTGAGCACGTAGCCGGCCACCCCCCGTTTGTCGGCCTCGGCCTTTGCGGCGGCCACGACATGCTCGGGCAGGCCGTCGAGTCTGGACTCATCGGTGATGGTCACCACAGAGGCATTGGTGCTGTCGAGCAGCTGTTCGGAGAACTTCTGCGAGAGCTGGGCCAGGCGGGTGGACTGCTTGGCAAAAATGGGTTTCTGGTCGGCGGACAGCTCTGCACCGCCCAGCTTGAAGTCCCGCAGGGCATGGGCCAGGGCCTGCTCACGAGCGGGATGGCCTTTGACATCTGGGCTGCTGGCAACGCGCTTCATCTTTGCAAAAAGCCGCTCATCCTGGGCCACCTCAGACCAGAAGCCGGTGACGGCCTCCAGCTTGCTGTTGGTTAACTCACGCCATTCGGGGCTGTCCATGACGCCGTTGAGGTGGTGCACGGCCGACCAGGTGCGCGAGAGTTGTTCGGTGGCACTGGTCAGGGGAGCCATCACGGCAGCCCAGGTGTCGGGCGTTTGGTCGGTGACCACTTGTTCCAGGGTCTGACGGGCCGCAGCGATGAACTGGTCCACCGCTGCAGAGCAGTTGTCGGGGGTTAGGCCGTCGTAGCGTGGTGGCTGTTCAACGGCCAGCAGGGCGGCGATTTCGGGACGAAGGACAGGAGCGTTCATACGAGTCTTCTTTCAGCAGATTCCATGGTGTTGACCAAGAGCATGGCGATGGTCATGGGTCCGACGCCGCCGGGCACCGGGGTGATGGCCCCTGCCACGAGTTTGACGGATTCAAAGTCAACATCGCCAGCCAGCTTGCCGTCATCGAGTCGGTTGATGCCAACATCGATGACCACGGCACCGGGTTTGACCATGCTGGCGTCAATGAGTTTTGGTCTACCCACAGCGGCCACCAGGATATCGGCCTGGCGCGTCATGGCCGGTAGGTCCCGGGTCTTGCTGTTGCAGATGGTGACGGTGGCGCCAGCAGCCAGCAGCAGCATGGCCATGGGCTTGCCAACAATATTGCTGGCACCGACGATGACGGCATGGGCCCCACGGATCGGGGTGCCGATAGACTCCAGCATCTTCATGACGCCATAGGGCGTACAGGGCCTGAACTGAGGCGCGCCAGTCATCAGGGCACCGGCATTGGCCACATGAAAGCCGTCGACATCCTTGTCGGCTGCAATCGCCTCGATCACCCGGTGGCTGTCGATTTGCGGGGGCAGGGGCAGTTGCACCAGGATGCCATCGACGCTGGTGTCGGCGTTGAGCTGGTCGATTTTGGTGAGCAGGGCAGCCTGGCTGGTGTCAGCCGGTAGCACGATGAGCTCGCTCTGCATGCCAGCGGCTTCGCAGGCCTTGACCTTGTTGCGGACATAGACCTGGGATGCGGGATTTTCCCCAACCAGGACAACCGTCAGGCCGGCCTTGCGGCCAGATTTTTGTTCAAAGGCGGCGGCACGTTGGGCCACCTGCGCGCGTGTTTGCTGGGCCAGCGCGAGCCCGTCGATCAGCTGAGCAGTCATGGTGGCTTGATGCTAGCACGCAGGGGGCTGTCGGCGTCGCTGCGACTGGACAAGCATTTCGAATTCCATTAGCATCTCGAATTCTTTAGTGCATGGGGCTATAGCTCAGCTGGGAGAGCGCTTGCATGGCATGCAAGAGGTCAGCGGTTCGATCCCGCTTAGCTCCACCAAACACACCAAAGAAACACGCTGTAACAGTCCAACGGGTCCCCTTCGTCTAGAGGCCTAGGACATCACCCTTTCACGGTGAGTACAGGGGTTCGAATCCCCTAGGGGACGCCACCTTCCAGGTTGCTGAAAACCGCTCGAGCTTCAGCCCCTGGGCGCGGTCTTTAGCAGGCTGTCATTCGACAACTTCAATTCATCAAAGAGCCAGTCGTTAAACCAACGAATTTTGGGTAGCTCCGCGCGCGATTTCAGTACCAGCAGGGTGTAGCCGTTGACGGCCAGTCCCTCGTATCCAAATGGTGCGACCAGACGGCCAGTCTGCAGTTCTCGTTCGACCAAGATCAAGCTCTCCAGGCAGACGCCGAGCCCGTCCGCTGCCGCATTCACCGACATAAAAGACCGATCGAATCGTGGTCCTCGGGTGACATCAAGTCGAACGCGTCGCTGTTGCGCCGCCCAGTCTCGCCAGCCGACTAGGCAAGATTCGCTGTGAATCAGGCTGTGTTGATTGAGATCCTGCGGAGATCGAATTGAGTGCTTGCCCTTGAGTAAATCTGGCGAGCACATGGGGACAATCGTCTCGGTGGGCAGGGGAATACTCATCGTGCCGGGTGGCTGAACGCGGGTTTTGCCATACCGAATGTCAAGGTCCGCCTGCAGTCCCATTAGATCGGCAGCCTCCGTTGAGGCGTTCACCCGGACATCAATGTCTGGGTGAGCGCTGCTGAATCGAGCCAGTCTGGGCATCAGCCATTGGGCGGCCAGGCTTGGTGTGCAGTGAATAGTGAGGATGTCGCTTTTCTCACTGCGACCGACCGATTTGGTGGCTTGAGCAATTTTGAGAAAGGCCGCCGAGATCTCTTGGGCATAGCGCTGTCCCGCATCAGTCAGCACCACCGATCGATGCACGCGGTGAAAGAGCGGAACCCCAACTTGTTCCTCCAATAGCTTGATTTGGTGACTGATTGCTGAGGGTGTTACGAACAATTCTTCTGCTGCAAGCGCAAACGAGGAGAGCCGCGCCGCGGCCTCGAAGGCTTGGATGGACTTGAGAGTGATTCGGTGTTGCATGGCGTCATTAAGATGAATTAAATTCAGCTATATGACAAAATTATTCTTTTGACGCTGGAAAAGCAAGGCTCGAGACTGTCGCCACCTACAGAGGAGATGGTTTTGAACGCTCGAGACAGTAATTCTGGTGTCACGCTCAAAGAACGGGCCTATCGGATTCGGCGAAACGCGGTCCTCATGGGCGAGGTACAGGGCCAGGGCTACGTGGGGCAGGCCTTGGACATTGCCGATGTCTTGGCGGTGGCCTACTTCCACGCCATGAAATTTGATCCTTCAAACCCGGCCTGGGAGGGCCGTGATCGCTTTCTGCTCTCAAATGGCCACTACGCAATTGCGCTCTATGCCGCTCTGATCGAGGCAGGCATTGTTCCTGCTGAGGAACTTGAGACCTACGGCAGTGACGACAGCCGCTTGCCCATGTCTGGCATGGCCAGCTACACCCCTGGTATGGAGATGTCTGGCGGATCCCTAGGGCAGGGGCTGACGATTGCGGTCGGCCGTGCTCTGGGTCTCAAACGCAAGCAATCCACTTCACGTGTTTTTACGCTGTTCTCCGATGGTGAGCTTGACGAGGGATCGGTCTGGGAGGCGGCCTTGTCTGCAGCCCACTACAAACTAGACAACCTGATTGCAATTGTTGACATCAACAACCAGCAGGCCGATGGTCCCTCGGGTCAGGTGTTGGGCTTTGAGCCTCTGACCGAGAAATTCCAATCCTTTGGCTGGTTCACCCAGCGCATCAACGGCAACGACCTGACGGCGGTGGAGAAGGCCTTCGATGCCGCGATGACTCACCCAGAGGCCTCCCCCCGCATGATCATTGCCGACACCAAAATGGGATTCGGCGTGCCGTTCCTGGAGGCTCGGGAGAAGAACCACTTCATTCGAGTCGATGCCGATGAGTGGCAAAAGGCCCTCGAGGCCCTCGAAGCCTGGAGAGTCTCATGAACGCCGTTGTCAGCAAACCCAAACTAAAGACCTCGGCCATGATCGCCTCTATCGCGGGCGAGGGGCAGAAAACCACCAGCGCTCCCTTTGGTCACGCCCTGGTCAAGGCAGCGGAACAGGATCAGGCCATTGTCGGTATGACAGCAGACTTGGCCAAGTACACCGACCTGCACATCTTTGCCCAGAAGTTTCCCGACCGCTTCTATCAGATGGGCATGGCCGAGCAGCTGTTGATGGGTGCCGCTTCGGGCATGGCCAATGAGGGTTTCACTCCTTTTGTGACCACCTATGCAGTCTTTGGTACTCGCCGCGCCTACGACTTCATTCATCAGACCATTGCCGAGGACGACCTGAACGTGAAAATTGTCTGTGCGCTGCCGGGTCTCACGACTGGTTATGGGCCTAGCCACCAGGCTGCTGAGGACCTGGCGCTGATGCGCGCCATGCCCGGCATGATGGTCATTGATCCCTGTGATGCACATGAGATCGAACAGGTTGTACCGGCCATAGCTGCTCATCGCGGCCCGGTCTACATGCGACTGCTCCGTGGCAACGTGCCTTGTCTTCTAGATGAATACAACTACAAGTTTCAGTTGGGTAAGGCCGCCTTGCTGCGAGATGGTGCCGATGTTCTGTTCATCTCGTCGGGCATTCTGACCATGCGTGCTCTGGAGGCAGCCAAGGCCTTAAAGGCTGATTCAGTTGATGCCGCAGTGTTGCATGTACCGACGATCAAGCCTTTGGATGTCACCACCATCCTGCGAGAGGTCCAGCGTCCGGGAAGACTTGTAGTGGTCGCGGAGAACCATACCGAAATCGGTGGGCTGGGTGAGGCAGTGGCACGGGAAATGATGCTCCATGCTGCCTACGCCCCCTTTAGACAGATTGCGTTGCCAGATGCCTTTTTGGATGCAGGCGCTCTGCCGACACTTCACGATCGCTATGGCATCTCGACAGAGGCCATCTGCCAAAAAGTAAAACAGTGGTTGTCCAAATAACTTCACGGAGGGGATATAGATGTCTGTCAAAGGACTGTTAGACGGCAAGATTGCGGTGATTTCAGGTGCGGCCGGGGAGCGAGGCATCGGCTACGCGACAGCCAAGATGTTTTCCCAGCATGGTGCGAAGGTGGCCATTCTGGACTTAGATGGTGCAGCAGCACATAAGGCCGCTTCCAGCTTGGGTTCTGATCACAAGGGCTATGCCTGCAACGTGGTGAGCAAGCAGGACTGTCTAAAGGCCGTGGCAGCAGTGATTGCTGATTATGGTCGCATCGACGTGCTGATCAACAATGCTGGCATCACTCAGAAGGTCACCACCATGGACATGACCGAGGAAGATTGGGACCGGATTCTGGATGTGAATTTGAAAGGGGTCTTCCACCTGAGCCAGGCGGTGATACCTCACATGCAAAAGCAAAAAGGTGGCTCGATCGCCTGCATGTCATCGGTATCCGCCCAGCGTGGCGGCGGCATTTTAGGGGGTTCGCACTACTCGGCTGCCAAGGCTGGCGTACTGGGATTCGCAAAAGCCATTGCCCGTGAATTCGGCAACGACGGTATTCGGGTGAACTGTGTCACCCCTGGCCTGATTCAGACCGACATCAATGCCGGCAAGATCAGTCCCGAAAAAACCAAAGAAATTCTGGCGGGCATTCCGCTCAATCGACTTGGTGTACCGGCGGATGTCGCCGGAGCCTATCTGTTTCTAGCCTCTGACCTGTCCTCGTATCTGACGGGTAACGTCATTGATGTTAATGGCGGCATGCTCATTCACGGCTAGATGAACTGAGTGAGTAACTTTTTTAATACCAACAAGGAGAACAGCATGAACGAAACCAAACTCGACACCCGTCGAAAGTTAATTAAGGTGGCCGGCGCTGCTGGTGCCGTAAGCGTATTTGGCGCACCCACAGTCTTGAAGGCAGCGCCCACCAAGATCACCCTGGGGCATGGTGCTGCACCGGGAAACCCCCGGACGGTGGCCGCAGCCAAGTTCGCTGAGATCGTCAAAGCCAAAACCAACGGTGCTCTCGAGGTGACCGTTGCCGGTTCCGCCCAGTTGGGTGACGACCAGGCCATGATCACCAGCCTGCGAACCGGTACGCTTGACATGAGTGCGAATAGCCAGGGTACGACCTCGGCTGTGGTGCCTGAGCTCGCTGCGCTGGGACTGCCTTTTATGTTTAAAGACAACAACGCAGCCATCAAGGTGTTGGGTGGCAAGATCGGTGATCTGCTCAAGCCCAAGTACGATGCAGTCGGTCTGGTCTGCCTGGGTTACTGGGACAACGGCATTCGCCACATCACGAACAGCAAGCGCGCCCTGAACTCGCCGGCCGATCTGAAAGGTCTGAAGTTCCGCACACCACCTGATCCTTCTACCATCGACATCTTCCAGGCCCTTGGTGCTGCAACCACACAGATTGCCTTCGCCGAACTGTACGTTGCTCTTCAGCAGGGTGTGGTGGACGGCCAAGAAAATCCGTTGGTCAACATCCACAGTGCCAAGCTCTTTGAGGTCAATAAGTTCATCAGTCTGTCTGCTCACAAATGGGAGAGCACTCCCGTTCTAATGTCCAAGATGGCCTGGGGGAAACTCAGCAAACAGCATAAAGACGTCTTCATGGAAGCTATGGCCGAGGCGACGAAGTTGCAGCTCCAGCTCTCCAATGAAGGTGCTGAAAAGTTGCTCAAGGAATTCAAGGCCAATTCCAAGGTCGCTGTAAACCAGGTGGACACTGCAGCCTTCCAGAAGGCCACTGCCGGCGTATTTGATAAGTGGGCCCAAAAGCCATTCGGCGATTTTGTCAAACAGCTCCGTACGACGGTCCTCGGCTGATGGTCACGGCTGGCCGAAACCAGCCGCTTCACGAGGGTTCCAGACTGGTGCGTTTCCTCACCAGTCTGGACACCGTCGTCGGTGTGCTGTGTAAGACAACGCTACAGGTCACGGGTGTGACGCTACTGCTTGCGATTACCGTAGGCGTAGTAGCCCGCTATCTGATCCAAGTTGGGGGAGTTGATTGGGCGGAGGAATTACCTAAACAAATCTTCACCTGGTTCATCATGGCCGGCATAGTCTTGGCCGCGCAGACTGGCCAGCACATCTCAGTGGAGTTGCTATCCAAACTGATTGCAGAACGTCTAAGACGGCCTCTGCTGGTGTCTGTGAATTCGGTGGTGGCTGTCGCTTATATCTGGCTTGCAATTGCCTCTTTCGAGGTTGCCTCTATTACCAGTGCCGAACGTAACCCTATGTTGGGTACACCGGGTAGCCTGCCTTTCTATGCACTAGCAATCGGCTCTGCGCTGACTTCATTAGTGAGTATCTCGTTGGCCGTTCGAGTCTGGATTTTAGGTTACGACGCTAGGCCTATCGCAAACCCAGAGGAGAGCGTCACGTGATTGGCATTTTGTTTGCCTTGTTTTTTATGCTGTTGGCTTTGACCGTGCCGGTGGGACATACCTTGGTCATTGCGTCGGGTGCAGCGATTCTGGTCACCGGTGACGTCCCGGTGCTGTTGGTAGCGCAACAGATGGTCAATCAGACCTTGTCGTTTCCCATGCTCGCCTTACCCTTCTTTATCTTGTCGGGCAGCCTGATGATGAGTGGCAAACTGGGCGAGACGCTCATTGGGTTTGCTACTGAGTTGGTCCAGAGGTTTCGAGGGGGGCTCGGCTCGGTCACTGTTTTGGGAAGTTGCGTCTTTGGCGGTGTATCGGGGTCTGCGGTAGCCGATGCAACGGCCCTCGGAGGCATGCTGATCCCCTGGCAGAAACGATCTGGCTATCCAGCTGGCTTTTGCGCGGCTAACAATGCCTCTAGTGCCACCATTGCTATTTTGATTCCGCCGTCTATACCTTTCATTCTGTATTCGCTGGTGAGCAATGTTTCAGTGGCAGACCTCTTTTTAGCCGGCGTTCTTCCCGGTCTGATGTTGACACTTGGCTTTGTCGTTGTGAATTACGTCTCCGCCCGCGTCCGTGCCTTTCCCCACAACGCCTCCAAGTTCGATGTTGGTCGGGTCTCAAAACTTGCTCTGCAGGCTTCACCCGCTCTCTTGATGCCGGTCTTGATTCTGGTCCTACTGCGTTTTGGCTTTGCCACCCCTACAGAGGTCTCTGTCTTGGCTGTTTTGTATGCGCTTGCGGTGGGGGTGTTTGTCTACAGAGACATGACCCTGAAGCGATTCATGTCTGCCCTAGTGGCCAGTGGAATAGCGACCGGTGTGGTGATGCTGGTGATCATGGGCAGCGCTGTGATTGGATGGCTGATGACGTTCTCTCAGATTCCGCAGACCTTCGCGGCGTGGTGTGTTGAGACTCTACGTGAGCCCCACTTGATCATCCTAGCCATGATTCTTGTGATGCTGGTCGTTGGCCTATTTATTGACCTGCCTGCAGCTGTCTTGCTGCTCGGTCCTATCTTTGTGCCATTGGCCAAGTTAATCGGGTTGGATCTGCTGCAATTGGGTTTGGTGATGGTGTTGACTCTGGCAGTCGGTCTCTACACCCCTCCGGTAGGTACGACCTTGTTTATTAGCAGCTCAGTGGCCAGGACATCGATCCTGCAGACCACCAAGGAACTCTGGCCTTTTTATCTGGTGGCGATTGGCGCGGTCTTCCTCTTTGCCTACGTTCCTGCGCTGACCATTCGATGAGTTCTGGCCATGCATGATTTGAGTGCTTTGGCGCAAGCCATCCGATTTTTGTCAATTGATGCGATTGTGAAGGCCGCCGAGGGTCACCAGGGCGTGCCCCTCGGCATGGCCGAGATAGCCGCAGTGCTTTTCACCAAACACTTTAGGTGCCTTCCCAGCAATCCTACCTGGTTCGACCGGGATCGGTTCGTCCTATCCAACGGCCACGGGTCCATGCTGCTCTACTCGGTCAATTACCTGATGGGCTTCGAAAAGATCTCTATCGACCAGATCAAGAGCTTTCGGGAATTGGGGTCGCACTGCGCTGGTCACCCCGAATTCGATCCTGAGGCCGGTATCGAGGTCACCACGGGTCCGCTGGGACAAGGCATTGCCAATGCCTTGGGAATGGCCGTTGCTGAGGCCTACCTACGTGAGCGTTATGGCGCTGGTCTGGTCTCCCATTACACCTATGCCTTCGTTGGCGATGGCTGTCTGCAGGAGGGGGTCGGTCAGGAGATGATTGCCTTGGCTGGGCACCTTCGACTAGGCCGTCTCATGATGTTCTGGGACGACAATGCGATTACCGATGATGGCAGCACCAGCCTATCGATCAGCGAAAATGTAGCCGACCGCTTCAGGGTGGCTGGTTGGCATGTTCAAGAAATCGACGGCCATGACGTCGACCAGATAGACGCTGCTATTACGGCGGCCAAGTTGGATGCTCGCCCCTCGTTGATCGCCTGCAAGACCGTCATTGCTCGGGGCATTACTCGGCTGCAGGGTCAGCGAGGTGGTCACAGCGCCCGTCTATTTCCGGAGGATGCAGACCAAGCCCGGAAGGATCTCGGCTGGTCCCATGCGCCCTTTGAGATTCCTCAACCCATCTTGGATGGATGGCGTGCTCCGATCAAAGACCGCGGGCAGGCAGCTCTTGACGTCTGGACCAGGGCCTATGAGGAGTTGCCAAGGGGTCAGAGAGAGGAGTTAGATCGCATCAGGTCTGGGCAATTGCCAGTAGATTTGAATGAACGGTTGCAGGCTTACATTCAGTCGGTCCAGGCCAGTGCTGAGCCCTCAGGGGGCATCCTTGCCTCTGGTCAGATCAACGCCTTACTGAACGATTGCATGCCCGAGCGCTTGGTGCTTTGTGCGGACCTAGAAGCCCCCACTGCTCATAAGCGTGGATTGAAGGCCTTCGAAGCGGACGACCAGTCGGGCCAGTACCTGCACTGTGGCGTGCGTGAACATGTGATGGGGGCGATGGCCAATGGTATGGCCGCTCATGGGGCCGTGGTGCCTGTGGCAGTGACTTATTTGGCGTTCTCTGACTACGAACGGGCCGCCATTCGCATGGCGGCGCTGATGGGCCTGCCTGTGCTCTACGTCTTTAGCCATGATTCGATTGGCATAGGCAAGAACGGCCCAACTCATCAGCCTGTAGAGATTCTGGCCTCACTTCGGGCTATGCCCAATCTGCTGACCTTTCGCCCTGCTGATGCGGTGGAGGCGGCCGAGTGTTGGCAGATTGCTCTGGAGCAACGTCGTACGCCGAGTGCTCTGGTGTTCTCTCGGCATCCCCTGCCGATTGTTCGTCGAGACTCCTGGCAAGCCAATCGATCCAGGCGGGGCGCTTATGTCTTGAAGACTTGCGGGGCTCAGCGAGACGTCACCTTGCTAGCGACCGGATCCGAGGTTCAGGTTGCACTGAGGGCCGCCGAGGTACTGGAAGCCAGAGGGCTACGGGTGGCGGTGGTCTCCATGCCTTGCTGGACTCTTTTTGAGGCTCAGCCAGAGTCCTATCAGCGGGAAGTCTTGGGGCAGACTGGGGTTAGGGTAGGCGTCGAGGCCGCGGTGCAGTTTGGCTGGGACCGCTATGTATCAGGACCAGATGCCTTCGTAGGCATGACCGGGTTTGGCCTGTCTGGTCCACCCGAACAGCTTTTTGAGCACTTTGGTATTACGGCTGAGAAGTTGGCCGAGCGGGCACTTGCACTGGTCGTCCGCTAAAAGATGCCATCGTCCGATCTGTTGGTTGTGTTAACTGCGAAAAATAAAGTAGACCGCGCCCACCAGGCACAGGCCAGCCCACAGATAGTCGAGCTTAAAGGGCTGCTGCATGTAGTACATGGAGAAGGGCACAAAGACGCATAGCGTGATGACCTCTTGCATGATCTTCAACTGCCCGAGGCTCAGATGCAAGTAGCCCAGTCGGTTGGCCGGCACCTGCAGGGCATACTCGAGCAGGGCGATTGACCAACTCACCCCGATGGCTACCCACAAGGGTGCCGTCGCCAAATTCTTGAGGTGCCCGTACCAGGCGAAGGTCATGAACACGTTGGACAACACGAGTAGTCCAACGGACAACAGGATGGCAATGCTGGGTGTCAGGGTCGTCAAGACAGTCTCCTGCGCATGAGCGAAGTCGGGGGTAGGTTGGTCCGCTGGCTACTTTGAATGACGCCAATAAAAAACGCCACAGGATTTCTCCTGCGGCGTTTTTGTTTTGGATCGCTTAAAGCTTACTTGGCAGCGCGACGCTTGGTAGCGGTACCAACGGCAGCTTCGCCAGCTTTCACAGCAGCTTCAACATTGCTCTCAACCATTTCTTTGG
>Ga0208788_1000833_pt1 | contig 15083 bp, 14 predicted proteins | sample Wag4_2014_7_11_3_FD_187363 | JGI IMG/M metagenome (GOLD analysis project Ga0208788, IMG submission 187363) | Fresh water mixed with fracking chemicals microbial communities from Ohio, USA - Utica-2 Time Series FC 2014_7_11 (SPAdes) (version 2) ...
CCTTTGGCTTCACCGCCGAATTTTTTCGACAAGATAGTGGTGATTGCAGCGGTCAGCGTGGTTTTACCGTGGTCAACGTGGCCAATGGTACCTACGTTAACGTGGGGCTTGGTACGCTCGAACTTCTCTTTTGCCATGATCGGACATTTCCTTTGACTTTTAAGCCAAACAAAAAGAAGATGGTGCCCATGGGCGGAATTGAACCGCCGACCTCTCCCTTACCAAGGGAGTGCTCTACCCCTGAGCTACATGGGCCTTTTGACTTATTGCACTGGAGCGGGTGAAGGGAATCGAACCCTCGTCGTAAGCTTGGAAGGCTTCTGCTCTACCATTGAGCTACACCCGCCTGCTTAACACCGCCAATTTAAAACTATTACAACAAATTCTGGTGGAGGGAGAAGGATTCGAACCTTCGAAGGCAGAGCCGTCAGATTTACAGTCTGATCCCTTTGACCGCTCGGGAATCCCTCCTGAAAGAGACCCGAACTATAAAGACATCTCGTAGACCAGTCAAGCGCTTTTTGCAAAAAATTTTTGCGTAAAAAGTAAAAAAGCCCGCATAAACGGGCTTTTTTATTTCAATTCATCAGGTTAGCGGACTGCATTCAGTCTTACGCCGATTTACCCGTGATGATCAAATATTTCTGATACAGCTCATCATGGGTTTCTTGGTGCGCAGGATCCAAAGGAATACAGTCCACAGGACAGACTTGTTGACACTGTGGCTCGTCATAGTGACCCACACATTGCGTACAGAGATTGGGATCAATCACATAAATCTCTTCACCCTGCGAGATCGCATTGTTGGGACATTCCGGTTCACAGACATCACAGTTGATGCATTCGTCGGTGATGATTAAAGCCATACTATTTTCCTCAAGTATTTACTTCGTGGTGGATTGTGGCATTGCTACCGCTTCACTGCAAGACAGCACTAAGGCGCTGCCGCAGCTAATCGCAACAGACCGTAATGCACATGACCCGCTTTTGCTTGTTTCACCACATCCCAACCAGACAGTTGCTCAGGCTCTGGCCACAATCCAGTTTCAATATAGACACAACCGGTAGCCGTCAGTAATCCTTGCTGTTGGATCAACGTTAATGCTTTAGGTAATAAATCGGAAGCAAAAGGCGGATCAAGAAAGATCGTATCAAATGGCACTTTCGCTTGTCGCATCCACGCGAGGGCATCCGTTTGCACCACTTGTACGGTATGCGCAGTCAGTTGTTTTTGATTGTCCTTTAATGCCGCCACAGCGATACGTGAGGCCTCTAACATAAATACCGCTTTTGCCCCACGAGAGGCAGCTTCAAACCCAAGAGCACCACTGCCTGCAAAAGCATCTAAACACAACTGGCCAGTCATTTCTTGTCCCAACCAGTTAAATAAGGTTTCACGAACTCGGTCTGGAGAAGGGCGTAAGCCTTCACTATCGGGAAAAGTAATCAAGCGGCGGCGTAAACTGCCGCCGATAATCCGTACTTTGTGGCTGCCTTTATTCTGACTACGTGCTGAATGTGACATCAATCATCCAATATAAAATCGCTTAAGTTGCATTTTAGCATTGGCGTTGCTCTGGCGATTAAGGCTCAACACCCACCATCACCCGTTGCCATTGTTGGGAAGCCACACGGCGCGCAAAAGCTTGTTGAATTTGTTCACGGCTGACAGCAGCAATACGTTGGGTGTAAGCAGAGAGAAAATCATCGGGCAAACCATAGAAACCTATTACCGCCGCATAGTCGAGCAATTTACGGTTGTTATCTAGGCGCAACGGGAAACCCCCAATGAGATGATTTTTTGCCTGAGTCAACTCCTCAGCCGTTGGCCCCTGCGTAATAAATTGTTGAACCACCGAATCGATTAGGTTCGCCGCTTTATCCGCATTCTTTTTTTCTGTGGCCAACTGAATCACGAAGGGGCCAGCTTCACGCAATGGACTCATATAACTGCTCACACCATATGTCAGCCCATGCTGATCGCGCAGCACTTTCATCAAACGCGAGTCAAATCCCCCACCGCCCAAAATATAGTTGCCGACCAAAAGCGGATAGTAGTCAGGGTCATGCCGTTGCAACAGCGGCATTCCCAACATGATATGCACCTGAGAGGATGGATGAGGCCGTTTAATCAACGATTGAGAAGCAACCGCAGGCACTTTGTTTAATGTGGCCTGTGGCGAACTGGGGCGTGGCAGCTTTTGGGTAAGCGATTGAGCAATATCTCGAGCATCCTGTTGGCTAATATCACCGACGAGCGTGACTGTAGCGGAAGCGGCCTGATAGTATTGTTGCCAGAAGGCTAAAATGTCGGCGCGTTGAATACGAGAAACCGTTGCAATCGAAGTCAGCGCCTCATATCCATAAGGATGGTTTGGGTAGATGGCAGAGGTCAATAAACGATCTGCCACACTTGCCGCATCCGTTTCTGCCTGTTTTAAGCCCTCGATGGTGCGTTTTTTTTCACGCTCAACCGCTGCCACAGGAAAACTGGGATTGGCTAATAAATCTGTCAATAACGCTAAAGCAGCCGTACGCTGTGGCTCACTGCTTAAGGTTCGCAGTTGTAAGCCAGCGCGCTCCGTTTCAATGGAACTACTGAGGCGCGCTCCTTGATCGGCCAGTTTTTCTGCTAAGGCTTGTTCAGAATATTGTGTCGTTCCGGCTTGCAATAACGATAGCGTCAGGGCGGATAACCCAGCTTTTTGCGGTGAGTCGCGCCAAGAACCCGCATTAAAATCAACCCGCACATCTAATATCGGTTGATTACGGCTCTCGATAAACACCACTTTCGCACCCTGTTCGGTTTGCCAGCGCAGCAACTGTTGGGCCTGAACCCAACTGGTACTCAACGCCATCCCCAAAGCCAAAGCAGCCACTTGCACCTGTCGCCACGGTTTCATCACCTTAGTTAGCATGTTTTGCCCCTTTTGCGATTGCAACAGTTGTCGTTTTTTCTGGTAATAACACACCGACAGTTAAACGCTGATCGACTAGATAACGCTGAGCCACACGTTGAATATCGGCACTGGTCACCGCAAGCAATTGTTCTAATAAAGTGTCTTCCTGACGCCAATCAAACCCTAATGATGCCAACCGCCCCAAATTCATGGCCTGACCAAATAAAGAATCTTTTTCATAGACCCGTGAAGCGCGCATTTGGGTACGCAGACGTTGTAACTCGCTGTCACTCACCCCGTGTTTCACCAATTGCGCCAGCTGTTTACGAATGGCCATTTCCATATCCGTCACAGCCACCCCTGCCGCCGGCACTGCGGTAATGGTAAATAGCGCAGCACCCCGTCCCAGCATGTCGTAATCCACACTCACTGAACTGGCAGATTTCTGTTCTCTGACCAGTGTTTTCGGCAATCGTGATGACTCTAGCCCATCCAACACCGCCGCCAGCATCGCCAACGCAGGGGCATCTGTTTGCGCTTGATTGGGCGATAGACGAGGGACTTGCCATGCCATAGCAAGATAGCTCAGCTCGGAAGGACGATGGACCGTAAAACGTTTGAGACCTAACGGTTCCGGTTCTTGTCGTGGCACAATGTTCGGAATGGGACGTTTTGGTAAAACACCAAAGTGTTTTTCAGCCATGCGGAACACGTGCTCTGGTTTAACCGCGCCAACAATCACCAATGTGGCGTTGTTTGGTGCATACCACATTTGATACCACCGCCGTAAATCACTGGCCTGCATGGTATGTAGATCATCGGCCCAACCAATAATCGGATGACGCGCTGGGTTGGCGACTAATGCTTGGGCAGACAATTGTTCAAATAACACGCCTGTCGGCTGATCATCAGTCCGCAAGCGGCGTTCTTCGCGAATCACTTGAATTTCTTTAGCGAATAAATCATCAGCAATCCGCAAATTCCCCATCCGATCGGCTTCTAGCCGAATGGCCTCTTCTACGCGATCTGCCGCTAATTGTTCAAAGTAAACCGTATAATCACGGCTGGTAAAGGCGTTGTGTTTTCCACCTAAAGCAGCAATGCGTTGCGAAAATTCACCGTCACCAACCTGTTGTGTGCCACGGAACATCATGTGTTCTAATGCGTGGGAAACACCGGTTAACCCTTGGCTTTCATCGACCGAACCGACGCGATACCACAGTTGTGACACCACAACTGGGGCCCGTTCATCGGTACGGACAATCAGCTTTAAGCCGTTATCAAGAGTTTTTTCTACCGTTTCTGCCTGTGCTGTGATCGAGACACCAAGCAGCAGACCACACAACACCGAACGCAGAGAAAAAAGCTTTGCCATGATGGTTCATGTCCTAAGCAGAAGAAAAACCGAATACAATTCCGATTTTGACCGGCTTGCCACTGTCAACCAGTTGGCTTGCCACCACGATGACAGTCAACACCCTTGTGCCAATTGCGCTGACTGACTGTTGTAATGTCACCTGTTTTTATTTCGCAGATGGTTTATCAATTCTCTCATGTTTAGTTTCTTCAAAAAGAAAAAACCGCCAGTTGTTGAGCCCGTTGTTAGCACCGAGCCCACCACACCAACAGCCCCCCCTGCCGAATCAATCGAACCTGTGGTGGTATCCGAGCCTGTTATCGAGACAAAGGTTCCCGTCACCGTCACCGTCACCCCACCACCACCGCCTGTAGCAGCAGAGGCGCCAGCCTCTCGTAAATTGTCATGGACAGAGCGGCTGAAAAGTGGCCTTGCCAAGACACGCGATAAGCTAGGTAAATCGCTGGCGGGGTTGTTCGGTGGGGGCAAAATCGACGAAGACTTGTACGAAGAACTCGAAACAGTCTTATTAACCGCTGATATGGGCGTCCCTGCTACCACACACTTATTAAAAGAAGTGCGTGAGCGTGTATCCTTAAAAGGTCTCAAAGACGCCAGTGAATTAAAAGGTGCGCTGAAAGATGCCCTACATGAACTGATTTTGCCGTTGGAAAAACCGTTACAAACCGATCAACATCGTCCTTTTATTATCCTGATGGCGGGGGTAAACGGTGCAGGTAAAACCACCTCGATTGGTAAATTGGCCAAATATTTCCAAGGTCAAGGTTTATCTGTCTTGCTCGCCGCAGGGGATACTTTCCGCGCAGCAGCACGCGAGCAACTGGCTGAATGGGGTGCACGTAATAATGTGACCGTGATTTCTCAGGAAAAAGGGGATGCCGCTGCCGTCTGTTTTGATGCCATTCAATCTGCCATTGCCCGCAAAATCGATATTGTCTTGGTGGATACAGCAGGACGGTTGCCCACCCAGTTACATTTGATGGAAGAAATCAAAAAGGTCAAACGTGTCATTGACAAAGCACTCCCCGGTGCACCACATGAAGCCTTATTGGTATTAGATGCCAATACCGGACAGAATGCCCTCACACAAGTGAAAGCCTTCGATGATGCCTTGGGCTTAACCGGTCTAATTTTGACTAAATTGGACGGTACAGCAAAAGGGGGCGTGATTGCGGCCATTGCTCGCGAACGCCCCGTGCCACTGCGCTTTATTGGTGTTGGTGAGACCTTAGACGATTTACGTCCTTTCCATGCCCGTGACTATATCGATGCGTTATTCGATTAAGCAAAGCTAACCATGACCAGCGCCCCCTCACCCAACCCGATGATTCAATTTTCTGAAGTCAGCAAAGTGTATCCTGGCGGGATTGAAGCTCTTAACCAATTGACCTTTCAAATCGACAAGGGTGAGATGGTGTTTCTTGCCGGCCATTCAGGGGCCGGCAAATCCACCTTGTTGAAATTGATTGCTGGCATTGAACGTGCCAACCGTGGGACAGTGACAGTGAATGGGCAAAATCTTTCTAAGATGCACCCCACCGAACTGGCCTATCTACGGCAACACATTGGTTTGATTTTTCAAGATCATAAAATTCTGTTCGACCGCACTGTGCATGAAAATGTGCTGTTGCCATTAGAAATTATTGGTTTTGATCGCCGAGAAGCCGCCAAGCGTGTTCGGGCCGCCCTAGACAAGGTGGGCTTGCTTAATAAAGAGAAAATGAATCCGGTGCGCTTATCCGGTGGTGAACAACAGCGCCTTTGTATTGCCCGCGCCGTCGTCCATCGACCCGCCATTTTGTTAGCCGACGAACCCACCGGCAATCTCGACCGCGCTTATGCACAGGATATTATGGAGTTGTTTAAATCCTTCCATCAGGTTGGCGTCACGATTGTGATCTCAGCCCACGATGAAATATTGATGCGCGAATATGGCCAACGCACTATTCGGCTTTCTCAAGGCAAACTAGGCTAGGGTGTGTATGCAACGCTTTTTTTATTTACACCTGCGGGCAGCAAGCCAAGCACTCCGCACACTACTCCAGCAACCCTTAAGCAGTTTATTAGGACTGGCGATGTTGGGATTGGCCGTGGCACTGCCGGTTTGTCTGTATCTCTTGGTCAGCAGCGCCCAACAATGGAGCCAAGGGTTGACCGTTAAGCCCGAAATTACCGTCTTTATGGAGCTGAATGCCGAACGGACTGATGTTGTCGTGGTGGATGAACATTTGCGCCAGCATAAGTCAATCGCCGACTATGAATTTATCAGCCGTGAACAGGCGCTGAAAGTCTTACTAGAAAAACAAAATCTACAAGACATCGGCCAAGCCCTTGGCGGTAATCCCCTACCAGATGCTTTTATCATCCGCCCAAAAGAACTGACGCCAGAACAGATGGAACAATTGGCGGTGGAACTCAGTCACTTACCGCTGGTCGAAAATACGCAATTTGATGCCGGTTGGGCGCGCAAATTGGCACAAATTTTGGCTGTGCTACAACATTTCACCTTGGTGTTAGGTGCAAGCTTGGCAGTGACCTTACTGTTGGTCACCCATAATATGATTCGTATGCAGATCTTGGCACACCGTGATGCGATTGAAGTATCAAAATTGATCGGTGCTCCCAATCCCTTTATCCGGCGGCCTTTTCTCTATTTGGCAGTGTGGCAAGGGGGAATTGCTGCGGCATTAGGATGGGGCTTGGCTCAAGCCTTTATCGCGACACTCAATCCTTTGATTGCTGATTTTGCCGCGCTCTATCATAGCCAAGCGGAACTACACAGCCTAAATTTGGAAGAAAGTGCCTTGTTGGTTGTCAGTATCATTGGCCTCTCTTGTTTAACTGCGGCATGGACATGCACGCGCTTATTGCGCAAACTGGAACCACGCTGATGCCAACCGTATTTAAGACAAGGTTAATATAGTGGTTAAACAATGGTCACATTCGATCGCTGCTTTAAGTCAGTTTTGATAGAGAAACACTATAGTTGCGATAAAAAAATACTTGACTAAAAAACTAGTCTATTTCTAGCACTCTCCATAGACGAGTGCTAGAATAAAAACAAAGAAGACATCTTCCGGAAAGGAAAGCGAAAGATGAGCAAAGCATTCGCATTACCAATTCCATCCAGCAACGGCAGTCTGGAGAGCTATATCGCAGCGGTGAACAGCATCCCGATGCTGACCCCAGAACGTGAACTTGAATTGGCAACCCGTCATCAAGAACACCAGGACATTGACGCTGCCCGCGAACTGGTGATGTCACACCTGCGAGTCGTGGTGTCGATTGCACGCGGCTATTCTGGTTATGGCTTACAACAGGCGGACTTGATTCAAGAAGGCAACATTGGCTTGATGAAGGCGGTCAAACGCTTTGAACCCACCCGTGGTGTGCGGCTGTTTTCTTTTGCGGTGCACTGGATTAAAGCGGAAATTCACGAATTTATCTTGCGTAACTGGCGCTTAGTGCGTATCGCCACCACCAAACCACAGCGTAAGTTGTTTTTTAACCTGCGCTCGATGAAACGTGGCTTTAGCGCACTCAGCGATAGCGAAGCACAAGATATTGCTTTGGCTTTAGGCGTGAAACCCGAAGAAGTACGCGAGATGGAAACCCGCATGAGCGGGCAAGACATCGGTTTGGTCGCAGACAACGACGATGATGATGCGTTTTCGCCTATCGATTGGCTTGCCGACCACGACAACGAGCCCACCCATCAAATTGAACGCAAAGCTTTCGACCGCTTACAAAAAGAAGGGATTCACGAAGCGTTAGAAAGCCTCGACGCACGGAGTCGCCGCATTATTGAAGCACGTTGGTTAGCTGACGATGGTGGCTTAACCCTGCATGATTTAGCCGCTGAGTTCAATGTGTCAGCAGAACGTATCCGTCAAATTGAAGCGAAAGCCCTACAAAAAATGCGTAGCGCGATGCTACAAAATCACAACGAAATCGTCATCGCTTAATACTTGTTTTCGCACACTGACAACAGGCCCCTCGTGGGCCTGTTTTTTATGGAAGTCGCCCGATGTCGCCCTCTCAGGATTTATTAGCACGCAGCCGCGCAGCGGTTTGGCACCCTTGCACCCAAATGCAACGTCACGAAACCCTACCGATTGTCCCTATTATTCGTGGGGAAGGCAGTTGGTTATATGGTGAACAAGGCGCTCGTTATTTAGACGCCGTCAGTTCATGGTGGGTTAATCTATTTGGCCATAATGAGCCACGCATCAAAGCTGCCATCAGCCGCCAGATGGATCAACTGGAACATGTGATGCTGGCAGGGTTTACCCATCGGCCTGTGGTTGAATTGTCAGAACGTCTTGGTGCGTTATCTGGGCTGGGCCATGCTTTTTATGGATCGGATGGCGCTTCGGCAACAGAAATTGCCTTGAAAATGAGCTTTCATTATTGGCGCAATCAAGGACAACCAGAGAAAACGCGTTTTGTGCATCTCGAAAACAGCTATCACGGTGAAACCGTTGGTGCACTGGCAGTGACGGATATTCCCTTATTTCGTCAAACCTACGCCCCGCTGTTACTTGAAGGTCTATCGGTACCGTGTCCGGATAACCGACACGCCAGCACAGACATCAATGCAGAGCAACTCGCCGAACACGCCGCACAGGCAGTAGAACAGTGCTTCGCCACACAACATCAACAAATTGCCGCCATGATCGTCGAGCCCTTAGTCCAAGGGGCGGCCGGCATGGCAATGTATCACCCACATTATTTACGGCGTATCCGCGAGCTGTGCGATCGTTACGACGTGTTATTGATTGCAGATGAAATCGCCGTTGGCTTTGGCCGTACCGGTCGCTTCTTTGCCCACCAACACGCCGAGATCACACCTGATTTTCTATGTTTATCAAAAGGGATTACCGGCGGCTATTTGCCGTTATCTGTCGTGCTCACCACTGATGCGGTTTATCACGCTTTTTATGATCCAGATGTCACACGCGGCTTTTTACATTCACACAGCTACACGGGGAATCCTTTGGCTTGTGCGGCGGCGCTGGCGGTGCTCGATATTTTTGAACAAGATCAGGTATTGCAGTGCAATAAGCAGAAAGCCGAGGCTTTCACCCAGCAATTACAAGGCTTGTGTGATTTACCGTGGGTCACACATTTCCGCCACTGTGGGATGATTTGGGCGTTTGATGTGGTCTGCGAACGCAATGATTTTGCCCTCGCTTTTTTCCGTGAGATGTTAAAACACGAATGTTTGGTGCGACCCATTGGGAAAACAGTGTACTTTATGCCGCCTTATTGCACCACTGAGGCAGACATCACTCATCTTTATCATGCCACTCGTGCCAGTTTGGCCGCCGTCTGTGGCAACCAAACGACCCCTACGCATACCACCGTAGAACCTAAAATGGCCTAAACCGTTTAGAGGCGCGGTTTAACAGCATCTAGTAGGTTTTGTTCGGTGATTTTACCGGTCAGACGGGCCGTGATATTGCCATCACGGTCTAGCACCACGGTAAAAGGCAAAGCGCCGATTTTATTGCCAATCGTCCGCATCAACTCCAAAGCACTGTTATCCGCCACCAACAGTGGATAGGTAATAGAAAATTGTTGGGCGAAATTTTTAACGGGGATTTTCTGATCCAGAGCAATCCCCACCACCGCGACACCATGTGGGCCAAACCGTTGTGAAAAGGTGTTTAACATCGGCATTTCTTCGCGGCAAGGGGCACACCATGTCGCCCAAAAATTGACCACCACCACTTTCCCACGCCAATTTTCAACCGACTGTAGTTTGCCATTCACATCAGGAAAACGCGCCTGATCGAGTGCTGAACCTGCCCACGCAGAGAGGGGACTGCAAGCAGCAATCAATGCGGCCATCATCAAATGGCGGCGGCTAAACAATGCCATATTTTCATCCTTTTTGTGCTTGTTGCATGGTGATCACCGACTGATGCGCTTAGAATGTTTGCTCTTTTTCTGATGTAAAGGCAACAGCAATGTCGATCTTGGTCTGTGGCTCGGTGGCTTACGATACCCTACTGCATTATCCCGGTCATTTTCACCAACATCTCTTAAGCGACCATTTGCACCGACTTTCGGTGTGCTTTGTGACACCAGAATTGCGGCGAGAGTTCGGCGGCTGTGGTGGCAATATTGCCTATACCTTACACCAACTAGGAGCCCAGCCTTTATTGATGGCGACAGTCGGTAAAGATTTTGCCAGCTATCACGACTATCTGAACCAACAAGGGATACGGACCGATTATATCCGTGTCTTGCCAGCGCACTACACTGCACAATGTTTTATCAATAGCGATCAAGACGGTAACCAAATCACTGCTTTTCATCCCGGTGCAATGAACTTTGCCGATCAAAATCAGATTAGTGAAGTACGCGAGGCGGTGAAATGGGCGATTGTTGCCCCGACGGGACGAGCAGGGGATATTGCCTTTCCGCCTCAACTCGCTGCAGCACAGATTCCTTTTATTTTCGACCCCGGCCAAGAGTTACCGTTATTGAGTGGGGAAGAGCTTTTACACTGTGCCAAACTGGCCCATGTGCTGACCTTAAATCAATATGAAGCCGAGCTATTTACTGAACGCACCGGACACGCTGCCCATACCCTAGCAGGGCAAGGCCAACTGCAAGCGGTAGTGATTACACAAGGGGCTGGCGGCAGTGACGTCTATCTTGCCGATCACACCACCCTGCATGTCGCCGCCGCCCCCATCAGCCAAGCGATTGACCCCACTGGTTGTGGAGATGCTTTCCGCGCAGGCGTGTTGTATGGTTTACACCAAGGCTGGTCATGGTTGAGTATTTTGCAGTTTGCCAGCGTACTCGGCGCCATCAAGATTGAACACCAAGGGGGACAAAATCATCGTTGTCACTTGCCAGAGGTGTTACAACGTTGGCAGAGCGCGTATGCTGAACCGGCCTTGCCACCGGCCCATCAGACGGTATGCCCTACCTAAATTCCGGATGAAATCGTCGTGTTTCGATTGAAAATGCGGCGAGGCACCGCCATAGATGAGCCTTTGAATCCCAAACAATAGGGAAAGAGTATGCCCGTACCTTCGCTAGCAACCCACTTGACCGGCCCGTTATTGGAACTAGAGCGGCGTTTTCTTGCTGCCCAACCACAAATTGAACACTGGTTCCGTAATCAATGGAGCAACCATCAAGCCCCGTTCTATGGTTCAGTTGATCTACGCAATAGTGGGTTCAAACTGGCACCGGTGGATATGAATTTATTCCCTGGTGGTTTTAACAACCTCAATCCCGATGCGTTGCCGTTGGCGGTACAAGCCGTTGCCAGCGCTGTTGAACACGCCTGCCCCCGTGCCAAAAGTATATTGCTGATTCCAGAAAACCATACCCGCAACACTTTCTACCTGAAAAATATCGCCGCCTTACGGCATATTTTAGAAACGGCTGGGTTACAGGTGCGTTTAGGTAGTTTGTCGCCAGATATCAATGAGATCACCCAACTGGATGCGGGCGATGGCGTACAACTGACCCTCGAACCGCTACGCCGCGAGGGAGATCGGGTTACCGTCGGTGATGATGGCTTTGATCCATGTATTGTTTTACTGAATAACGACTTATCCGCCGGCATCCCTGATCTGTTACAAGGCATTAAACAAACTCTCTTACCACCGCTTCACGGTGGTTGGGCCGTGCGCCGTAAAACGCAGCATTTCAGTGCTTTCGACCAAGTGGCTACCGAGTTTGCTAACTTACTCGATCTCGATCCGTGGTTAATCAATCCTTATTTTGCCGGTTGTCGTGCGCTCGATTTTCACGAGCGACAAGGCGAAGATGAATTAGCCGATACTGTCTCCGACATTCTGCAGCGGATTGGCAGCAAATACCGTGAATATGAAATTGATGTGGCACCGTTTGTGATTGTGAAAGCCGATGCAGGGACGTATGGCATGGGTGTGATGACTGCCAAAAGCCCTGATGATGTGCGCGGCCTCAACCGCAAGCAACGCAATAAAATGTCGGTGATCAAAGAAGGGCAACAAGTCAGCGAAGTGATTGTGCAAGAAGGGGTGTATACCTTTGAAACCGTGGGTGAAGCCGTTGCCGAACCAGTGATTTACATGATGGATCGCCATGTGGTCGGTGGGTTCTATCGTGTACATACGGGACGTGGCCGCGATGAGAACCTGAATGCCCCCGGTATGCACTTCTCGCCGATGAGTTTCGATGGTGCATGTTTGCCCGACCGGACTTGTGGCCCAGAAGACTCAACCAATCGTTTATATGCCTATGGTGTTGTGGCACGTCTTGCCCTGTTAGCTGGGGCACTCGAACTTGAACGCACCGCACCGACTGCCGCCTAAGGAATCATGATGCACTTTGCTTTTATTGCCGATCCACTCGATCATTTGAAAATCTACAAAGACAGCACCTTTGCCATGATCGAAGAGGCTGCCCAACGCCGCCATCAAATTTCTTACCTCACCGCTGCTGATTTAACGGTAGAAGATGGCAAGGTGTATGCAACCGCAGGTCAGTTGTTTTTGACGGGCGATCCTCATGCGTGGTTTCAACAAGGCGAGCCAGAGACAACCGCTTTAACGGCATTTGACGCAGTGATTATGCGTAAAGATCCGCCGTTTGATAGCGAATATTTGTACGCTACGCATTTGATGACATTGGCAGAAAAGCAAGGGGCATTGTGTATCAACAGCGGTCAAGCCTTGCGCGATCACAATGAAAAACTGGCAATTTTAGAATTTCCAGAATGGATTTCACCGACCACCATTAGCTCACAATATGAGGTGTTACGCGATTTTATCTTGACGCACCAAGATGTGATTTTGAAGCCGTTAGATAGCATGGGCGGCGATAGTATTTTCCGTGTTACCGACCACGACCCTAATTTATCGGTGATTTTAGAGCTGATGACACGCCAACAAACCCGCACCATCATGGCACAACGCTATATCCCTGCTATCACTGAGGGGGATAAGCGGGTGTTGTTAATTGATGGGGTGCCGGTGGATTATTGTTTGGCGCGGATTCCGAAAGAGGGGGAAACGCGCGGTAATTTAGCCGCAGGCGGCCGAGGGGAAGCACGGCCATTGTCTGATGCCGACCGCGCCATTGCCGAGGCGTTAGGGCCGGTGTTGCGTGAGCGTGGTTTGTTATTGGTGGGGTTGGATATCATTGGTGATCGTTTGACGGAAATTAACGTGACCAGTCCAACGTGTTTCCGCGAAATCATGCAGCAAACTGGTTGTCCGGTCGCCAGTTTGTTTATTGATGCGGTGGAACGGGCTGTGCAGCAACATCAGCAGGCCACAGCGTGAGCACACCAGCACCGGAGGAAAGCCCATTCAAGGGCAAGTCTGGTATCAAACGGGTTTGGCATGCTTTGGGCTATTCGATTGAAGGGCTGGCAGCGGCATGGCGGCATGAAGATGCTTTTCGGCAACTGACTTTGCTGGCCTTGCTGTTGATTCCATTGGCGTTGTGGTGGCCGGATATCATGAGGGTAAGTCGGGCGATTTTGGTGGCCAGTTCTTTGGCAACATTAGTGATTGAGTTGTTTAATTCGGCGATTGAAGCCGCCGTCGATCACACCTCCCTCGCTCGTCATCCTCTCGCTAAACGTGCGAAAGACCTCGGCAGCGCAGCGCAGTTGTTGGGGTTGGTGAATTTGGCGGCAATGTGGGGTTTATTGGTGATTTTCTAGCCACATCTCAGCAGCAAGAAAAAAAAAGGGCGAACCACGTGTTCGCCCTTAGTAAATTCAGTATCCTTTTTCCACTTAAATAATGGAAATTCTGATCACCATCTCCCATTAAATGGCATTGCAAATTCGAAAACATCTGGATTCAAATAAACGTTTTTCATGACAAATCCGTCTGCATTTGTTTTTACTACTGTAAATTCTGGATGACTCTTGTTTGTTGAAATATAGCTTCGCCAAGAAACAACGGGATTACTCCAAGAAGGCTCACACAAATCACGCTTTAATTTTAGGGCGACATCTATTTTTTCTTTTGCAAGTGTTAAATCAGGCGTTACCAATAAAATGGCAACAGACTTCATAACCAAGTAAGTTACAGTCTGAATGAGAGTTCGTGCAGATGCGACTAAGGGCATACCATAAACTTCATGGTCAAACCGAAGCACTCTGCCATCTGCTAACCAGTAGATCATGAAATGCGATTCTGTAAGGTCTGCAATGGGGGTTTCATGAGCTAAGTGATTCCTTAGTGTTTTCCTCCCAATCGATAACACAATATCGTTAAGCGTCGACTCGCATTCATTAAGCACCTCTAGGAGGTACTTCGCCCTTTTATCAAATCGCATGGAATTCTCAAGTAATCTACGTGCATCCTTAAAATAAACTTGAACTCTTTTACCCTTAACGTTCAAAATTTCACATCCACCACAATGGGCAGCAAATAAATTGGCAAGGTTATCAAGAGCAGCCACAGCGTGCAGAATCAGCGATTCAAATTCCATGCCTAGTTCTTTGTGATTACGCGTAATTTGCAGTGGTGGACAAAAATCCTTATCTGGTACATCGGCTCCTAGCACACCTGTACCTCTCGGCAGTAATTCGATCTCTTTTAGGTAATCTGCTACTCGAGATGAGTAGTAGAAAACTGTGTCCAGTCGAGACAGTAGCCGTAAAAGGTCACTAACTAGAACAGGAATAGATTCACTATTCTTATAGTCAACAACTTCTTGGCGCAGTGCAGAAAGTACAGCAGCACACTGGAATGAGAGGGTCCCATATGCAACTAATTGGGGTGCAGATGCGTAACTTATATATTCCTGCCCAAGTTCATTGTAATTAGTCA
>Ga0208788_1000834_pt1 | contig 15051 bp, 13 predicted proteins | sample Wag4_2014_7_11_3_FD_187363 | JGI IMG/M metagenome (GOLD analysis project Ga0208788, IMG submission 187363) | Fresh water mixed with fracking chemicals microbial communities from Ohio, USA - Utica-2 Time Series FC 2014_7_11 (SPAdes) (version 2) ...
GCGTGCAGGGACTGCTCGCACACGATCCCGAGGAACGCGACCGAGAGCGCGCGGATCCAGGTGCGGCGCTCCTCGCGGAACACGATCCCGACCAGCACGAGCGCCGTGGTGCCCACGAGCATCCCGAAGAGCCGGTGCGCGTGCTCGTAGTAGATGCCGCCCTTCATCTCGCTGATCGGATAGAGGAGCATGTTGTGGCCGAACGAGTTCGGCCAGTCGGGCACCGCGAGGCCGCTCTCGAGACCGGTCACGAGTCCGCCGGTCACGAGCAGCAGGAAGATCGTGACCGCCGACACGCGTGCGAACAGTCCTGCGGGTGCCGGCAGGGCGAGCGGGCGGGCGCCGCGCGCGAGCACGCCGCCGAGCGCCGCGAGTCCCGCGCTGGCGCCGAACAGGCCGGCCACGTAGAGCAGCGGCGCGACACGCGAGCCGCCCTGCTCGTCGCGCAGGAATGCACCGATGATGAGCAGGTTGGCGAACGCCGACACGAGCCCGACCTTGACCGGCGAGGCACCCGCGCGTCGCGCAACCGCGCCGAACAGGACAGGCATGCCGAGCGTCGCGATGAAGAGCGCCTCGCCGAACCACAGTCCCGGCGCCATCATCGCGATGTAGCCGATCGCCCACATCGCCGCGGTGGTGGCGAATCCGAGCGCGAGGTGCATCGTGCGGATGAAGCGCGTCGCGGCGAGCACGATCGCGGCGCCGACGGCGAAGAGACCGATGAGCGCGGGCAGTCCGAGCGTCGCCATGGATCCGGAGGTCGCGGACTCGCCGGCCGTCGGATTCGTGGCTGCCTGGGAAAGCGTGGTCAGGAACTGCTGGATCATGCGGTTGCCCTCCATCGTGGCGTCGCGCCGCGCGAGGGTGTCTATAGTAGGATTTCCGCAGCGTCCGCTCATGTCCGCATCCGCCGAAAACACCGCCGCCGTCCACGAACCGGTCGATCCCGCCGTCGCGGCGGATCCACGCGGTGCACCGACCCCGCGCGCGCGAAGCGTGCTCGGCGTGTGGGCGGAGCTCACCAAGGTGCGGCTCAACGCGCTGGTGCTGGTCACGACCGCCGTGGGCTTCGCACTCGCGGAACTCGGACCGATCGACTGGCTCCAGCTCGGCTGGACCTGCGCGGGCACCGCGCTCGCGGCGGCCAGCGCCTCGCTGTTCAACCAGTTGTTCGAGCGTCGGCGCGACGCGCTCATGCTGCGCACGCGCGGGCGTCCCCTTCCCGCGAAGCAGGTGCACCCCGCCGCCGTGTTCTCGGCGGCGCTGCTGACCGGATACGCGGGCGCAGCGCTGATCGCGCTCACCGTCGGCCTGCTGCCCGCGGCGCTCGCGGCGATCAACATCCTGCTCTACGCGCTGCTCTACACGCCGCTCAAGCCGAGGACGACCTTCAACACGCTCATCGGCGCGGTGTGCGGCGCGATTCCGCCGGTCATCGGATGGACCGCCGTCACGGGCAGCATCGATCCGGGCGCGTGGCTCCTGGGCGGACTGCTGTTCGTGTGGCAGATCCCGCATTTCCTCGCGCTCGCATGGCTCTACCGCGTCGACTACGCCCGCGGCGGGCACGCGATGCTGCCGGTGCGCGACCACGGTGGCGAGATCACCGCGCAGGTGGTGGTGCTCACGACGCTGCCCCTGATTCCGCTCGGACTCAGCGCCACCAGCCTCGGGCTGGTGGGGCACTGGAGCGCGCTGGTCTCGCTGCTGGCGGGCATCGGATTCTGCTGGCTCTCCTTCGCGTTCTTCCATCGTCGCGACGACCGCAGCGCGCGCCGCGTGTTCCTCGCGAGCATCACCTACCTGCCGGTGGTGCTTGCGGCCATGACCCTCGACCGAGGCCCGAGCTCGCTCGAGTCGCTCTTCCGCGGGCGCGGCGGCGTGACCGTCGAGGAATCCCGCGAGACGCCCGTGCGCGACGGCGCCGATGCCGGCGCCTCGGGCGATGGCGCGATCACGCCCTGATCCGACCGAGGCGTCCGGCCCGCGGCCGGCGAAACCACCCCTGATTGGACCTCCGCACACCATGAACGACGACGCGAAGCGCGACACCCCCGGCACACCGACCCTGACCTTCGCGGGTGGCGGCTGGGTCATCGCACTGGCGGGCGTGCTGGTCGCGCTGCTGCTCGGCTGGAGCCTGCTCGGGCCACTGCTCGGTCGGCATCCGATCGGCGACGGCCGCACGATCGAGAGCTACGGGTTCGACCTGTCGACGCTGCGGATCGACCGCGCCGAGCTCGTGCCGTCGGGAAATCCACGCGGGTTCCTGCCGTCGCTCGACGACCCGAAGCACCTGCGCGGCGCGGAGGTCCTGGTCTACAACGAGCAGAACCGCCCGAAGTACCTCGTGACCACCGACCGCGTGATCGGCGTCGTCATCAACGGACAGGCGCATGCGTGGCCGCTCTCGATGATGAATGCGCATGAGGTGGTCAACGACACGGTGGCCGGCATCCCGGTCGCCGCGACCTACTCGCCGCTCTGCGACGCGGTGCTGCTCTTCGACCGCCGCGTTGGCGGCGTCGCACGTCGGTTCGAGGTGAGCGGCATGCTCGTCGACTCGAACCTCGTCTTCTACGACAAGGCGGTCGAGGGAGGCGATTCGGCGACGCATGTGCCGAGCCTGTTCCTGCAGCTCGAGCGGCGCGCGGTCGCGGGGCCGCTCGCGCAGTCCGGCGCCGTCCTGGAGCCACTGCCGGGCGCCTGCATCACGAGCTGGTCGGACTGGCTGGCGCTTCATCCGACCACGACCGTGACCCTGCGGGACCCGGCGATGATCCGTCGCATGAAGGAGATCTCGTACGCGCGGTACTACCTGGGACCGAACCTCGAGTATCCGGCGTCGCCGCTTCCGAGCGAGGCCTCGCTCGCGGCCGCGGGACTGAGGTTGAAGAGCCCCATGATCGCGTTCCGCCTGGAGACGGGCTGGAAGGCGATCCCGGTCGAGGCGGTGGTCGCCAAGGCCGAGTCGGAGCGCCGGCTGCGGTTCTCGGTCGACGGGGTGGAGTTGCAGTGCGACGTTCCGGCCGGTCCTGCGATCGCACGATTGGTGCGCGTGGATGGCGCGCCACTGGTGACCGTCCCCTGCCTCTACTTCGCACTGGAGGCCGTCGCGGCCCCTCGGGAGCCGGTGGCGCTCGTCGCCCCGTGACGGCGGACCGCCCTCGATGGGCCCCGCTTCGGGCCGGTGACCGTCGTCGGACGCTCGCCTGGGGGGGAGCCGCGGGAACAATTTTGCAGATTTCGTGAGTTCGTTGGGCGGGGTTTTGTCGCGTCTATCGCATGGAACCCTGCAGGCGGTCTCTCTTGAAGCCGCCGAGCCTTGGGGAAGAGAGTTCCAGGGCTGCACAGATCAGATCGGCGCGCAGCGCCATCCCGCAAGGGATGGTGCTGTCGCTTTTGGGACAGGTCGCTCGCCAACTGAGGCGGATTCGTGCGCCGAGGCCGGTCCATGGCGCACCGGACAGCGCCCCTACCGGCTGCCGAGCCACAGCGTCGCGTAGAGCACGAGCCAGACGCCGTCGAGGAAGTGCCAGTACATCGCGCAGTAGGCGATGCCGCGGTGGTCCTCGGGCGTGTAGGCGGCGCGGGCGGCGCGCACGGTGGTGATCACCATCGGCGGCAGGCCTCCGAGCACGTGGAGTGCGTGCAGGCCGGTGAGCACGTAGAAGGTCCAGCCGTAGAGGCTGTCGCTCACCGTCAGCTGCTGCTGGAGCAGCTCGCGCCAGGCAAGTCCCTGCGCGACGAGGAACGCCACGGCGAATGCGAGGGTCGCGAGCATCAGCCCGCCCTGCCGCGGATCGCCGCTTCGACTGGCGCGGAGGGCCCTCTGCATCGTCACGCTGGAGAGGATCAGCGCGCCGGTGCTCGCGAGAAGCAGCCCGGGCAGCTTCGGCGCGTCGTCGGGAATGAACGCGTCGCCGTTGTCGACCCGCACCACCAGGTAGCCGAGGATGGTGGCGACGAACAGCACGCCGAGCGCGATCAGGAAGAGCCACATGCCGAAAAGGCCCGCTTGGAAGCGGGCCTTCGGGTCGTCGAACGGAGTGGAGGGATCCTTCACTTCGGCGGCGTTACTTCTTGGAGGTCACCGGAGCGAAGGGCGCGTTGGCGTCCAGGTAGGTCTGGACGTTCTTCGGGTTGCCCGTGTTCTCGGCGGCCATGTTCTGGCCGACGTCCATCATGCAGAAGACCATCATCAGCACGACGAACAGCATGGAGCCGACCAGCACCATGAGGTTGAACGGCCGGTCCCAGCGGAGGTGCATGAAGAAGAGCGACACGAGGGTGGCCTTCACCACGGCGATGCCGATGGCGAGGTAGATGTTCGCCTCGCCGAGGTCGACGTAGCGCGCGGCGACGGTGATGACCGTGAGCACGAGCAGCGCGCCGCCGGTCGCGAAGAGCGTCGAGTACGGCACGAGGTGGCCGACGAGGGGTTGGCCTTCGCCGTGTCCGTGACCGTGGGAAGCATGAGCTGCGTGGGAAGCCATGGTTGTGTCCTGTCGAAGCCTGGTGGAGTCCTGTCGGAACCCGGTGGTGGCCTGTCTCGCGTGCGGCCCAGCGGGCCGGCGCGTCAGTGGATGAGGTAGAAGAGCGGGAAGAGGAAGATCCACACCAGGTCGACGACGTGCCAGTAGAGGCCGACGAGGTCGACGGGCGTGTAGTAGTCGCTGCTGTAGCGGCCGCGGAGCGAGCCCAGGAACAGCCAGCCGATCACGCCGACGCCGATGAGGACGTGGATGCCGTGCAGGCCAGTCATCAGGTAGTAGATCGCGAAGAAGCGATGCGTGTTCGGCGGCATCGTCGGATCCATCAGGTGCGCGCCCTCGGGATGCGAGGCGTGCACCGTCGCGTCGGTGGCAGCGACCATCTGGGCGGTCGCGACGCCGTCGGGACCGGTCTTGGGAGCGGCGATCGCCGTCTTGTCGGCGGGCGGGAGCGCCGTGAGGGCCGCGGGCGCGGCGCCCGCCGAGGGATTCGGCGACGCGATCGCGAGCACCGGGTTCTCGACGGGCTTCGGCTCGACCTTGACGGCGGCGGCGGTGGCCTCGTCGGCGGGCTGGTAGAAGGCCTGGCCCCACTTCAGGTTGAGGTGGAACTTGTGGGTGTACTCGAAGTACTTGATCACGAGGAAGCCGATCGCGCCCGCGAGCGTGAGCGCGAGGCAGAGCGAGAGCAGGCCCTTCTTGTTGGTCTGCGCCGCGCGCACGGCGACCGCCATCGTGAGGCTCGAGAGGATCAGCACGCAGGTGTTGATGCCGCCGAGGATGGTGTCGAGGTAGTTCGCGGCGTACGAGAAGACCTGCGGGTCCTTGAAGCGCAGGATCGCGTACATCACGAAGAGCGCGCCGAAGAACAGCACTTCGGTGGCGAGGAAGACCCACATGCCGAGCTTGCCGGACTCGAACTGCTGGAGCGGCGTGTCGAAGTGGTGGGCGAGGAACGGATACTTCGCGTGATCGCCGTGAGCGTGGTGATCAGCGTGATGATCGGCGTGGGGAGCGGAGTGCGACACGGGTCAGTGAGCCTTTCCGGATTGGGCCGCGGCGACGTGCGCCTCGACGTCGACGACGTAACCCTGCTGCTTCTCGTCCCAGCTCACGGCGCTGAAGTCGTAGCAGTCGCCCACGCGCGGGGTCGTGGCGAAGTTGTCATGCGGCGGCGGCGACGTGCACTGCCACTCGAGGCTGGCGCCGCCCCACGGGTTGGCCGGCGCCTTCTTGCCCGCGAACAGCGAGTGGATCAGGTAGATCGCCGTGATCACGAAGCCGAGGCCCATGATGTACGAGCCACCGGTGGAGATGTGGTGGTAGATCTGGAACTCGGGCTGGTAGGCGTAGTAGCGGCGCGGCATTCCCTGCGAGCCCAGCATGAACTGGGTGAAGAAGGTCATGTTGAAGCCGACGAAGACCAGCGCGCAGGCGATCTGGCCCCAGGTCTCGTTGAACATGCGGCCGGTCATCTTCGGCCACCAGTGGTGCAGGCCGCCGATCATCGCGATCAGCGCCGAGCCCATCATCACGTAGTGGAAGTGCGCGACGACGAAGTAGGTGTCGTGCAGGTGGATGTCGGTCGAGAGCACGGCGAGCGGGATGCCCGTCAGGCCACCGATGGTGAACAGGAAGATGAACGCGAGGCCGTACCACATCGCCGTGTTCAGCGAGATCGAGCCCTTGTAGAGGGTCGCGAGCCAGTTGAACACCTTCACCGCCGAGGGGATCGCGACCGAGAAGGTGATCGCCGAGAACAGCACGTTCAGGAGCGGCGACTGGCCGCTGGTGAACATGTGGTGTCCCCACACCAGGAAGCTGAAGATCGCGATCGCGATCGAGCTGAACGCGATGAAGCGGAAGCCGAAGATGTGGCGGTGGCTGTGGACCGCGATGATCTCGCTGATGATGCCCATGCCGGGCAGGATCATGATGTAGACCGCGGGGTGCGAGTAGAACCAGAAGAAGTGCTGGAAGAGCACCGGGTCGCCGCCCATCGACGGGTCGAAGATGCCGATGTTGAAGGCGCGCTCGATCACGAGCATCGCCAGCGTGATGCCGAGCACCGGGGTCGCGATCACCTGGATGATGGCCGTCGCGTAGAGGGCCCAGAGGAAGAGCGGCATGCGGAACCAGGTCATGCCGGGCGGACGCAGCTTGTGGATCGTCACGATGAAGTTGACGCCCGTGAAGATCGACGAGAAGCCGAGGATGAACACGCCGACCAGCACGGGGATGGTGCCGCCCGCGCCGAACTGCGACGAGTACGGGGTGTAGAAGGTCCAGCCGGTGTCGAAGCCACCCGCAAGCAGCGAGTACACGGCGCAGATCGCGCCGAGGACCCACAGGTAGAAGCTGAACAGGTTCATGCGCGGGAAGGCGACGTCCTTCGCGCCGAGCATGATGGGAAGCACGAAGTTGCCGAGCGCCGCCGGGATGCTCGGGACGATCACGAGGAACACCATGATCGCGCCGTGCAGCGTGAAGGCCTTGTTGTACTGGTCGGCCGTCATCCACTCGACTTCACCCGGGAAGAGGAGCTTGGTGCGGACGAGCAGCGCCATCACCCCGCCCACGAAGAACGACGTCAGCACGGCGACGAGGTACATCACGCCGATGCGCTTGTGGTCGAGGGTGAGGATCCAGGAGAGGATTCCGCGGCGGAAGGTCAGGTAGTTGCCCGGGACTTCGTCGTGGATGGGTCGGGTGTCGAGGGTCGTCATGGCGTCACTCGTGTCTCTGCGATGCGGTTGGTGTCGGTCGCGGCTGCGTCACTGCGTTGCGGGCGCGGGGCCCCGTCACTTCTTGCCTACGAAATTGCCCTTGGCGTCGAACTCGTCGAGGTGCTTCATCATGCCGATGAGGGCGTCGATGGCCTTGTCGTTGAGCTGGCCCTTGAAGGTCGGCATCGCCGGGCCGAAGCCGTCGACGATGTGCTCGTTCGGGTTGAGGATGGAGGCGCGGAGGTAGCCCTCGGGCGTCTCGTACTGCTTGCCGTTGCCGATGAGGTCGCTCACCGACTTGCCGCCGACCTTGTGGGCCGAGCCGGACTTCGAGGTGCGCTCCCAGATGTTGCCCGAGCCGTCGTAGTTGCCCCACGACGGGCCGGTGCCGGCCTTGCCGTCGAGGGTGTGGCAGCCGGCGCAGCGGGCGAACAGCTTCGGACCTGCCTTCGAGTAGAGCTCCTCGGGCGCGATCTTGTCGAGCCAGCGGCCCTGCTCCACGACCCAGTTGCCGAAGTCCATCTCGTTGAGGACATAGACCTTGCGGTTCATGTTCGAGTGGCCCACGCCGCAGAACTCGGTGCAGAACAGCCAGTGGAACTTGTCGCCCTCGGTCGGCGCGTCGGCCTGGAACCACATGGTGGTGTAGCGGCCGGGGACCACGTCCTGCTTGACGCGGAAGTCGCGGATGTAGAGCGAGTGGAGCACGTCCTCGCTGCGCATGACCAGCTTGACCGGCTTTCCGGCGGGGACGTAGAGGTCCTCGCTGGTGGCGCCGTTCGGGTACTTGAACACCCAGCCGTAGCGGAGCGCGGTCACGTCGATCTGGTAGGCGTTCGCGGGCACCGACTTCATGCTCACGAAGCCGCGGAAGCCCATGAAGAAGATCACCACGACGATCAGCGTCGGGAGGATGGTCCAGCCGAGCTCGAGCACGGTGTTGTGGCTCGGTCCGCGGGCGTAGACCTCGCGCCCCTTCTGGCGGTACTTCCACACGAAGTAGAACATCAGTCCCACCACGAGGAAGAAGAAGAAGTAGTTGATGTAGTTGATGAAGTTGAAGACCCAGTCATTCTGGCTGGCGAAGGTCGATGCACCCTCGGGCAGCCAGAAGGTCTTCGGCGTCGTGCCTTCGCCCGCCGCGAGGGCGGGATCGGAGCTCGACTGCATCAGGACGGTGGTGATGAGGTTGGTCACGTTCAATCGCCTCTTCAATTCGCGGCGGCGGCGGTGGCTGCCGACGCGCTTTGCTTCTTCTTCCTGACCTCGGCGGACCAGAAGATCCCGAGCCCGCCCGCGAGGACGAGCACGGTGATCGCTCCGCCGATCGACATGACGCGGCGCGCCTGCAGCACGTAGCCGCGCGCGTCCGCGTCGTAGATGTGGCACCAGAGGATGAACCGGTCGAGCGTCGTCCCGATCCTGCCCTCGGAAGCCTCGAGGAGGCCCATGCGGAGGTCGGTCGGCTCGAACTTGGTTCCGTACATGTAGCGGCTGATGCGACCCTCGGGGGTCACGAGCACCAGCACCGCGGCGTGCGCATAGTCGCCGTTCTCCTGTCGGCGGAACTGGAAGCCGACGGCGTCCGCCACCGACTTCGACATCAGCTCGCTGCCGGTGAGGAAGTGCACGCCCTGCCCCGCGCCCGGGCGGTCGAACTCGGCGAGGTAGCTCTCCTTCTTGGCCTTGGCGAGCGCGGCGGTCTCGGTCGGGTCGATCGACACCGAGAGGACCTCGAACTCCTTGCCCGGCATCCAGTCGACGCCCTTGAGGCCGTCGAAGGCGCCGTTGAGCACCAGGTTGCAGAGCATCGGGCACTTGTTGTAGCCGAGCTGCAGCAGCACCGGCCGCTCGCCGCGGAAGTAGTCGCGCAGCGTGACCTGGTTGCCCGCATCGTCGGTGAACCGCGTGTCGAGCGGCAGCGGCTCGTTCAGGTGCTCGACGATGTCGACGCCCTTGAGCTCCTCGGGCACGCCGAGGTTGAGCTGCGCCGTCGCCGTCGACGCGACCGACAGCGCCGCCGTGAGGGCGGTGGTCGTCGCGAGGATGGTTCGTGCGAGGCGTGTCATGCGGGTCTCTACGTCGTGGCTCGTGCGTGGATGGCGACTGCTGCGGCGGGTTGTTCGTTTGCGGGTGCACCTGCCGCGGCGACTGCGCCGGTCACTTTCCCTGGGCGGTCATGAGTTCCATCGCGCGCTCGATCGGGATTCGCACGCGGTCGACCTTCTTGTCGTCGACCTCCTCGGCGTAGGTCCCGTATTGCGCGAGGAGCTCCTTCTGCTGCGAACGCAGTCCGGTCGAGAGCGCCGGGCGCTCGTCGATGACCCGTTCCTCGTCGAAGTTTCGCTGCACGCCGAAATACAGCACCGACACGGCGAGGCAGAACGCGACGAAGAAGATGATGCCGACGAACGAGTAGAACCAGGTGGCCCCCATCTCGGGGTCGTCCAGCTGCTCGGTGGTGGTGTGGGATGCGGACATCGTGTGTTCCTGTGGGGTCACATGTTCTCGAAGCGGACGCTCTCGGCGAGGCGCGGGTCCTTGCGGGGAACCAGCGAGATGCGCGAGAGGGTGCCGATCGTTCCGGCCGCGACGGCGCCGAGGACGCCGAGCGCGAGCAGGAAGTTGACGGGGTTGCCGAAGTGCGTCTCCGTGCCGGCGTAGGCCTGCGCGAGCTCCGAGTACTTCGAGAAGTTGCCGAGGTCGTGCGGGATCTCCGGCATCACGAGCCAGTAGAGGTCGACGTAGTGGAAGCAGAGCATCCACACCGCGCCGATCGCGAGCGTGAGCGGCGCGCGCTTCATCCACTTGCTGATGAGCCCGACGAACGGGATCACGAAGTGGCCGAAGAGCAGCACGAAGCTGAAGAAGCCCCATCCACCGACCTGGCGGGCGAGGAACCAGCCGGTCTCCTCGGGGATGTTCGCGTACCAGATCAGCATGTACTGGCTGAAGCCGATGTAGGCCCAGAAGACGATGCCGAAGGCCCACATGAGCTTGCCCATGTCCTGCAGGTGCTCGCGGGTGACGATGCCCTTGAGCGTGCCGACGCGGAGGAGGCGGAGCGTCACGAGGATCATCCCCGAGAAGCCCGCGGTCGCGCAGCCGCAGAAGAAGTACACGCCGAACATCGTGGAGAACCACGCGGGCGAGAGCGACATGATCCAGTCGAAGGCGGCGAAGGTGGTCGTCAGGCCGAACACGATCGCGGCCGGACCCGACCACTTCTGCATGCGGGCGCTGATGGCGCGGTCACCCGACTCGTCCTGCGCGACGCTGTTGCGGAGGAAGAAGGTGGCGAGCAGCGCCCACGCCGCGAAGTACACCGCGGCGCGCGTCCAGAAGAACGGCGCGTTGAGGAACGCCTCCTTCGCGTGCACGATGTGGTACTCGGCCTCGTTGTTGGCCTTGAGCGTCTCCATGTCGGCCCAGACCCAGAGGACGTTCGCCTTGCCCATGAACCAGAGCACGGCGAACGGCACGAACAGGATCCAGAACCAGCGCAGGTTCGAGGCGAGCGCCTCGGCCGGGCGGCGGACCGCGACCGACCAGCCCGCGCGGGTCAGGTGCTGGATGAAGACGAAGAACAGGCCGCCGAGGCACATCGTGAGTCCGAAGAGGAACGCGATGAGGTAGGCGCGCCAGAAGTGGTGCGCGTTGGTGCCGAAGGCGCCGGTGTAGCCGATGGCGGCGCCGCCGCCGAGACCGATCACCGCGACCGCGAGGGCGGCCTTGCGGAGGCCGAGCGCGAAGGCGGGAAGCTGGATGTTCTGCGCGCCGAGGTCGAGATTCGTGGAGGCGTGCGCCATCACTTCACCTCCTTCTTGAGGTTGTCGCGGAGTTCCGGCGGAACGTCCTGCATCGAGGCGTTCTGCGAGAGCTGCAGCGCCTTCACGTAGGCCGCGATGGCCCAGCGGTCGTTGAGGTCGATCTGGGTGCCGTAGCCGGCCATGTTGCGGATGCCGTTGGTGGCCACGTTGTAGAGCATGCCGAGCTGGTGCTCGCGCACGACCGGGTCGTGCAGGCTCTTCGCCTGGACCCAGCTGGTGCCGTTCGCGGGGCCCTCGCTCGAGGACATCAGCTCCATCGCGCGCTTGTTCACCGTGCCGTCGCCGTAGCCGGCGTAGCCGTGGCACACGCTGCAGTAGATGTTGTAGCGCTGCTGGCCGCGCTCGAGGAACTCGCGCGACATGGTGAGGCCGGCCGGAAGCGTGTCGGCCCACTTGCCGTTCACGACGCCGTCATGGAGGTGCGTGTCGAGGTTGTCCTCGCCGCGGGCGACGGTGCCGAGCACCGCCGGGCGCTGCGAGCGGCCGTCGGCGAAGAGCGGGTTGACGGTCTGCGTCTTGAACTTCGGCTGGAAGTCCATGTCGAAGAAGATGTGCACCGCGCGGTTCGGGTCGGGCGTCGCGCGGACGCGCGCGATGACGAACGGCGGCACCGTCAGCGCAAGCGCCGCGAGCACACCCGTGAAGAGCATCCAGCGAGGGGGCATCGGAATCATGGATTAGTCCTCCACCGCCTCGATGGCGACAGGGTCGAGGGTCCGGAGGAACTCCTCCGTCTTCCTGGGCAGGAACTTCGGGTCGCGCGCCTCGATCGAGATGAAGAAGCGGTCGTTGGTGGCGCGACGGAAGCGGTGCGACCTGAACAGCGGGTGGTAGAGCTGCGGCAGGCCGTTGAAGAGGAACATCAGCTTCACGGTCGCGAGCGCCGAGAAGAGGATGGTCAGCTCGAACATCACGGGGATGAAGGCCGGCAGGCTCATCGCGGGCTTGCCCGAGATGAGGAACGGGTAGCCCGTCACCCACACGCCCGCCCAGACCGTGAAGTCCCACGAGTTCGTGAAGGCCTGCAGGAAGAACGCGGCGATGGTGCCGGTCATGCCCGCGAAGAACACGAAGATCGGCAGCCAGGTGCGCTGGATGCCCATCGCGCCGTCGAGGCCGTGCACGGGGAACGGCGTGTGGCAGTCCCACCACTTGAAGCCCGCGTCGCGGACCTTCTCGGCGGCGGCCATGAGGTCGCCGGGAGTCTCGAACTCGGCGATGTAGCCGTACAGCTTCGCGGGGCTCGCGGGCTGCTCGGCCTTGGTGTCGGAGGGGTTGGTGACGATCGTCGCCATGTGGATCAACCTTGGGAGGGAGCGAGTTTCAGTGGTGGCCGGAGCCGTGCTGCGCGTGGTCGTGGCTGTGGCCCTGGCCGTGACCGTGGTGACCGTGCTTGCCGGCGCCGGCGCCGTGCGGGTCGGCCTGCGGCATGACGGCCTTGACCTCGGCCATCGCGATCATCGGGAGGTAGCGGCAGAACAGGAGGAACAGCGTGAAGAACAGGCCGAACGCGCCGACCATGGTGCCGATGTCGACCCAGGTCGGGGTGAACAGGTCCCACGAGCTCGGGAGGAAGTCGTTCGCGAGGCTGGTGACGATGATCACGAAGCGCTCGAACCACATGCCGACGTTCACGAAGAGCGACAGCACGAACATGATCGGGATGCTGGTGCGGATCTTCTTGAACCAGAAGAGCTGCGGCGTGATCACGTTGCAGCTGACCATGATCCAGTAGGCCCACCAGTACTGGCCGAAGGCGCGGTTGATGAAGGCGAACTTCTCGTACATCGCGCCCGAGTACCACGCGATGAAGAACTCCATCGAGTACGCGTAGCCGACCATGCAACCGGTCACCAGGATGACCTTGTTCATGTTGTCGAGGTGGCGGAGCGTGATGAGGTCCTTGAGGCCGAAGAGCTCGCGCGCCGGGACGGCGAGCGTGACCACCATGGCGAAGCCGGAGAAGATCGCGCCCGCGACGAAGTACGGCGGGAAGATCGTGGTGTGCCAGCCGGGGAGCTGCGAGGTCGCGAAGTCGAACGACACGACCGAGTGCACCGAGAGGACGAGCGGCGTCGAGAGCGCGGCGAGCAGCAGGTACGCCCGCTCGTAGCGGTGCCAGTGGCGGTTCGAGCCGCGCCAGCCGAGGGCGAAGATGCCGTAGGCGAGCTGCTGGACCTTGCCCTTCGCGCGGTCGCGCAGGGTCGCGAGGTCGGGGACCATGCCCGTGTACCAGAAGAGCAGCGACACGGTGAAGTAGGTCGACACCGCGAACACGTCCCAGAGGAGCGGCGAGCGGAACTGCGGCCACATCTCCATCTGGTTCGGGATCGGGAACAGCCAGTAGGCGAACCACACGCGGCCGACGTGGATGCCGGGGAACGTGCCCGCGCAGATGACGGCGAAGATCGTCATCGCCTCGGCGAAGCGGTTGATGCCCGTGCGCCACTTCTGGCGGAACAGGAAGAGGATCGCGCTGATGAGCGTGCCCGCGTGGCCGATGCCGACCCAGAACACGAAGTTCGTGATGTCGTAGGCCCACATGACGGGGTTGTTGAGGCCCCACACGCCGACGCCGGTGACGATCAGGTAGCCGATGCAGGCGCCGAGGACGCTGAGCAGTCCGAGCGCGCCGGCGAAGGCGACGTACCACGCGAACGGCGCCTTGTCGGCCTCGTTCACGCGGCACACGGTGGCGGTGACCTGGCTGAACTTGTCCATGTTCAGGACAAGCGGCGCGCGTTCACCGGGCGCGTCGACGGTGTTGTCGACGATGGTGGAGTTGGAATTGAGCGTCGTCATGGGTGCGCTCCGGGATCAGTGGGCGTGATCGTGGCCGTCGCCATGATCGTGACCGTGGTCGTGGTCGTCGTGCGAGTGGTCGACGGCGGGGTTCTTGACGCGCGCGAGGTACTTCACGCGCGGCTTGGTGTTGAGTTCCTCGAGGAGGTCGTAGCTCAGCTTGCTCTTGGAGAGCTGGGCGACGCGGCTCCGCGGGTTGTTCAGGTCGCCGAAGACGATCGCCTGGGTCGGGCACGCCTGCTGGCAGGCGGTGACGACGGCGCCGTCCTCGATCGACCAGGTGTCCTTGCCGCTGTCGACGCCGCCGGCCTTGGCCCAGGCGTTCTTGGCGCGGATCTTGGCTTCCTGGATGCGCTGCATGCAGAAGGAGCACTTCTCCATCACGCCGCGCGAGCGCACGGTGACCTCGGGGTTGAACTGCATGCGCGTCCAGCCCGCGGGGTTGTCGGTGATCGGGTTGTGGTCCTCGGGGATCGACTTGTAGTAGTCGGGCTGGACCTTGAGGAAGCCCTCCTCGCGGCTCGGCTCGCGCTTCTGGTAGTCGAAGAAGTTGAAGCGGCGCACCTTGTACGGGCAGTTGTTGCTGCAGTAGCGGGTGCCGATGCAGCGGTTGTAGACCATCACGTTGATGCCCTGCTCGTCATGCACCGTCGCGGCGACGGGGCAGACCTGCTCGCAGGGCGCGTTCTCGCAGTGCATGCACGCGAGCGGCTGCACCGCGAAGCCGGCGGGCTTGTCGCCGTTCGAGCCGCGGAAGTAGCGGTCGATGCGGATCCAGTGCATCTCGCGGCCGCGCGCCACCATCGCCTTGCCGACGATGGGGACGTTGTTCTCCGCCTGGCAGGCGACCACGCACGCGCTGCAGCCCGTGCAGGACGAGAGGTCGATGGTCATCGCCCAGCGGTACTTCGCGCCGTCGAGGTTCGACTCCTCCCAGAGCGAGAGGCGGTGCGCGACGTGGCCGACGTGGCGGGCGAAGTCGGGGTGCGACTTGTAGTTCGCGAGGCTGCTCTCGCGCACCAGGCTCGGCAGGCGGGCCTGGATGCCGTCGCTCGGCACGTTCGCGATGAGCGCGTCGGTCGCGCCGTGGTCCTGGGTGTGGGCGAAGCTGTAGGCGCCGCCCGCCTTCGCGATGCCGCACTTGCTCATGCCGAGCCCGGCGGTGGTGCGAAGCGGGTAGGCGTTGAAGCCGGCGCC
>Ga0208788_1000835_pt1 | contig 15046 bp, 16 predicted proteins | sample Wag4_2014_7_11_3_FD_187363 | JGI IMG/M metagenome (GOLD analysis project Ga0208788, IMG submission 187363) | Fresh water mixed with fracking chemicals microbial communities from Ohio, USA - Utica-2 Time Series FC 2014_7_11 (SPAdes) (version 2) ...
CAAGTAAGGGGGTATAGACCAAGCCGAGAAGTAGGCCCAATGCACCAAGAATCTCCAGGACAGCGGTAAGTGTCCCAAATTTGGCAAGCCCAAAACGGATGAACTCCTCCTTCATTTTGGATGAGGTAAAAAAGGCAACACCGTAGGAGAAAAAAGAAAAACTAGAAATAAGCACTAGCACTTCAACTATTCCCATCAAGCGATCCAGTTAAGCGAAACTGCCGCCACAAACAGGCAAAGACTCAATAAAAATAACGCGGGAATGCGTTTTTGGAAAGGATTGTTCACTTTGAAGTGGAAATACTGCGCACAGATCATCAAAAATCCCATCAGCAAAGCCGGAATCAACACCAAGGCTGGATACCAAATACCTACTACCAGCAAAGTAGCCAGTACGATTTTGGCTGAACCAACCATAGAGCGCGTAAGGGTACTTAGCCCGTATTGTTCAAACTCTTTGACGATGTTATCGAATCGAAAAACCCAAACAATAACAATCGAAATAGCGATAATTAGTTGGGCAGCAAGTGCGAGCGTAGGTATCATAAAATGATTTTTTTGAACTGGATGAGAAAAGAGATGCAAAAGAAAGTGTAGATCTAAGCGTTGAAAGCTTTACAAGATAGTATAGAACTTACCAAATCACTCCCAACCGAGCCCTTTGTAGGGAAACAAATTCTTTCTAGATATATGCTTTATTTCAGCCAATCTGGCTTTGTGGTATCTACCTCTGCTTTGAGCTGATTGAGCAGGTTGTACAGTCCAAAATAGGTGCGGTTGATGTACAAGCCATGCTTAGAACCTCGGGCCTGACGGGAACTCTTAAACATCTTGTCATTGGAGATTCGATCCCCAAGCAAGAAGATCTGCTCGAAGTACTTGTCATCAGCAAAATCAAAGCGGTCCACATGGAAGGGCTGCCCCAGCAAGGAGATCATTTCAGCAAATACTCCCTTGAAATAGGCTTTCTCCTCTTCTGTATCCTTATCTGAGATGAAATCAAGTCCATAAAAGATCTGATCCAATTCGGCTGGATTCATCACCAACTCCCGCTTGATCAAGGCAAAATATCCCTGATAAAAGTCCTCTGGTATTACCTTCACGCATCCAAAATCAATAATGCCCAGTGTCCCATCCTCTTGAATGATAAAGTTCCCTGGATGCGGATCTGCATGCACTTGCTTCAGGTTATGCACCTGATGGTGGTAAAAGTCCCACAAGGCCTGTCCTACTTGATTTCTCAGCGCTTGGCTGGGTGTGGTATCCATCCACTCCTTGATGTGCTTTCCTGCAATCCAGTCCATGGTAATGATTCGATCAGAACTCAACGAATCGTAGTATTTAGGGAAACGGATATTGGGAATGTGAGCACAAGCTTCTGAGATCTCACGAGAACGAGCTATTTCCAAGTGGTAATCGGTCTCTTCAAGCAAGCGCTCTTCCACCTCTCCCATGTAATGGTCCAACTCCTTTTCGTTCATGTTGAGAAGCCGGAGCGCAAAAGGACGCACAAGTTTTAGATCTGAACTTACCGAGTCGGCAATCCCTGGGTATTGAATTTTTACGGCCAAGGTTTTGCCTCCTTGGGTCGCTTGATGCACCTGGCCAATGGAAGCTGCATTGACAGCAGATCGGGTGAAGGTGTCAAAAAGTTGCTCAGGGGTTTTCTGGAAGTACTTTTGAAAGGTTTTTACTACCAAGGGATAAGACAAAGGTGGTGCAGAGTACTGCGCCATCGTAAACTTATCTTGATAGGCTCTTGGAAGCAGATTTTTGTCCATAGACATCATCTGAGCCACCTTGAGTGCTGAACCTTTGAGTTCACTCAAGGAATTGTAGATGTCTGTGGCATTGTTTTGATGCAATTCATCCTTGTTCATGGAAGGATTGACCATCTTTTTGGCGTAATGCTTGACGTAATTCCCCCCTACCTTTGCGCCTGTAGAAATAAATTTGGCCGCTCGCTGCACTTTAGAAACAGGAATAGATCCCTGCTCTTTCAATTGGTCAGACATTGCTTATTTGCTTTGGTATAGAAACTTGGCCAAGTCTAAAAAAGAGTCTAGCGCACTTTTTCCCATCAAATCGAAGGCAAAATTGACCGACTTCTCAATCGCAGCATCCGTCTTCTCAAATCGTGGACTGGTATCGTCCAACCAGTACCGAAATACAAAGCCTACTTGAAGCCAAAGTGCCTCGTCGTACTTTTCTGTAATCAAAGGTCGTGAAGCAATCTCTTGAGTTTCCTTCCCTTCTAAGATCAATTCGGAAGCAAAATCAGAAAATTTCTCTTTGAATTCACGGGTATCTGTAGGGAGATTCTTGAAGGTGGTTACCTTATTCCCATAAAGTGAAAGGAGGTAGGACCTGTTTTTCTTCAGTTCCTCCACCCAAGTAAACAGGAAAGAGAGAAATTTCTCACGCACCGCATATTCCTTGTATACCTCCTGCTCCTCCAATTGACGGTGAGTGTCCTCAAACAGCGCAACCCAAATCGACGATTTGATGGCATCAAAGGAGGTGAAGTAGTTGTAAAACTCGGCTTCGTTGATTTTTAAATCTTTAGCAAACTTGAAAATGGAAGCAGGTTCTTTGCCATGCTCAAGCACATGCGAAACAAATCCTTCCAAAATCAATTGACGATGATCTTTTTTCTCTTTCTTTTTTGCTGTTGCTGTGTCCATTTGTATATTTTACGTATAGCTTGATAACACAGAAGGAGGTCCTCAGGTTTACCAGAAACAAAAAAAAGTCGGAATTTTCTTTCCGACTTTTGAAGTTCTGTACTTCTTTGATTAGGAGCTGACCTTTTCCACTACCAAATTATGGTTGGTGTAGATGCAGACATCTGCTGCGATGTGCAAACTTTCACGTACCATCTCTTCAGCAGATAGCTGGGGTGCAAACTTCTTAAGTGCCCTAGCCGCAGACTGTGCATACACGCTGCCCGAACCGATGGTCGCAATCTCCATATCCGGCTCAATTACATCCCCATTGCCAGAAATGATCAAAATATCGTCCTTATCTGCCACGATCATCATCGCCTCTAGGCGGCTGAGCATGCGATCCATGCGCCATTCCTTGGCGAGCTCTACGGCAGCACGCTTCATGTTATTGCCATAAGCGCCTAGCTTTTCTTCAAACTTGTCCAACAAGGTGAAGGCGTCTGCTGTGGAACCGGCAAAACCGGTGACAATTTTGCCTCCTTGAAGCACTCTGATCTTTTTCACGGTGCTTTTGGCAACCGTATTGCCTAGGGTCGCTTGGCCATCGGCACCGATTACAACTTCTCCATTGTGCCGAATGGCTACGACGGTGGTGGATTTAATTTTTTCCATCGAAAATTTATTTTCTAGTATTCCAGTTTAGAATCCCAGTTGAAGTTTGGTTTCAAAAACCATACAAAAGCAAAAAGTCCTTGTGAATAGGACTTTTTGGCAGGTAACTTTTAAATTAAGATACGTACTGGATCTTCAAGCAAGCCTTTCAGGCTGAGTAGGAAGGCAGATCCCACTGCTCCATCGACCACACGGTGGTCACAAGAAAGGGTCACCTTCATCACGTTGCCGATTTTCATTTGCCCATCTTTGACAATGACAGTTTCCTTGATTCCTCCCACTGCCAGGATGCAGGCATCTGGAGGATTGATGATGGCGGTAAACTCATCGATGCCAAACATGCCCAAATTGGAGATCGTGAAGGTATTACCTTCCCAATCCTTGGGTTGCAGTTCTTTATTTTTAGCCTTTTGGCCCAATGACTTGGCTTGATTCGAAATCTGGGATAACGACAACTGATCTGCAAAGCGGATCACAGGAACCAACAATCCCTCCTCTACAGCTACCGCCATACCGATATGGATGTGGTCGTTGTAGCGGATTTTATCTCCCAGCCAGCTGGAATTTACTTTTGGATTCTGACGCAAGGCCGCAGCAGCTGCTTTGATTACCAAGTCGTTGAAGGAAATCTTTGCAGTACCAAATTCATTCATGCTCTTTCTCGCCTCAATAGCCTTGTCCATGTTGATCTCCATGGTCAAGTAGAAGTGTGGAGCAGAATACTTGCTTTCTGCCAATCGCTTGGCAATGGTTTTACGCATTTGCGAAACCTTCTCTTCTCTGAAGCTCTCTTGGCCCAGTGCTGGAGCAATTCCTGCCTGGCTAGAAGCTGCCTGAGGACTAGCTGTTGCTGCAGCAGGCACAAAGGTTTCGATATCTCTTTTGACAATACGTCCACCTTCACCGCTTCCGGATACTTGACGAATGTCTACTCCTGTTTCACTGGCTATCTTTTTGGCTAATGGAGATGCCTTTACACGCTCAGTTCCAGTTGAACTAGGCACTGCTGCTACAACTGTTGCTTGAACCACTGAGGGAGCAGTTGTGGCTACGGGCGCTACTGGCGCTGCAGGAATCGCTACTTCCACAGGTGCAGCGATTGATGCACCACCCTGATGGGCAGCCAAAAGACTTTGGTAATCGGCTCCTTTTTCTCCAATCACAGCTATGATCCCATCTACAGGAACGCTTCCACCCGCTTCTACTCCGATGTACAACAATACGCCGTCTTCATAGGACTCCAATTCCATAGTGGCTTTGTCTGTCTCTACCTCAGCGATGATTTCACCTGACTTCACTGCATCACCCACTTTTTTCAACCAAGCGGAAATCGTTCCTTCCTGCATGGTATCACTCATTTTGGGCATGGTCACGACCACTGCTGGAATAGAAGAAGTTGCCACAGCTGGTGCTTTTACTTCAGTCACAACAGGGGCTGGAGCCGAGGCCGGAATTGCCGCTTCTACTTTTGGAGCTGCTGCAGGAGCTCCAGACAACAAATGCTGGAATGCCTCTCCCTTCTCTCCGATTATTGCGATGATACCATTGACAGGTACCGAATCTTTCTCTTTTACGCCTACATAAAGCAATACCCCTTCTTCGTAAGATTCCAATTCCATGGTAGCTTTATCCGTCTCCACTTCTGCCAAGATGTCTCCAGGCTTTACCGTGTCACCTACTTTTTTCAACCAGGATGCAATCACACCTTCTTCCATGGTGTCACTCATTTTTGGCATTCTAATAATTTCGGCCATGTTCTATTCGCGCTTGTAGTTTTTAAAGTGCCCAAAAATAGTTTTTAAAAACGCTTTATTCAAATTTATATGCTGTATTTTCCAAACCGTTTTTGACCACTTGCATTCATGCCCTTACTTCAATCACGCAACTTCCAACGGCCTAAATTCCTCTTTAACGGGCACTTAGAAACAATTTACCCTACCTTATTCCGGCAAGTATCCCTCACTCCCACGCATCATGATCTTGTAGAAACTCACGATGGAGATATTTTGGAGGTCGATTGGCACCGTAGAGGTCACTCCAAATTGATGGTCATCAGCCACGGATTGGAAGGCAATAGCAGCAGATCCTACATGCTGGGAATGGCAAAAGAAGCCTTGAGCAAGGGTTTTGATGTGCTCGCATGGAATTACCGCGGATGTGGAGCGCAACTCAATCGGAAGGCGATTTTTTACCACAGCGGAGCCACCTACGATTTAGATACCATCGTTCGCTATGCCTCCCCTGGCTACACGGAGATTGCATTGGTTGGCTTTAGTCTAGGAGGAAATCTCACCCTCAAGTACCTAGGCGAAAAGCGCGACCGAGATCCAAAAATCAAAAGAGGCGTAGCCATATCCGTGCCCCTAGATCTTGGAGGGGCATGTGACCAAATTTCTAAGTCAGCCTTCGGAATCTACACCCGCCGATTTCTAAAGAGCCTCCAACTAAAAATCGAAAAAAAATCTAGTCTTTTCCCTGATGAGTTTCCATTGGAAAAATTTGCATCTATTCGTAGCCTTCGGGATTTTGACAACACCTTTACCGGCCCCTTGCATGGGTTTCACGATGCAGAAGAATACTACCAAATCAACTCTGCACTTCAGTTCTTGCCCAGCATTGAAGTGCCTAGCCTGGTTTTAAACGCCCAAAACGATCCATTCCTCAGTCCCTCCTGCTACCCTAGGCAGCTGGCGCAACAGTTGGATCAGGTACACTTTGAATTTCCCATCCATGGGGGTCATGTGGGATTTATGCAATCCGATTCCAGTCAACCCTTTTATTCTGAGTCCCGAGCTGTTGAATTTATTTGCCAGGATTCCTAACTTCGACAAATAATAGCTGAACCTGCGACCATGTGTGGAAGATATTCACTTGCCAAAAGTAAAATTGAACTAGAAGAACGCTTTCAAGCAGAAATGCTAGCGGATTTCTCGCCACGGTACAACATTGCCCCTACCCAATTGGTCCCAGTGATCACCTCCGATAGTCCCAAAGGGTTTTCTTTTTTTTACTGGGGCATCACCCCTGATTTCGGTCAAAACAAGCCCGTATCGGCCAAATTGATCAATGCAAGAGCAGAGTCAGTCCACGAAAAAGTAACCTTTAAATCCTCCTTCCTCAAAAGAAGGTGCCTTATCCCGGCAGATGGGTTTTACGAATGGAAAAAAGTAGGAAAGAAAACCAAAATCCCACACCGCTTCACCTTGCGTGAGGAGGAACCCTTTGCTTTTGCTGGCATTTGGGAAGAATACGAAACAGTCTCTGGAGAGTCTCAACACACCTTTTTGATTCTCACCACCAGCCCAAATGACTTGGTAGCTGAAGTTCACGATCGCATGCCGGTAATTTTGAGACGGGATCAAGAGAAAAAATGGCTAGACACCTACAGCTCCGAGGACGAACTTTTGGAACTATTGAAGCCTTATCCAACGGACTCGATGCTGAGCTACACCGTATCGCCTCTAGTCAATTCGGTTCAAAATGATTCACAAAGCCTGGTTCGAAAGACCTCTCCCATGGATCAATTTGGGAATTACACGCTGTTTGGCTAATCCAAACTAGCTCCTATTTTAGTGTTGAACTAATTTTATTGCATTGCTATTTACCCAAACTCACCCCATTACTCTAAGTTAGGCCCATGTATACTTCACGAATTCTAGCAGCAGGACACTATGTACCTGAACGCATCGTCACCAATGCCGATCTTTGCCAAATGATGAATACCACCAATGAATGGATTGTGGAGCGTACGGGAATTCAGGAAAGACGTTGGTATACGCCTGGAGTGGATACCGTAAACAACATGGCTGCCAAAGCTAGTAAAATGGCCATGGAACGAGCCGGTGTAGAAAAAGATGAAATTGACTTCATCATCTTTGCAACCATCACACCGGACTACTTTTTGCCAGGCAATGGGGTACTCCTGCAGCGGGAATTGGGCATCAAAACCATCGGAGCCCTAGACATTCGAAATGCATGTTCTGGCTTTATCTATGCCCTATCGATCGCCGATCAGTTTATCAAATCGGGCATGTACCAAAAAATTCTCGTTGTCGGAGCCGAAATCCAATCTTCAGCCTTGGATAAAAGCGACGACGGCAGGTCCAGTGCGGTGATTTTTGCGGATGGCGCTGGTGCAGCAGTAGTGGGCCGCGCAGCAGCGGGTCAAACGGGGATTATCAGTACCCACCTGCATTCCGAAGGAGCGCATGCAGAGGAACTCTATTGCATCGCTCCAAGTTCCAGTGGAAAAGAACGCATCTCACAGGAGCTGATTGAGCGAGGGGATTTTTTCCTGAAAATGAATGGAAATGCAGTATTCAAGCATGCCGTAGTTCGCTTTATGGAAGTAATCCAGGAAGCGTTGACCTACAATCAGCTGACAAAAGACGACATCGACCTGCTCGTGCCCCATCAGGCCAATTTGAGAATATCCCAATACATCCAGCAGAAATTGGAGCTGCCTGACGAGAAAGTATTTAACAACATCATGCACCTGGGCAATACCACCGCAGGAACCATTCCTATTGCGCTCTCCCAAGCTTGGGAACAGGGGCGATTGAAAGAGAATGACCTAATTTGCCTTGCTGCTTTTGGCTCAGGATTTTCTTGGGCTTCTGCAATTTTGAGATGGTAAACGAGTGAAGGCAGAGCTAGACCTTCAACTTTGGCTAGATAAAACGCTAGTTCAACGGCAAAATCAGCTGAAAACTGATTTTCTAGACCTTTTTGAGCAGCTAGGCAACTCGGTTACGAATGAGGAATTGACCCATTTTTTTTCAAATTCGAAGGGTAAAAAAATCTCCAAAGGAAATCAGCTGTTGGGCTTCCCCTACCTCGTGCTTGACCTAATCCGTGATTTTGATTTGGAAAGGGGCTGTAACATCCGTTTCGTGAGTTGGTTTGGGCATGGGCTGTATTGCTGCGTATTTCTGGGCAAAACCCAAGTCCTTCTTGATCAATTGTTTACTGAAAGTGGCTTCCTGTTGGGAAGAAATGACCTTCCTTGGGATTTGGCAGCACAAGTAGACTGTATAAAGAACGAGGCTGACAGATCCAAAAATCCACATAAACAAGAAGAGGCAAGGCTTTGGATCAAAGAGATTGCCTTGAATGGAGATCGGGATACCTGTCTTGAAATTTTGCGCAAGGAATTGAAGAAAATTCTCCAGGCAAATGGAAAGAAGTGACTTAAAAAGTTGAGGATTTCATGTACTTTTAAACAGGAAATGATTTTTTACGTAGGAGTAAGGAAATTGTCCAATTCCGCGTACTGAATACTATTGCCAACCTACCCTAAGAACCCCTTTTTGCCATGAAGTATGCGCTGATTCTTCTTTTCTCCCTTCTTCATTTTTCAATTGCTGCGCAGACTTCTAAAGTCGCCGTTCGTTATTCCAGTGATTCGTCCATTGTGGGAACAGGCTTGGTCGAAAAAAACCTTCCAAATGGCCTTTGGAAGTTCTACACATCCAAAACTAACACCCTAGTTACGGAAGGGATCTTCAAAAATGGCCTTCGCGATGGACAATGGACGAGTTTCCACCCCAATGGCAAGCGAAAAGAGCTAGCAGATTACCGAGAGGGAAAACTTTTTGGTCCAGCTCGATTTTTTGATATCAATGGATTTCTAGTCAAAGACATGATCTACCAAGACAGTATTTTGGTGGGTAAATACACGGAATATTATGGAAGCACTGAGAAAGAATTCTATATAGATCCCAGCCAAGTCAAGTTGGAAGGAAATTATGTAGGGGGCAAAAAAGCAGGACAATGGCTGACTTATTTTCCAGAGGGCGAACTTGCCGTTCGGGAATTTTATGTGGATGGATTGCGAGATGGCCCCTATTTCGAATTTGATCCCCAAGGAAATGTCATGGCCGAAGCCACTGCAGTCAAAGGGCAATTTGATGGTATTTACAAGACCTTTTCACTACCCAACGTGGTTTACCAGTCGGGCACTTATAAAAACGGGGAGAAAATTGGCGAATGGAAAAGCTTTTTCCCGGGTACAAAAATCCCTGAATCGGAAGAATTCTACGATGCATCTGGAAATCGCATTGGAGAATGGAGCTACTACTACGAAACAGGCCGACTTGCACGAAAAGAACGTTACGAAAACGGAGTAGCCGTTGGTGTATGGGAGGAATATTTTCCAAACAAGGAAATATCCAAACGCAAAACCTATGTATTGGGAGTGCCTGAAGGTGACTATGTAGAAAATCACAGTTCGGGCAAACTTTCGGTACAAGGTCAATACGCAGGAGGCGCAAAAGTGGGAGTTTGGAAGAATTTTTACCCAGACGGGCAATTGTATGCGATCGGAGAATATAAGAATGATCTCAAAACAGGCCTATGGAAGTATTTCAATAAAATTGGAGTGTTGGCTGCTGAAGGGGAATACCTCTTGGGTATGGAGAATGGGCAGTGGGTGTACTACTACGATGGAGGCCAACTCAAATCTGTAGGTAGATTCAATTTAGGTTTTGAGGATGGGATTTGGGGTTTATTTTACGACAACAAGCAGCTGACCCAAGAGGAGTTCTGGGACAACGGCAGACTACTCAATGTAAGCGACTATTACACCCAAGACGGAAAAGAAACTCGTGACAAAGGAACCTTAAAGGACGGAAAGGGAACCCGCATCACCTACTACGTCACAGGACAAAAAGAATCTGAAGGAAGCTACCAGGGAGGTAAATCAGAGGGCCTTTGGATTTATTACCATGAATCTGGGAGAAAAGCCTCTGAAGGCATGATGAAGGATGGTAAAAAGCAGGGCCCTTGGAAGTTCTACAATTCAGCCGGACGATTGGAGGACCTCCTTCAGTTTAAAGATGACGAAATCCAGTATCCAAAAGGTAGTACCAATAGCCAATAGCAAGCCAACCATCGTCAGGCCTGTCTGTCGAAGGCAGGAAAACATTCCTCGCAAATCTCGGTTAAACCTAAAACCGATACCCATGTTTGGATTATTCAAAAAGAAAAGCGAGAAGGAAAAGCTTCAAGAAACCTATGCTAAGATGATGGCAGATGCCCACAAACTCTCGCATAGCAACCGAACTGCTGCGGACAAATTGATGGCCGAAGCGGAAGAAGTAGCCAAGCAGATCGACGCCCTCAACAAGGCCTAATTCACGATTATTTTCTTGCGTAATCGTCCTGCAAACGGACGATATCGTCTTCATCTGAAGGTTGGCTTGCATCCGTGTGCATCCAAATCTCAGCGACTATCCCCCAGCCAGATGTACCAATCAGACGGTGACGCTCTCCCTGCTTCAGGGATACAATTTCATTGGGAATCATTGCTACTACTGGACCTTGAGTATCGTCCAAACTTCTACTGATTGCTGCCTCGCCTGCTACTAAAGTCCATAACTCCGCACGACGGAAGTGGTACTGCCAAGAGAGTCGCGCTCCTGGCGCAACAAGTAAGAATTTAGGGCTCAACTTCTGCGCATATTGCTCTTCCGAAAGGGTTATCTCCTGGAAAAATTGGGCTTTAAATACTCGGATTTGCGTTTCGTCCAATACAAAAAAACCTCCCCAGGGGCGCTCAAAATCTTGGGTAGAAATCGAAAATCCGGCATCTCCTAAATAGGTTTCAACAACTGCTGCAACTTGAGATTTAGTCAAGTTGGGGGAAAGAATAAGTGGTTTCATACACTGGAATTAAAAAAGAAATCAAAAGTAGACATTTTTCCAGTTTCCAGAATGGTGCACTTAAAATTATCAAAAGCTCTGAAGTGCGGTATTTTAAAGGAAACTGTCCCTACTTCCCTACTTTCTTAAATAAATTACCGACACCTTCTTTAATTTTTTTCTAAATGTGTTTTTAAGCTGGCTAATTTATTGCGTATTTGAACGCTCACTTCCGAGCCATGCACTTAATTAATCCACAAAAGGCCCTCTCGAAAATTGAGGGTGTAGTAGAAGGAAAAAACTACCTCCTGAAGATACGGCTAATCAAAAGCCTCTACCAGAAAGGTGCTTCCACTGCCAATGAAATCTGTGGAAGCATGGGAATTTCTTTACCCACAGTGAATGCCCTCTTGACAGATTTAATGCGTTCAGGAGAGGTGATCAAACAAGGTCGTGCGGCTTCTCAAGGTGGAAGAAAACCAGATTTGTACCGATTGGCGCCAGAGGCATTCTATGTGTTGGCAGTGGATCTCAGCAAGTATACTGTAAGCTTAGCCTTGTACAACTGCCAGCAGGAGATCGCCAAGGAACAGGTGACGCATAAAATCGTGCTCAACAATGAGTCTGAGACCTTCGAACAACTGTGCCAGCACATAGAAAGCTACCTAGAGGCTTCTGCACTCCCTTTGGATAAAATCATTGCCATCGGTATTTCCATGCCAGGACTGATTGACTCCAAGGCTGGGATAAACCATACCTACCTCAATTTTGGCAAAAAAAGTTTGCAAGAGCACCTCGAAAGTAGGTTCCTACAACCCATATTTCTGGAGAATGATGCGCGAGCCATGACACTTGCCGAATACAAGTTTGGAGTTGTCAAGGACGCACAACATGTATTGGGCATTTTTGTCGGTTGGGGCATCGGGTTGGGAATTATTGTGGACGGTAAAATCTACCAGGGCACTGCTGGATTTGCGGGTGAGTTTGCCCACTCTCCTCTTTTCGAATCTCAGGAGATCAATTGCACCTGCGGAAAAAAAGGTTGCTTGGAGGCTGTAGCCTCGGGTACTGCCATCGTACGGATGGCTGAAGAAGCGATCCTACTCGACAAAGACAGCATTCTGGCACGTATGGCCAAATCCTACAAGGGGCCACTCGATCCCAATCTCATCGTGCGTGCAGCTCAAGAGGGAGATCAACGCGCCATCACCATCCTCTCTGAGGTGGGGCTTAATCTAGGAAGGGGCATTTCCATGCTGATCCAGCTCCTCAATCCGGAACTCATCATCCTAGGAGGTGTAGTCGCTGAAGCCAATCAGTACATTTTGACTCCAATTCAACAGGCGCTGAATGTGTACAGCATGGCCAAATCACGAGAAAAAACCAAGATTGCCCTGTACCAATTGGGAACTGAGGTTGGTTTGCGAGGCGCCATCGCCGTGGTTACTGATAAGCTATTTGAAGAAGTCCTTACCAGGCAAAATTGACCTTGAGTTATAGCGCTATATCCTTTTCGCGGACGATCTGGTATTCCCTATTTTTTAGGGAAACCAGTCCTACATCATAGCAAATCCGATACGGCTTCCCATCCGAACCTACTCCCTGATGGGTCATGTACCTAAAGTTAAAACCCTCGAGCAACAAGTATTCTTTACCAACTACCGTGGGTTTCTTTCCGAGTGAGAGAATTGCAAGCAGGATAACTCTATTCCGCTTCAATACTCGGTTGATGATTCGTATCTCTTTATTTTGAATAGAATTTTGCTGGTTGTTGAAGTTATTTCTGCAACCCTCATCACAAAATTTCTTATCCAATCTACCGTAAAGAACTTGGGAACAGGATTGGCAATAGCGCATTTCTGTTGGCATAGTTGAAAAAATTAACTGCTCAGAAGTATGATCTTCAAGCAAGGATTAAAAAAATTTCTTTAAAAAATTCACGAAAGGGAGAAGTCCCCCTTTCGTGACCTTAAATCTAGAATTTACGGTATTTGCCGTCCAAGAATTTGTTGGCTTTTCGCTCCGCGAATTTTGCCTTCTTGCTATTCCAGTGCAGGGTTTCATTTGGAAAGCGACCTGCAATCACCCCTAGCAAGATGGTCTCAGTCAAGCGTGCTGAATATTCGAAAGGAGCACTGCACTTGCCTTTACCCAAACAAGCATCCACAAATTGGTGGTAATGCTTCTTGCTTTCGCCCACATAGTCTTTTACTGGAGCACCCAAGTTGAACGGAGTCACATCAAACTGTTTGTACTTTCCATCCACTATCCATCTTGGAAGTTGCTGGAAGTGAGGCAGTAACAATCGGCCTTTTTCGCCCATAAACATGGCGCCTTGATCCGGAAGCTTGTCTCCATTCGGAAGCTGCAAATCCTCATGGAGCGCAGGAGCCCCAGCACCATCGTACCAGACCCATTTCAAAGTGTCGGTGGTGTAACGAGTGGCTGGAAATTCATAAGTCACGATATTGTTCTCTGGAAATCCGAAACCGGTTGGCTTCCTGCACTGGTTGACAATGGTACGGGGCACATCCAGTTGAAGGGCATTGTAGGGTGTATCAAAAATATGTACCCCCATGTCTCCTAGCGTACCACAGCCGTAGTCAAGTAACTTCCTCCAGTTACCCGGATGGTAAACCCCTTCTTTGAAGTCCCGCTCAGGAGCTGTGCCCAACCAGAGATTCCAATTCAAGTTGCTTGGCACCGCATCTTTTCCTTTGGGTTCTTTTCCATCAAATCCCCAGTTTTTCGGGGACCATGCACGTACCGTATGCACCTTCCCAATGATTCCGGATTGAATGAGTAGTGTAGCCAGCTTGTAATCGTAAAACGAATGCACCTGGATTCCCATCTGGGTCACTAATTTCTTTTTTTCAGCCAGCTTTTTCATCGCTCTGGCTTCGGTGACATGGTGCGTCAATGGTTTTTGGCAGTACACCGCCTTGTTCATCTCCATGGCCATCAAAGAGGCTGGAGCATGGGTATGGTCTGGTGTGGACACCACGACCGCATCAAACTGATCTTCCATTTCACTCAAAAGCGCCCGGTAATCCACGTAGGTCTTTGCTTTAGGAAATAGAGCTGTTGCATTACTCAAGGCATTGGAATCCACATCACAAAGCCCCACTACTTCTACCATGGCATGGCTGGAGATGGCTCGCAAATCCTCCATTCCCATTCCGCCCAAACCGATGTGAACGGTTCTGAGCTTTCCTTTGGCGGCTACCTCTGCCATTAGTGCTGGGGCAAGAGATAATCCTGCTATGCCAAGCGCAGACTTCTTGATAAAGTCTCTACGATCGATTACTTGAACATTTTTTTTCATTAAAAAAGGGTTTTCTTGGGTTTAGGGTAATTCTTTGATGTTGATATTCCGAAATCGGACCACGTCGCCATGGCCCAAAAATCCAATATGTCCTCGGCTTCGTTGAAGCCCTGGGTGTTCTTTTTTGTCTAGGGTACCGTTTTTGCTGGCTTCCAGGTAATTGCCTTCCAAGATCACCTCTCCATTGAGTACAACGGTGATGTAAGGATGCTGCACCCGTACCTCCTGCTGGTTCCACTCTCCTGTAGGTCGCAAATATCCCCGCTTGGCAGCGATCACCCCATACACCGATCCATGGTATTGGTAGGGTTGAAGGCTTGCATATTTTTCAGCTTCATTGTCCAAAATCTGGAGCTCCTTGCCCACATAGGCAGCATCTCCTTCCAATGGAGCATGAATCCCCAACCCATTGTTGGCTCCAGGGGTCAGCTGAAACTCAAATCGGAGTACAAAATTTCCGTATTCCTTTTCGGTGTATAAATTTCCACCTCCTCCGCCTTGGGGTTCGATGACGATCATTCCCTCTTTAACGAGGTAGGAACTTTTGTTCCCTATCCATCCTGCCAAGGTACGCCCATCAAATAAGGATGTAAAACCAGATTCCTGTGCCTGCAAAGGGCTTAGGGATAGCGATAAAAGCAATACAACCGGAATAAATGAGGCGAGAGTTTTTAAATAGAAATGCATAGCGAACAAAAAAACTGGCGTATACAAATCTAAAAGGCTTCTTCAATTATTCCCC
>Ga0208788_1000840_pt1 | contig 15023 bp, 9 predicted proteins | sample Wag4_2014_7_11_3_FD_187363 | JGI IMG/M metagenome (GOLD analysis project Ga0208788, IMG submission 187363) | Fresh water mixed with fracking chemicals microbial communities from Ohio, USA - Utica-2 Time Series FC 2014_7_11 (SPAdes) (version 2) ...
ACCGACGTGACCGGCTCGATCGATCTGCCCGAAGGCACCGAAATGGTGATGCCGGGTGACAACATCACCATCACGGTGAAGCTGATCGCCCCGATCGCCATGGAAGAAGGTCTGCGCTTCGCCATTCGCGAAGGCGGCCGCACCGTCGGCGCCGGCGTGGTGGCGAAGGTCATCGCGTAATTCCGTAATGGCGTGCCCCCTGTTTTGGACGGGGGGCAAACATGGCGGGCGCGCCATCAAAAGCCGCCCGCCATCGTCGTGTGAAAAGTTTTAAAACGCAGGGCAATAGCTCAACTGGCAGAGCGTCGGTCTCCAAAACCGAAGGTTGGGGGTTCGATTCCCTCTTGCCCTGCCAATGCTTTTAAGCACCATCACCAAACCCTATGGCCGACAAACTGAAATTCATGCTCGCGCTTCTCATGGTGGTTGCCGGTGTGGCGGGTTTTTACCTGCTCGCCGACCAGCCCCTGATACTGCGCGTCCTGTCGGTGCTGGCAGGGGTGGCGGCTGGTGCAGCATTGGCATGGTTCACTGAGCCCGGTCGACGATTCGCTGTGTTCTCCCGGGAGTCCTGGCTCGAGGCCCGCAAGGTGGTGTGGCCCAGCCGCAAGGAAACCGTGCAGACCACGGCCATCGTTTTCGTGTTCGTGGTTGTCATGGCAGCGTTCCTCTGGCTCACCGATAAGTCTCTGGAGTGGGCCTTGTATGACCTGATTCTGGGCTGGAAAAAATCATGACCAAGCGTTGGTACGTCGTTCACGCCTATTCGGGTTTCGAGAAGTCCGTGCAGCGCGCACTCACTGAGCGGGTTGCGCGCGCCGGCATGCAAGAGCAATTCGGCCGCATCCTGGTGCCCGTTGAAGAAGTGGTTGAAATGCGTGCGGGTCAAAAAGCGATTTCCGAGCGCAAGTTTTTCCCCGGCTATGTGCTGGTGGAAATGGAAATGAATGACGAAACCTGGCACCTGGTGAAGAGCACCGCCAAGGTATCCGGCTTCGTGGGAGGCACCGCCAACAAGCCCACCCCGATTTCCGAAAAGGAAGTCGACAAGATCATGCAGCAGATGCAAGAGGGCGTAGAAAAACCCCGCCCCAAGGTGCTGTTCGAAGTGGGCGAGCTGGTGCGTGTCAAGGAAGGCCCTTTCACCGATTTCAATGGCTCGGTGGAAGATGTGAATTACGAAAAAAACAAACTTCGCGTGTCGGTGACGATCTTCGGTCGTGCCACCCCCGTGGAGCTGGAGTTCAGTCAGGTCGAAAAGGCCTGAAGCAGGCCTGCCGCCGCCGGGTGCGAGCGCTCGTTTATAAAACGGGCTGCGAGCGCCTGGCGCTTCGCGTTTGAGAAAACGCCGCGGCAGAGAGGGTTGGGATATTAATTCACAGGCCCGTGTTGCGGCCGGGTTCGTGCAAATGAGCTCAAGCAGCGCCACCCGGTGCCGGTGTCACGGCACCAAAGAGGAGCGCCAGTAGCCCCGATCAATCCGGAGCGAACACGCGTCAGAACTCAACCGATTCATTAGGAGCCTTTCATGGCCAAGAAGATCATCGGTTTTATCAAGCTGCAAGTGCCAGCCGGTAAAGCCAACCCCAGCCCCCCGATTGGTCCGGCACTCGGCCAACGCGGTCTGAACATCATGGAATTCTGCAAGGCGTTCAACGCCCAGACCCAAGGTGTGGAGCCCGGCCTGCCGATCCCCGTGGTGATCACTGCGTTCGCCGACAAGTCCTTCACCTTCGTGATGAAGACCCCGCCGGCCACCGTGCTCATCAAGAAAGCCGCCGCGGTGACCAAGGGCTCCAGCAAGCCCCATGTCGATAAGGTCGGCAAGATCACCCGCGCCCAAGCCGAAGAAATCGCAAAGGCCAAAATGAAGGACCTCACTGCCGCAGATCTCGACGCCGCAGTGCGCACCATCGCAGGCAGCGCCCGCAGCATGGGCATCACCGTGGAGGGTCTCTAACATGGCAATCACCGAACCGAAACTCCCGAAGCGCACCAAGGCCGCCCGCGCCAAAGTGGACCGCAACAAACTCTACCCGGTGAATGACGCACTCTCGCTGGTGAAATCCATCGCCACCGCGAAATTCGATGAATCTATTGATGTGGCCGTGAATCTGGGTGTGGATGCCAAGAAATCCGACCAGCTCGTGCGCGGCTCCGTTGTGCTGCCTGCCGGCACCGGCAAGACCGTTCGCGTGGCCGTGTTCGCCCAAGGCGACAAGGCTGAACTCGCCCGGGCCGCAGGTGCAGACATCGTCGGTTTCGACGACCTTGCTGAAACCATCAAGGGTGGTCAGATCGGCTTCGATGTGTGTATCGCCACCCCGGACGCGATGCGTGTGGTCGGTGCGCTTGGCCAGATCCTCGGCCCGCGCGGTCTTATGCCCAACCCCAAGGTGGGCACTGTGACCATGGATGTGGCCACCGCCGTGAAGAACGCCAAAGCCGGTCAGGTGCAGTATCGCACCGATAAGGCCGGCATTATCCACTGCACCATCGGTCGCGCCTCGTTTGAAGTCGATGCACTGCGCCGCAACCTTTCCGCTTTGATCGAAGCCTTGCAGAAGGCAAAGCCCGCCGCTTCGAAGGGCCAGTACCTCAAAAAGGTATCGCTGGCCTCGACCATGGGACCGGGGGTGCGTGTCGATCAGGCGAGCCTCGCGGGCTAAGCCTCAGGCGCCACGAATAAGCGGGGAGCAATCCCTGCAGCAGGACTTTGGGCCGCGGGCCGGTGAAAGCCGGCCTGCGGGTTGTCAAAGACCGTTGGGGCAGGCGGCAGCATCAAGCCCGCGTGCTTAAAACGGCAAGGTCGGCGACGCAGATCAACGCGCACCAGACCCCGCCACCCAACGCAGATGGCGTCACCCGAGACGGGATGCACAGTTCACCCAGCTGCCACCATGCGAGCGGGTCGAGTGAAGATCCTGAATGAAGGTCGCCGTGTTGGTCTCGATTCGGGGCAAGCAACTGCCCAACCCGATGAGAGCTTTTTTTCAATAGGAGCTGACCTTGGGTCTCAATCTCAACGAGAAAAAGGCGGTAGTCGAGGAAGTGTCTGGCGTTGTCGCCAACGCTCAATCGATCATCGTCGCCGAGTACCGTGGTCTGGAAGTCGAACACATCACCGTGCTGCGCGCCAAGGCGCGTGCCGAGGGTGTATACCTGCGCGTGCTCAAGAACACGCTGGCTCGTCGTGCCGTCAATGACACGCCGTTCGCCGGTTTGGCCGAGCACATGGTGGGCCCGCTGGTCTATGGCATTTCGCCCGACCCAGTGGCCGCCGCCAAGGTGCTGGCCGACTTTGCCAAAGGCAACGACAAGCTGGTGATCAAAGCTGGTGCCATGCCCAATTTCGTCATGGACGATAAGGGTGTGAAGGCGCTCGCCTCGATGCCCAGCCGTGAAGAGTTGCTGGCGAAGTTGCTGGGCACCATGCAGGCCCCGATTTCCCAATTCGTTCGCACCCTCAACGAAGTGCCCAGCCGTTTTGTGCGCACCCTCGCTGCGGTTCGCGACGCGAAAGAGACTGCGTAATCTATTCCAACCCTTTGTAAGTCTGCTAGTCAGGCGACATCAACATTCAGGAGTCAAACATGAGCGCTGTAACCAAAGACCAAATTCTCGAAGCCATCTCCGGTATGACCGTGCTTGAGCTCTCCCAGCTCATCAAGGACATGGAAGAAAAATTCGGCGTGTCCGCTGCTGCTGCTGCGGTGGCCGTGGCGGCCCCGGCTGCGGGCGGTGCTGCCCCGGCAGCTGAAGAGCAGACGGAATTCACCGTGATGCTGCTCGCCGCAGGCGAAAAGAAGGTCGAAGTGATCAAGGTGGTGCGTGCTGCCACGGGTCTGGGCCTGAAGGAAGCCAAGGACTTGGTCGACGGTGCGCCGAAGCCCGTCAAGGAAGCCATCTCCAAGGCCGATGCCGAAGCGCTGAAGAAGCAGCTCGAAGAAGCTGGCGCGAAGGTCGAAGTCAAGTAATACTGACGGCTTTGCCGTTCGGGCTGGCGGGCTCACCGCCAGCCCATTTGCGTTTTCTGGATTTGCAAAATTGACAGGACAATCAGTAGCTGTTTTGGCCAGCAGAAAACGAGTGGCAACACTGCCTCACGCAGCGTTGCCGCGCGTTTCCTCCTGTCCTTCCACGACTGACCTCTGACCGGAGCATTCATGGCGTACTCTTACACCGAGAAAAAACGCATTCGCAAGAGTTTTGGCAAGCGCGGCGGCGTGCTGAACGTGCCTTTCCTGCTGGCGACCCAACTTGAGTCGTACCTCGCGTTCCTGCAAGCCGACCTGCCGCCTGAGCGGCGTATCACCAACGGTCTTCAGGCCGCCTTCAACTCCGTGTTTCCGATTCAGTCGCATTCGGGCAATGCGCGGCTGGAGTTCGTTCATTACATCCTCGGTGAGCCGGCCTTCGATGTGAAAGAGTGCCAGCAACGGGGCCTGACCTTCGCCAGCCCGCTTCGCGCCCGTGTGCGCCTGGTCATCCTCGACAGGGATGCCGCCCGCGAGACCGTCAAGGAGGTCAAGGAGCAGGAAGTCTACATGGGCGAACTGCCGCTCATGACGACCACTGGGTCCTTCGTCATCAATGGCACCGAACGGGTCATTGTCTCTCAGCTTCACCGCTCGCCCGGCGTGTTTTTCGAGCACGACCGCGGCAAGACCCACAGCTCGGGTAAACTTCTGTTCTCCGCGCGCATCATTCCCTACCGCGGCTCATGGCTGGATTTCGAATTCGACGCCAAGGATTACCTCTTCTTCCGTATTGACCGCCGTCGCAAGATGCCGGTCACCATTTTGTTGAAAGCCCTGGGGCTTTCCGCGGAAGAAATTCTCGACACCTTCTTTGATTTTGACGCCTTTAAGCTCACCAAGAAAGGCATAGACTTCACCCTGGTGCCTGAGCGGCTGCGCGGCGAAGTCGCCCGGTTCGATATCACCGACAAGGCCGGCAAGGTGATCGTGCCCAAGGATAAGCGCATCACCGCGCGGCATATCCGTGAGTTGTCCGAAGCGGGCATCAAGCATATCAAGGTGCCCGAGGATTTCCTGGTCGGTCGCGTGCTGGCCACCAATGTGGTCGATGGCGACACCGGCGAGATTCTGGCCGGCGCCAATGACGAAATCACCGAAGATCTTCTGGGTAAGCTGATCGAATCCGGTGTGTCCCAAATCCAGACGCTTTACACCAACGATCTGGATTGCGGCCCCTACATCGCGCAAACCCTGCGCACGGATGAGACCAACGACCAGTGGCACGCCCGCGTGGCGATCTACCGCATGATGCGCCCGGGCGAGCCGCCCACCGAAGAGGCGGTGCAGGCGTTGTTCCAGGGCCTCTTCTTTGACGGCGACCGCTATGATCTGTCCGCGGTGGGCCGCATGAAATTCAACCGCCGCGTCGGCCGCGATGAAATCCTGGGCGAGGGCACGCTGTCCAACCAGGACATCATCGATGTCATCCGCATCCTGGTTGAGCTGCGCAATGGCAAGGGCGAGATCGACGACATCGATCACCTGGGCAACCGTCGGGTGCGTTCGGTGGGCGAGCTCGCGGAAAACCAGTTCCGCGCCGGTCTCGTGCGTGTCGAGCGCGCCGTCAAGGAGCGCCTGGCTCAAGCCGAATCCGAAAACCTGATGCCGCATGACCTGATCAATGCCAAGCCGATCAGCGCCGCCATCAAGGAATTCTTCGGCTCCAGCCAGCTCTCGCAGTTCATGGACCAGACCAACCCGCTCTCTGAGATCACCCACAAGCGCCGTGTCTCCGCACTCGGCCCGGGCGGCTTGACCCGCGAGCGTGCCGGCTTTGAAGTCCGCGACGTGCATCCCACCCACTACGGCCGCGTGTGCCCGATCGAAACGCCGGAAGGCCCGAACATCGGTCTCATCAACTCGCTCGCGTTGTATGCTTCCACCAATGAATACGGCTTCCTCGAAACGCCGTATCGCAAGGTGATTGACGGCATGGTGACCGACCAGATCGATTACCTCTCCGCCATCGAAGAAGGCAAATACACCATCGCCCAAGCGAACGCCCGACTGGGCAAAAAGGGCGAGCTCACCGACGAGCTGGTGTCCTGTCGCCACAAGGGCGAATTCATGCTGTCCACGCCCGATTCGGTGCAGTACATGGACGTCGCGCCCTCGCAGATCGTGTCGGTGGCCGCTTCCCTCATCCCCTTCCTGGAGCACGACGACGCCAACCGCGCGCTGATGGGCTCGAACATGCAACGCCAGGCCGTGCCCTGCTTGCGTGCGGAAAAGCCCTTGGTGGGCACCGGGATTGAGCGCACCGTGGCGGTCGACTCCGGCACCGCAGTGCAGGCGCTGCGCGGCGGGGTGATCGACTACATCGACGCCAACCGCATTGTGGTGCGCGTCAATGACGATGAAACCGTGCCGGGTGAAGTCGGTGTCGATATCTACAACCTGGTGAAGTACACCCGTTCCAACCAGAACACCAACATCAACCAGCGCCCGATCGTCAAAGTCGGCGACATCCTCGCCAAGGGCGACGTGGTGGCCGACGGCGCCTCCACCGACTTGGGTGAATTGGCGCTGGGGCAAAACATGCTGGTCGCGTTCATGCCCTGGAACGGTTACAACTTCGAAGACTCCATCCTCATCTCCGAGCGCGTGGTGGCGGATGACCGCTTCACCTCCATCCATATCGAAGAGCTCACCGTGGTGGCCCGCGATACCAAGCTCGGGCCCGAGGAAATCACCCGCGATATCGCATCGCTCGGTGAATCCCAGCTCGGCCGTCTGGATGAATCCGGCATCGTCTATATCGGCGCCGAAGTCGAGGCGGGTGATGTGCTGGTGGGCAAGGTCACGCCCAAGGGCGAGACCCAGCTCACTCCGGAAGAAAAACTCCTCCGCGCCATCTTCGGCGAGAAGGCCTCCGATGTGAAGGACACCTCGCTGCGCGTGCCCTCGGGCATGGCCGGCACGGTGATCGATGTGCAGGTCTTCACTCGCGAAGGCATCGAACGCGATAAGCGCGCCCAACAGATCATCGACGATGAACTGCGCCGCTACCGCCAAGACCTCGCCGACCAGATGCGTATCGTGGAGCGTGATGCCTTCGCGCGTATCGAGCGACTCATCACCGGTCAGGTGGCCAATGGCGGGCCGAAGAAGCTCGCCAAGGGCACCAAGGTCACCAAGGCGTATCTTGAAACCGTCGAGCCGCACAACTGGTTTGACATCCGCATGGCCGATGAAGACGTGGCCCAGCAACTCGAATCGCTGCGTGAAGGCATTGAGCGCACCCGCAAGGAATTCGACATCGCCTTCGAAGGCAAGCGCAAGAAGCTGACCCAAGGCGATGAGCTGCCCCCGGGCGTGCAGAAGATGGTCAAGGTGCACTTGGCGGTCAAGCGCCGTCTTCAGCCTGGCGACAAGATGGCCGGTCGCCACGGTAACAAGGGTGTGGTGTCCAAGATCGTTCCGATCGAAGATATGCCTTACCAGGAAGACGGCACGCCGATGGATATCGTGCTGAACCCCCTGGGCGTGCCCTCGCGGATGAATATCGGCCAGATTCTCGAAACCCACCTCGGCTGGGCGGCAAAAGGTCTCGGTGACAAGATCGGCGGCATGTTGCGCGAACAGCGCAATGTGGCCGAGGTGCGCAAGTTCATCGACAAGCTCTACAACACCTCCGGCAAGGGCGAAGAGATCTCTTCGCTTGAAGACCGCGAAGTGCTCGAGCTCGCCCGGAACCTCTCCAAGGGTGTGCCCTTTGCCACCCCGGTGTTTGACGGCGCCCACGAATCCGAAATCCGGGAAATGCTCTCGCTCGCCGATCTGCCCACCGACGGCCAGATCCCCCTCTTTGACGGACGCACGGGGGAAGCTTTTGAGCGCAAGGTCACCGTGGGGTATATGCATGTGCTCAAGCTCCATCACCTGGTGGATGACAAGATGCACGCGCGTTCCACAGGCCCCTACAGCCTCGTCACCCAGCAGCCTCTGGGCGGCAAGGCGCAGTTCGGCGGCCAGCGTTTCGGCGAAATGGAAGTCTGGGCCCTGGAAGCCTATGGCGCTGCCTACACCTTGCAGGAAATGCTCACGGTCAAGTCGGACGACGTATCGGGCCGGACCAAGGTTTATGAAAACATCGTCAAGGGCGAGCACAAGATCGATGCCGGCATGCCGGAATCCTTCAACGTGCTGGTCAAGGAAATCCGCTCTTTGGGTATCGATATCGACCTCGAGCGTTTTTAAGGCATCACACTCCCCTGCGCCGATGGGCGCAAGGGAGTGCCACTTGACCCAAGCGCTATCAAGCAACATCGAATTGACTGCTCAGCACCCGCGACAGGAGTGACACATGAAAGCACTGCTCGATCTTTTCAAACAGGTTACGCAGGAAGAAGAGTTTGACGCGATTACCATCGGGCTCGCCTCGCCCGACAAAATCCGTTCCTGGTCTTTTGGCGAAGTCAAAAAACCCGAAACCATCAATTACCGCACCTTCAAGCCCGAGCGCGATGGGTTGTTCTGCGCCAAGATTTTCGGGCCGGTGAAGGACTACGAGTGCTTGTGCGGCAAATACAAGCGACTCAAGCATCGCGGCGTGATCTGCGAAAAATGCGGCGTGGAAGTCACCCTCTCCAAGGTGCGCCGCGAGCGCATGGGCCATATTGAGCTCGCCTCGCCGGTCGCCCACATTTGGTTCCTGAAGAGCCTGCCGTCCCGTTTGGGCATGGTGCTCGACATGACCCTGCGCGACATCGAACGCGTGCTGTATTTCGAAGGCTATGTGGTGGTCGACCCGGGTATGACCCCGCTGTCCCGCGCACAGCTTTTGTCTGAAGACGACTACCTCGCCAAGGTTGAAGAATTCGGTGACGACTTCACCGCCCTGATGGGTGCCGAGGGCGTGGGCGCGTTGCTACGTTCGCTGGATGTGCCCGCCGAAATCGAACGGCTGCGCTCCGAACTCGCCACCACCGGCTCGGAAGCCAAGATCAAAAAAATCGCCAAGCGGCTCAAGCTACTCGAAGGTTTCCAGACCTCCGGCATCAAGCCCGAGTGGATGATTCTCGAAGTGCTACCCGTGCTGCCGCCCGATCTGCGTCCGTTGGTGCCGCTCGATGGTGGCCGCTTCGCGACAAGCGACCTCAATGACCTTTATCGCCGCGTCATCAACCGCAACAACCGTCTGAAGCGCCTGCTTGAACTCAAGGCGCCGGAAATCATCGTGCGCAATGAAAAGCGCATGTTGCAAGAAGCCGTGGATTCCCTGCTTGACAACGGTCGCCGCGGCAAGGCCATGACCGGCGCGAACAAGCGCCCCTTGAAGTCGCTCGCCGACATGATCAAGGGTAAATCCGGCCGCTTCCGCCAGAATCTGCTCGGCAAGCGGGTGGACTACTCCGGCCGCTCGGTAATCGTGGTCGGCCCGCAACTGAAACTCCATCAGTGCGGCCTGCCCAAGAAGATGGCGCTCGAGCTCTTCAAGCCCTTCATCTTCAATAAGCTCGAACTGCTGGGATTGGCCACCACCATCAAGGCGGCCAAGAAACTCGTCGAACAGGAAGTCCCCGAAGTGTGGGACATCCTCGAAGAAGTCATCCGCGAGCATCCGGTGTTGCTCAACCGCGCGCCGACGCTGCACCGCTTGGGCATCCAGGCCTTTGAGCCCGTGCTGATCGAAGGCAAGGCTATCCAGCTCCATCCGCTGGTGTGCGTGGCGTTCAACGCCGACTTCGACGGTGACCAGATGGCCGTCCACGTGCCGCTGTCGCTGGAAGCGCAAATGGAAGCGCGCACGCTGATGCTCGCCTCCAATAACGTGCTCTCGCCTGCCAACGGCGAGCCGATCATCGTGCCCTCGCAGGACATCGTGCTCGGCCTCTATTACGCCACCCGCGAAGGCGTGAACGCCAAGGGCGAAGGCATGGTCTTCACCGATGTGGGCGAAGCACTGCGCGCCTATGGCTGCGGCGAAGTGAGCCTGCATGCCAAGGTTGCGGTGCGCATCCGCGAAGTCGAGGTGATTGATGGCGAACATCGCCCAAAGATCACCCGCTATGAAACCACCGTGGGCCGGGCCATGTTGTCCGAAATCCTGCCCCCGGGACTGCCCTTCTCGCACATCAACAAGCCGCTCAAGAAGAAGGAAATCTCCAAGCTGGTGAATGCCTCCTTCCGCCGCTGCGGCCTGAAGGAAACCGTGATCTTCGCCGACAGGCTGATGCAGTCGGGCTTCCGGCTCGCCACCCGCGCCGGCATTTCGATCGCGGTGAAGGACATGCTCATCCCGCCGCAAAAGCACGACATCATCGCGGCCGCGGAAAAGGAAGTGAAGGAAATCGCCGAGCAATATCGCTCGGGTCTCGTGACCGACGGCGAGCGTTACAACAAGGTGGTGGACATCTGGGGCCACGCGGGTGACCAGGTCGCCAAGGCGATGATGGAACAGCTCGGTGTGCAAGATGTTGTCAACCGCGAAGGCAAAGAGGGCAAGCAGGAGTCCTTCAACGCCATCTACATGATGGCCGACTCAGGCGCCCGGGGCTCGGCAGCGCAGATCCGCCAGCTCGCTGGCATGCGCGGCCTGATGGCCAAGCCCGACGGTTCGATCATCGAAACCCCGATCACGACCAACTTCCGTGAAGGCCTGAACGTTCTGCAGTACTTCATCTCAACCCACGGTGCGCGTAAGGGTCTTGCGGACACCGCGTTGAAGACCGCCAACTCCGGTTACCTCACCCGCCGTCTGGTCGATGTGACGCAGGATCTGGTGATCACCGAAGACGATTGCGGCACCTCGGCCGGCTTCTCGATGCGGGCGCTGGTTGAAGGTGGTGAAGTGGTCGAGCCCCTGCGCGAGCGCATCCTCGGCCGCACGACCGCGAGCGATGTGATCAATCCTGAAAACCAGGAAACCGTGATCGAAGCCGGCACCTTGATCGATGAAAACCTGGTCGATCTGATCGACAGCCTGGGTATCGATGAAGTGCATGTGCGCACGCCGCTCAACTGCGAAACCCGCTTTGGTCTCTGTGCCAAATGTTATGGCCGCGACTTGGGCCGCGGCCAGTTGGCGAACGTGGGCGAGGCAGTCGGTGTGATCGCTGCGCAGTCGATCGGTGAGCCGGGCACCCAGCTCACCATGCGGACCTTCCACGTCGGTGGCGCGGCTTCCCGTGCCGCTGCCGCGAGCCAGGTCGAATCGAAGAGCGCGGGTGTGATCCGCTTCACCCAAAATATGCGCTACGTCACCAACCCCAAGAATGAAAAGGTGGTGATCGCACGTTCGGCTGAAATCATCATCACTGATGACTACGGTCGCGAGCGCGAGCGTCACAAGGTGCCCTACGGCGCGACCATGCTGGTGGCAGAAGGCCAGAGCGTGAAAGCCGGCCTGCAGCTTGCCACCTGGGATCCGCACACCCGCCCCATCGTCACCGAATACGCCGGTGTGGTGAAATTCGAAGGCGTGGAAGAGGGTGTCACGGTCGCCAAGCAGATCGACGAAGTCACCGGGCTTTCTACCCTGGTGGTTATCGACGTCAAGCGTCGCGGCAGCACCGCAGCCAAGACGCTGCGCCCACAAGTCAAGCTCATGACCGCGTCCGGCGAAGAAGTGAAGATCGCCGGCACCGATCACGCGGTGACCATCACCTTCCAGGTGGGTTCGCTCATCACCGTGAAGGACGGCCAGCAGGTGAGCGTGGGCGACATTCTCGCCCGCATCCCGCAGGAATCCGCCAAGACTCGCGACATTACCGGGGGTCTGCCGCGTGTGGCCGAGCTGTTCGAAGCCCGCTCGCCGAAGGACGCCGGCATGTTGGCCGATGTCACCGGCACGGTGTCCTTCGGCAAGGAAACCAAGGGCAAGCAGCGTCTGATCATCACCGAGCCCGACGGCACGGCGCATGAATACCTCATCCCCAAAGACAAGCACGTCATGGCCCACGACGGCCAGGTGGTGAACAAGGGCGAAGTGATCGTGGACGGCCCGGCCGACCCGCACGACATCCTGCGTCTCAAGGGTGTGGAAGAGCTGGCTCGCTACATCATCGACGAAGTGCAGGATGTGTATCGTCTGCAGGGCGTGAAGATCAACGACAAACACATCGAAGTGATCGTTCGCCAGATGCTGCGTCGTGTGGTTATCGTGGAACCGGGCGATTCGGGCTTCATCCGTGAAGAGCAGGTTGAGCGCTCCGAAGTGCTGGATGAAAACGACAAGCTCGACGCCGATGGCAAGATTCCGGCGCAGTATGAATACATGCTGCTCGGTATCACCAAGGCGAGCTTGTCGACCGACTCCTTCATCTCGGCGGCGTCCTTCCAGGAAACCACTCGCGTGCTCACCGAGGCTGCCATCATGGGCAAGCGCGACGAGCTGCGGGGTCTCAAGGAAAACGTCATCGTCGGCCGTCTCATCCCCGCCGGCACGGGTCTCGCATATCATCGCACCCGTCGCCAGCAGGGCATGGGCGAAGACCTCGCCGCCGCCCACGCGCTCTTCGAACCGGAGCCCGCCACCGCGGAATCCGCTCAGGAAGGCGCACAGGCGAGCTGAGTCTCAACCGCTGCCGAACACCCGTCGGGGCGCATGGGAAACCATGCGCCCCGACGGTTTTTCAGGGGTCGGATAACACACCCGTAGGCTGGGTAACTCGTCAACCCACGCGTTGTTGAACGAAGCCAATGATGTGTGTGATGAGGGTGTTCAAACGTCCGCTCTTCGCCGCAAACGCTACGGGTTTTCAATCAGCGCGGTTTGCCTGAATTGCAGCCATTGGCACTGGCGAGCGGGGGGTGACAATCCGCCGAAGTGGTCGATGTTTGACTCACCCGTAGTGTGGCTAACTTGTTACCCACCCTACGGGGGTTGAATTGAAATTGCGGCTTATCGGTCAGGGTGCTGTCCAGCCGCCGCCCAAGGCCTTGAAGACATCCACCGTAGCAGCCAGTCGGCCGCGGCGGGCCTCTGCGCTAGCCATGGCGGCTTCGTTGTAATTGCGCTGGGCGTCCAGCACCTCCAGCAGGCTGGTGTAACCACCTTGCAGGCGGAGGGTGGCCAGCGAGCGGGCGCGTTCGGCGCTGCGCAGGCGCTCGGCCTGTGCTGTTTCGGCTGCCGCGCGCTCGCCGAGGGACGCGAAACCATCGCGCACTTCCTTGAATGCCACTTGAAGCGCGTTCTGATACTGAATCCACGACTGGTCCTTGCGGGCGCGGGCGCCGTCGACCTGGGCGGCGGTCTTGCCAAAATCCAGCACTGGGAAGCTGAGCCCCAAGCCGATTACGCTGGTCGACGCACCGCTGTCGAGCAGTGTGGAAAGATCCTGGCTCTCCAGCCCAGCCCGCCCGGTGAGCACGAGTCTGGGGAAATACGCAGCCTTGGCGAGTCCGATGCCCGCGTTGGCGGCGATCAGCACTTGTTCGGCCTGACGCACATCGGGCCTACGCTCGATGAGATCGGCCGGCAATCCCGGTGGTGGCGCGGAGGGCAGCCCCAGCGTTGAAATATCTTGTGCGGCCAGCGAGAGCCCGGGCTGGCCGGTCAAGAGACCCAGCACATGCTCACGCAAGGCACGCTGCTCGCGCAGCCCCGCCAGTTGGGCATCTATTGCCGCCAGCGCGCTCGCTGCCCGCGAGAGGTCGAGCTCAGAGGACAGCCCCGCATCCACCCGAAGCTTCACCAGATCGCGGGTGCGCTGCTGTGCCATGCGCGATTCCGCCATCAGGCGCAGGCTTTCATCCAGCGAACGCAGGGCGAAGTAATGCTGCGACACCATCGCCGCCACCGACAGCGTAATCGCATCGCGCCCGTATTCGGAGGCGGCCAGCCTCGCCCGCGCAGCCTCCGAGGCCCGGCGCGAGCGTCCCCAAATGTCGATTTCATATGCGGTCGTCAGCGCGACTGCACGCGTTTCGCGATGTGAGGGCAGGTTGCCGCCCACATCAAAGCCCTTGCTGCTCGCCCGGGTATTGCGGCCGTTGGCCTCCAGATCGAATTGCGGGAACAGCACCGCCCGCACCTCGCCCACCGAGGCCTGCGCTTCCAGCACCCGTGCCATCGCCAAACGCAGATCCTTGTTTTGATCGAGCGCCTTGCCCACCAACCCATCGAGGGTGGGGTCCTTGAATTGCGTCCACCACTGCCGCTCGGTTTTGATCTGCCCGCCATCTGCCAGCGGATAGCACGTGGGCAGCTCGCTGGCGGGGCGGACATAATCCGGCCCCACCGCGCAGGCCGACAACATGATCCCCAGCGCCAAGGGCGCGATGATGCGTAGCGGTGAGATTTGACGAAGAGTGGGCTTCATGTCAGTTGTGCTCCCGCGGGGTGGTGCTGGTATCTTTGCGGTGTCGCTCCATCCATTTGAAAAACACCGGAATGAACAAGGTGGCGATGAAGGTTGCAGCCAGCGTGCCGGCGAAAACACCCGTGCCCATGGAACGCCGCGCCGCTGCGCCCGCGCCAGTGGCGGTCACCAGCGGAATCACCCCCAGCACAAAGGCCAGCGAGGTCATCACGATCGGCCGGAAACGCAGCTTCGCTGCCTCCAGCGCGGCCTCGGTCAGGCTCATGCCCTCGGCATATTTTTGCGCGGCGAATTCCACAATCAAAATTGCGTTTTTACTTGCCAGCCCGATCAGCACCACGATGCCGATCTGAAAATAAATATCATTGGGCATCCCGCGCATCCACACCGCAGTGAGCGCGCCCACCAGCGCAAAAGGCACCGCCATGATCACCGCGATCGGCAGCGACCATTTTTCGTATTGCGCGGCGAGAATCAGGAACACCATCAAGATCGCAAAGCCGAAAGCAGGCCCCGCAGAACCCGCTGCGCTCTTTTCCTGAAACACCTGCCCGGTCCAGGCGATTTCATAACCCGGCGGCAAGACCTGTTTCGCCACCTCTTCAACCACCTCGGTTGAGCGACCCGAGCTCACCCCCGGCTTGCTGTCGCCGAGCACCTTGGCGGCGAGAAAGCCATTGAAGCGCTCAAGCTGCTCAGCGCCGGTGACCTGCTTCAC
>Ga0208788_1000845_pt1 | contig 14982 bp, 6 predicted proteins | sample Wag4_2014_7_11_3_FD_187363 | JGI IMG/M metagenome (GOLD analysis project Ga0208788, IMG submission 187363) | Fresh water mixed with fracking chemicals microbial communities from Ohio, USA - Utica-2 Time Series FC 2014_7_11 (SPAdes) (version 2) ...
CTTTTATCTAAAAGAGTCACGGATGTTCTTGTTAATGGATTCCGATGCGCGAACATAAGGGCAATTTCCGAGTTTTATTTAACATTTGGTTATGAGTCAGATTGCTAACTTCGCGAAGCGCAGTACTGCGTTTGTATTTGCGACAGTGATGGTTATTGCAAGTTTGCAGGTTGTTGCAGTTTCAACCAGTCCAGGGGCTTACGCCGCGCAGATGTCCGAACTTTCTTTGCCCTCAGGCATTACCGAAATTAGCGACATTGCGACTAATGTTGATGGAACGCGCATAGTCATGCTCGCATCGGCAAAGTCAGACAGTGGTGACGCAAGTAAGCCGTCAACAATTTATACCTCCTCTAACTCTGGAGACTCTTGGACCGCTCGGAAGAGCGACTTTGCAGCTGGAACCATCCTTAATTGGGTTTCTTCTAGTGCCACCGGTCAAAACTTAGTTGTCACTTCCAGAACCCAGGGAAAAATCTGGACTTCTATCGACTATGGGAATTCCTGGATCGAAAAGGATTTGAATGGCATAAAATGTAACGGCAATGAATTTTTGAATCAGGATAATGCCCATAACGAGATCAGCATGAGTGAGGATGGAAACACCATTGCATTGGGTGCCCTCTTCGCCAGGTGCATTTATCTCGGGGCGCTTTCGGGCGACACATGGTCCTGGTCACAACTTGCACTTCCAAATAATGAAAGTACTGCTTATAATTCAGCAATTTTTGTAAATGGAAATGGAACGCAAATCTGGTTCTCAAATACTTCTTATACAAGTCTCTATCGATACAACCGAACAACCAACCAATGGTCTTCAAACCTTATGGTTACACCACCATTTGCGAATGCCCCTATGACTCTCGCCGGTTCGTCCGATGGAAATACAATTCTTGCAGCCGGTGCAAACAACTATGGAGATGACTCTGTATATAAAGCAGTTGGCGGAGCAACAACTTTCACGAAAATGCAAACGCCCAGCACAGTGAAAAAATGGATCAGAATGAGTGCAAGCTCAGATGCCTCAAAGATAATTGCGTTCGTAAGCGGAAACCAGATATTTGTGTCAGAGGACGGAGGAGTTAATTGGTTGCGTCAATCTGATCCGCAGTCGCTGGGGTATAGCTCATCCAAGGTAACTTCGGTTGAATTTTCGCGGGATGGAAGTATTGCGTATGCATCGGCGGGTTCGATTTGGGATGGCACACATGTGCCAAAGCTCTTCCGCTACGGTCTCCCGACAGCTTCGACCACATCCCTTAACTCTGGGAATTCATCTGTCATCTATGGCGCAGCTAATACACTGACAGCAACCATTAGTTCAAATACAGCCACAGGTACAGTTAATTTTAAGAATGGTTCCAGCTCTATTAGCGGCTGCAGTTCCCAAACAGTTACCGCGGGGGTTGCAACTTGTACGACGTGGAAACCCAGCGTAGGTACATATTCAAGCATCACCGCGGTTTATAGCGGTGACAGTAATTTAAGTGGCTCTACTTCCGGTACCGTCGCATTAACTGTTACGACAGCACCTCTCTCGATTACCGCCTCTTCCCCCTCGGTTACATATGGTGCAGAGATACCTAGTATCACCGCCTCATTATTTTCAGGATTAGTGAATGGTGATCTTTCCTCAGTCGTTACAGGGCTCAGTTGTACAACGACTTACACGACGACTTCTACCGTTGGTTCATCGCCATCAACTAGTTGCAGCAGCGGCAGTGCAAGCAATTATTCAATCAGTTATGTATCTGGGGCTGTAACGGTAAATAAGGCCACGCCAACTTTTTCAACATGGAGTAATGTTTCAAAGGCTTTTGAGAATGGCGATTTCTCCCTCACAGCACCTTCCGTTACAGGTTCTTTACCGGGAACCTTCACATACTCTTCGGCAACACCATCTGTAATTTCTCTGAATGGAGACCTAGCTACTGTTGCCGGTGCTGGCACTTCAGTCATCACTGCCACTTTTGCACCAACTGACTCGGCTACATACAACAGTGCCACCACTACCATGACGGTTACGGTGGCAAAGGTGTCACCAAGATTTTCTACAGTAGATGTTTCCAAAACTTTTGGAGCAATACCATTTTCTCTTTCAAATCCCTATGTGTTCAGGTTACTGACAGGAGCGTTTACATTTTCTTCTGCAGACACATCAGTTGTTACGTTAAACGGAAGAATAGCGACAGTCGTAGGTGTTGGAACTTCGGTAATTACGGCAACCTTTACTCCTGATGACACAAGTAATTACCTCACTGGTGCTACAACGACCTTTAATGTGACAGTGACGCAAGGCGAGCAAACGAATGCATTAGTTATCAATTCAACCGCCGTAACTTATGGATCAACTCTGTCTTTAACTACCACTGGTGGAAGTGGATCAGGCTCAAACTCATTTGCAGTTGACTCAGGTCCCTGCACAGTTTCAGGTTCAACACTCACTCCAACGGCTGCGGGGACCTGCATGGTCACGGCCACCAAAGCTGCAAATGGAAATTATCTTGCTGCCTCATCGGCTTCAACTGCTATCACGGTGAATCCAAAAGGTTTAACGGTTTCCGGACTTACTGGCGCGAATAAAGAGTTTGACCGTGGGCTATCAGCTTCGGCAACAGGAACACCGACATTGGAAGGTGTTGTTGGCTCAGATGACGTCCTCTTGGGCGGAACACCTGTATTTACTTTTGCTTCATCTAATGTTGCAAGCGGAATCATAATTACAGCATCGGGTTACACGCTCACCGGGACTACGGCAAGTAATTACACACTTACGCAGCCAACGGTGACAGCAAACATAACTGCCAAAGCAGCTCGGGTGGCTGCTACCAATACAACTGTCGCATTTGGCGCACCTGTAACAAGTGGAGTAACTGCCACCGGGTTGATCTCACCGGATGCTGTTGGTTCCGCCTCTTACACCTACACTGGAACTGGTACATCAACGGCTCCAACAGCAGTTGGCGTGTATACAGTTACCCCATCAAGTGCTGTCTTTAGTACAGGGCTAATTGGTAACTACACAATCACTTATGACACAGCAACTGTCACAATCTTGGCCAAGTACACAATTACATATAACGCCAACGGTGGAGTTGTTGCTTCAAGTTCAACATCATCTGTCGATTTCATCGTCGGTGATGCGGCACTGACTTTGCCAACGCCTACTCGAGCTAACTACACATTTATTGGTTGGTACACACTCCAGAGTAATGGTGTTCAAGTGACTGGTTCCTACACTCCGACTGCTACAGCGACTTTGTGGGCTCATTGGGTACAGAACTCTTTATACGGGATGGGAACAAATACCAAAATTCTCACAATCACCACACTATCTGGAGTTGGTAATACATATTCAGCAAGTGCTGGCGGCGGAACCATTGCAATTGAGTATCTTGCAGATGCACTACCTGCAGGAACAGTAATTGATGCATATGTTCTTTCAGATACATCAACAGCAACGGCCTTGATCGGTGCCGGAAATGATTATGTGATGTCTCTTGTCTTGGCATGGGTTGCAACGGATGGAACTGTGCCAACAACGGCGGCCGGTAAAGCCATTTCTATGACGATTACAAATAGCTCAATTAAGCGCGGTTCAAAGATTTACTCCGTAATTGGTACGACGACTACCTTGTTGGGAAGTGCCGCAGCTGATGGCAGTGCGATCATTTCAATTACAGATGACCCACAAATCATCATCGCAATCACGAAGCCTGACGCTCCAACAGGTGTTTCGGCCGCATCTGGAGGAAATGCCTCCACAACGGTTAGCTGGACAGCACCATCTGATGGTGGCTCTGCAATTACCTTATACACGGCCACATCCAATGCGGGTCAGACATGTACAAGTACAACAACAACATGTTCTGTCACGGGACTAACAAATGGCACTGCTTACACATTTACTGTCACCGCGACAAACTCAATTGGTACCAGTGATCCCAGTTCTGCATCATCTGCGGCAACACCAGCGGCACCTGTTGTCACTCCTCCAAGTTCAGGTGGTGGAGGCGGCGGATATGTAGCTCCAACTCCTGAACCGACTCCAACTGTTGATCCTGCAGTTGCAGCAGCAGCTGCGGCGGCCACTAAAGCATTTGCAGAAAAAGTAGCAGCAGAAGCAAAGGCAGCAGCAGAAGCAAAGGCAGCAGCAGAAGCAAAGGCGTTGGCAGATAAGAAGGCTGCAGATGAGGCAGAACTTGCTGCAATCATTAAAGCTTTACAAGAGCAAGGCGCAGCAGAGGCTGCTGCTAAAAAACTTGCGGATGAATTAGCAGCATCTAAGTTAAAGGCGGAGGAAGAGTTAATGGCTGCAGAAGCGCTCAAGCTTGCCGAGGAGCAGAGAATCGCCGCAGAGCGAACAGCTGCTGCAAAGAGGATCACAACTGTGTATTCAACATCTGCTGCTTTCAAGCTGAATGCAACCTACACAAAGCGATTGGCCGCTAATACTAAAAAGATTGCTACTGGCAGCACTGTGACCTGTATTGGGTATGCAAAGAGTTCTAAGACTCTGACATATGCAAAGGCCAAGGTTGTTGCGACTAAGCTAGCGAAAGCTCTGTGTTCATCAATGAAGAAAATCAATCCGACTTTGAAGACAAAGAGCATCGTTTATCCCGCTAGCGAGGCACCTAAGGCAACGGTGAACAAGAAGTGGATTCCTGTCAGTTATCGAATTGAGAGCCCCGTTAACTAGCGCCACAGGCGTAAAGCAGCGGATTTGTCGGCTCAGTCGGGCAAGATGCTCACTGTGAGTAAGCAGCCATTCAGCCTTGTACGACAGGTACTTCAGGCTGCCCCTGCTGCTTTGGATGCTGAACAACTGGCTGTTGTTGCACATCGTGGTTCGCCGATTGTTGTTCAAGGTGGACCCGGAACCGGCAAGACAACTGTTTTAATTGAAGCAGCTCTTGCTCGAATTGCTGAAGGCCAGAACCCAGATTCAATCCTGTTGTTGACCTATGGTCGCGAGCGAGCCTCTGAACTTCGTGATGCGATTGCGCTTCGCACAACCAAGACAATGTTTGAACCTTTGGCACGAACATTTCACTCACTTGCCTTTTCGATTTTGAAGATGAAGGCAAAGGGAGATCCTGATCCAATTTTGCTGAGCGGTCCAGAACAGGAAAGTTACATCCGCGAGCTACTGCAGGGTGATATTGAAGATGGATTCAAGGAGTGGCCAGAGGATCTTCACAAGGCGTTAACTACAAATGGATTTGCTCGCGAACTTCGCGATTTAATTTTGCGTGCGTCAGAGCGTGGCATTGATGCTGATGAGTTAGCTGCGCTTGGTAAGCAAGAGGGTGAAAAGTATTGGCAGGCAGCTGCTGCTTTCTGGAAGCGTTATGTGAATTCAATGGTGATGCGCGAGTTCAGCGCACAGGATGCAAAGCTTCGTATCGATCCATCCGAATTAGTTTCTCGTGCATCGATTCACCTGCGTAACAACCCAGATTTGCTGGATCAGCTTCGTAATCGATTTGCAACCATCATGGTTGATGAGTTTCAGGAAAGCGACCCGGCACAGCGGGAACTTTTGGCGCTACTTGCAGGCAACGATGTAATTATCTGCGCAGATGCAGATAGCGCAGTGGGTCGATTCCGTGGAGCAGATCCCGATGGTTTGGCTGCAGCCCTAGATCCGTATCGCGCAAAAGAAATTGTTCTTACTAACGTTTATCGAAATGCCAAGGCGGTCTTTGCAGTTGGCCATGAATATGTTCAGGGATTCAGGGGTTCACCTGTTACCCGCAAACGGTATGAAGCCAATGAAAATCAAGGTTTTGTAGGGGTTCACCGCTTTAGAAGTGGGGCGGAAGAGGCCGCCTTTATCGCCCACCAATTCCGCAGCGCGCATCTGCGTCAAGGTATTTCATACAGCGATATGGCGGTTGTTCTGCGCTCTCCAGGTGTTCAAGCATCAGCGTTACGTCGTGCCTTTTCACAGGTAGGAATCCCAGTTGCATCAGAGCTGCAGGCGTTAGCGGGTAACCCAGCGATCACACCATTTTTGTTATTAGCACGGGTTGCAATTGGTGCTCAGCCGCTTAATTTAGATACCGCAGAGCGATTGCTGCTTTCCGAGTTTGGTGGGGCGGATTCTATTTCTCTGCGTCGTATTCGCAGAGCGATGATTACCGCACGACCTGAAGGTGATGAGCGTTCAGGCACACACTTGTTGCTGGATGCAATTAATGACGGTGAACTATTTATTGAAGGCGCTGACAGTGTTCTTCGTGTTCATGAACTGTTAAAGGGTGCAAAGGCGATCGCTCGCAACAAGACCGCTCTGGCCGATGATTTGCTGTGGTTCATTTGGGATAACGCGGTTACAAGTGATGGACAGAAGTTAGCAACCGCTTGGCGTAATCAAGCACTGCGTCCTGGTGTTCGTGGAGCTGCCGCAGATCGAGATCTTGATGCGATGATGCAGTTGTTTGATTCTGCAGCGCGTTATTCGGAACGTTTTCCTTTGTCAGGTCCTGCAGCATTTATCAATGAGGTTGCAACTGAAGATATCGCTGGCGATGTCATTACCGCCAAGGGTGTTCGTCCAGATTTTGTTGAAATCCTTACCGTTCACAGCGCAAAGGGTCGACAGTGGCAGGTTGTTGCAATCGCAGGTCTGCAAGAGGGCACCTGGCCAAACCTGAAGCAACGTTCATCTTTATTAGGTGCTGAACGTTTAGTAGAACGCAAGCGCAACCCTGATGTGCCACGGGATCAGCTAGATGTCATCGCCGCAAATGGCCTGATGCAGGATGAGCAACGCTTATTTCATGTGGCGCTAACCCGCGCCCAGCAATCACTTTTCATCACCGCGGTCCAGCGCGAAGATGAGGAGCCATCACAGTTCTTTGAAGCGATCGAGGTAATGGTTAATAAGACAGATGAGGATGAACATGTACTTACAGATGTTCCTCGTCCGATCACCGCACCTGCATTGGTTGCAGAGCTTCGTGCGCAGTTAGCTGGATCAAAGGCGAAAGAGGCTGCAGCCTTACTAAAGGCGATGAGCACCGAAGGAATTTATCTTGCAAACCCAAATAGTTGGATCGGCTCTGTTCCGCTTAGCACCGATGCACCAGTGATTGATGCAGACAAAGAGGTAATTGTTTCTCCATCAGGTGCTGAAAGTTTTGTCGAATGTGGCGTCAAGTGGTTCCTACAAAACAATGGTGGGTCAGATGGTGATAGCACCGCACAAGTTTTGGGTTCTGCGATTCACGCCTTTGCCGCCAAGATGGTTCAAGAGCCAGGAACAACCCGTGAACAATTACTTGACAACTTAAAAAGCTCGTGGAAGTTGATTGATCCTGAAAGCGGTTGGGTGAGTGCATCACATCTGGAATCTGCGGTCACCATGCTTGAAAAGTTTGTCGATTACCATAAGGAGACAACGCGTGAAGTAAAGGGTGCTGAGCTTCGCTTCGATGTAAAGCTGGGTCGTGCTCGAATTATCGGAACAGTTGATCGCCTTGAGGTTGAAGCTGATGGATCTCTGTTCATCATCGACTTTAAAACCGGCAGCAGTGCAATCACTAAAGAGGAAGCAAAGAAGAATCTGCAGCTTGCTAGCTACCAATTAGGTGTTGCAGAAGGTGGATTTGCAGAAGGTAATAGATCCGCTGGTGCTGAACTTGTGTACCTAGGTACAGATTCCGCTGGACCTACCGTCAAGCAACAGTTTGCGATTGATCTAGAAGAGACCAAGGCAACGATTGAAACAATCGGTGAAGGCATGGGAGCTGCGACCTTCTTTGCCACCGTCAATAAGCGCTGTAAAGGCTGCCCAGTAAGGAAATCCTGCCCTGTTCAAAGCGATGGTCGGGCGGTGATTGAGTCATGACGATTCACGAAAATGTCGATCCTTTGACACCTAGATACACACCTGAAGAGATTATCGCCAAGCTTCAGGCACATCCAAAGTTTGGTTCACAGATCAAACCAATTACAAAGCATCAATCAGCGATCATCAGCAGCGGTTTAGAACCTGCGGTTGTTATCGCTGGTGCTGGTTCTGGCAAGACAGAGACAATGAGCAACCGTGTTTTGTATTTAGTTGCCAATGGCTTTGCAACCCCTGATCAGATTTTAGGTCTTACCTTTACCCGCAAAGCAGCTGGTGAGCTATCGGTTCGCATTAGAAAGCGTTTGCGTCAACTGTCACAGCTGCCTGAGTTCAAACACATTACTTCAACTAGTACCGCGGTTACGACCTATCACTCATACGCAGGCAAATTATTAAGCGAGCACGCGATCCGTTATGGAATCGATGCTGATGCAGAGCCGTTGGGTGAAGCAGCAATTTGGCAGATCGCATCTGATGTTGTTCGCAACTGGTCCGATGATTCATACCGCAATGACAGTGCGGTCAGCACGGTGATTAAGGATTTACTGGGACTTTCTAAATTTATGTTAGAACACCAGGTAAAGGCTGCAGATATTGAAGCAATAGATAACGAGATGATAGAAAAGTTGAATGCACTTGGTGGCGGTACCAATCAAGATACTCGTGATGTTGCCCGAGCGATGCGTCAACGCAATTCGCTTTTGCCAATGGTTGAAGCATTTATGGAACGTCGTAAAGCTGCTGGTGAACTTTCATTTGATGATCAGATGTCGCTGGCCGCAGATATTGCACATAACTTTGAGGATGTTGGCACTCTAGAGCGCGGTAAGTACAAGGTTGTTTTGCTGGATGAGTATCAAGACACCTCGCAATCACAGGTGCGTATGTTGTCTGCGCTGTATGGCAACTTTGTTTCGGAGACAGGCCACCCAGTAATGGCTGTGGGAGACCCGTCGCAGGCTATTTACACGTGGCGCGGAGCCTCTGCCGGCACAATGGCCTCATTCCATAAGTACTTCCCGAAGGCTGCGGGACAAACCGGTGTTGAACAGTTCTCGCTTCCAACAACCTTCCGTAATGACAAGATCATCTTGGCTGCGGCAAACACCATCGGCGCACAAATCAAGGCAGATGGTGGACAACAGGTTGTCGAACTTGAAGCGCGCAATGGTGCAGGTGATGGCGAACTTGCCTATGGAATCTATGAAACCGTTGAAACAGAATCACAGGCAATCGCCGAATACTTCAAGTCGTTATGGAACCCTGCAGATGGAAAATCCTTTGCGGTCTTGGTGCGAAAGCGCAGCCAGATAACCTCAATTGAAAATGCATTGCGCGAACAAGGTTTACCGGTTGAAGTAATCGGAATCGGCGGCTTGATTCATATCCCTGAGGTTGCAGATGTTGTTACTTTGATGAAGATCATTACCGATCCAGATGCTGGTTCATCATTGATGCGTCATCTAACTGGACCACGAATCAATTTAGGTCCACGGGATATTGCTGCACTCGGTGCCTTTAGTCGTGAACGCGCAAAAGCAGTACACGCAGATTCCAAGAGCTTTATTAAAAAGATCGCAGCGGGTAACCCAGATCAACTAGAAGCCGATGATCAATTTTCTGGATCAATCATCGATGCTTTAGATGAGATCGCATCTGCCAAGAAGAGTGGCTTTAGCGATCTTGGTTATCAACGTCTGGTTACCTTTGCACAGGATCTTCGTCGCTTGCGCTCTCGCGCAGGTGGACAGATCACTGATCTAGTAACCGAGATTGAAAATTACTTGACCCTTGAATCTGAAATCACCCTGCGCGAAGGAACGCAGACTGGTCGACGTCACTTGGATCGCTTCCTTGATGAAGCATCAAAGTTTGAACGCAGCGGTGGATCAGTTTCAGCCTTCTTGAATTGGCTAGATGTTGCATCAGATGAAGAGGGCGGATTAAAGGTTGGAGCCCCTGAAGTACGCACAGATGTGGTCCAAATCCTTACTGTTCACATGGCAAAGGGCGCCGAATGGGATGTCGTAGCTGTGCCTGGCTTATCTGAAGGCACCTTCCCTGGCGTCAATCGCTCCGACCCAGATAACTGGTTGAAGAATGAAAAGCATGTGCCATTTGCTTTGCGCGGAGATGCACATGAGCTTCCTTACTTCACCCTTGATGGAATTACTAAAAACAGCGATGCATCCAAGGCGATTAAAGAATTTGCCCGTCAATGTGTTGATCAGATCAAGATGCGCGAAGAGATGCGCCTTGCCTATGTTGCCGTTACCCGTGCTCGTACACATTTGCTGTGTACAACTTCATGGTGGAGAGATGGTGCTAAATCCGTTTCACCATCAAATATCTTCACTTTGATTGCAACCGCGGCCAGTGCAAATGGTGGACGGTTAATCTCTGATGTTGCAGCACCCGATGAAGATACAGAAAATCCAACTCTTGAAAATCCACAGACGGCAATTTGGCCTCGTGATTATCTAGGGAACAAGCGCGCACAGTTTGATGCAGCGATTGAATTAGTTAACGCATCTGATGTTCATCCACTCATTGATTCACAAGATCCCGAAGTTAATTCCTGGATCATAGATGCCCACAGCTTGATCACAGAACAACGTAACCGCGCAGCAGATGTTGTTGAAGTTCCACTTCCAACTCGTTTATCTACATCAACACTGGTTGCGCTGCATGAGAATCCACAAGAGCTTGCTTTAAATATTCGTCGTCCCATGCCACGTGGACAAGATCAATACTCTCGTCGTGGAACCGCTTTCCACTTATGGGTTGAGCGCCAATTCACGGATGCTGCCACCTTGTTTGGTGATGAGTACTTGGATTACTTAGATCCACTCGATGATGATTCAAAGTTGGAGGATTTAAAGGCTGCATGGCTTAAGAGCGAGTTTGCCAACCGCAGACCAGTACGGGTTGAAGTTCCCTTTGAAACCACAATCGGTGGGGTATTGATCCGTGGTCGAATCGACGCAATTTATGCATCTGGAGATGACTTCCAGGTGGTGGATTGGAAGACTGGATCTAAGCAGTTGGGTAAATCGGCCCAAGTTCAGCTGGCTATGTACCGTTTAGCGTGGGCCAAGCTCTCTGGCTGCGATATCTCAAAGATCTCTGCGGCTTTCCATTACGTTCCAACAGGCATCACCGATACCCCATCTGATTTGCTGGATGAGGCTGCGCTGATCGCGTTAATTACATCGGTCGAAAATAAGAATGTGAAGGCCGATTAAGACCGCGCAGCGGTAAACCAAAATCTCGGAAATCTCTGCCGAAGGCTTGTATGAAGTTTTACTGTTTAGAGAATTCGTGCGCGCACAGGCAAGTGATCGCTAACACCAGTCACAACAGTTGGCAAAGCTTCATATTGATCAGGCTTTAATGTGTTGCTTAGGATGTAATCAAATTGAACCTTGCCACCCCATGATGGGTAAGAGTTCTGTTCCACCAAAGAGTTCCAGCTAGAACCAAGGGCAGGTAACCCTTTGGGAAGGTTCATATCTCCAATAATTAAAACTTGGGTCCCATACTGCGCAGAAAGGTGTGCCGCCCATTTCTTGATCTTGCGCAGCTGTCGATAATTAACAAAAGGAACAAAAGACAAATGGGTATTGATAACTGTCCAGCCATTTTCCAAAGTTGCAGCCAATGCCACACGTGGTTCATCGGCAACATAAATCATTCTTACCGATTGTTTCCCTTTTTTGTTTTCGGCAGGAATAACCAAGGGCATGCCAAAGGGAGAGTTACCTAACTCCAAACGATCCCAGTGCTTTACCGGAACCTTGGAAACAACTCCGATTCCATAATTACCATCAACATTTGATTGGCGATTGCTTTCACAATTTTCTGCGGTAACAACCTTGATATCTAGCGAATTTAACTTTCGCCACTTTTCACTGGGTGCGCCGACCATTACTGGTGCAAAACCCCAGTGCTGCGTATTCATTGCCTGAGCAACTAAAGCTGTTTGCGAAGCCATTGCTGAACGGACTAACTGCTCATCAACCTCTTGAATTCCAATGACATCAGCTCCAACGGCTTGGATCGCTTCACCCAGCTTTTGCTGGTCGGCGGCAAGGTCATTGGTAGGCGGAATGGCCATTCCATGCAGCAGATTCCACGAGGTTACGAGCACGAGCCAAGGCTAGTAGCGTTGACCCCTATGAGCGCGCGCAACCCAGATTCCAAGCCTGCCTCGCTCTCGCCTATCAATCGCGAAAGCGAACTGCGCACAAATGCTGCCAAATTGGCTCAGTTGTGGAGTTCGGCTCAGATTATTCAGATGGTGGATGGCCGCCTGAGCACAACAGATGATTCGCTGACCTTTATTGATGCTGATGCCGTTGCCGCACTGAGCGATGTATTTATCGAAGGAGATCGTTTCTTTCTAGGAATCGGTCGCGATGATAATCAGGCCTACTTTGCTTGGCGAACAACCTGGATTAATTCACCAGAAGATGATGGAACTGAAGATTTTGAAAAGCGTAAATATGAAGGCTTCAAAACTTTGCGCGAGATCGGCGGCAATTTAGATGCTGACGATCTTGCACTTGCAATGCACGCAGTTGGTTTAGCTAACTGGCATGCAACCCACACCCACTGTGCTCGATGCGGTGCCAAGACAACTAGCGATCTTGGTGGCAGCGTTCGCACCTGTCCGCAAGATTCAACTCAACATCACCCACGAACAGATCCTGCAGTTATTGTTTTAGTAAAAGATAAAGATGATCGAATCCTTTTGGGGCACCAACCTGTGTGGCCCGCGAAACGTTTCTCAACATTTGCAGGTTTTGTTGAAACCGGCGAATCTTTTGAGGAATGCGTTTCACGGGAAGTATTTGAAGAAGCTGGTGTTTATGCATCAGATATCAACTACTTGACATCTCAGCCTTGGCCATTTCCTGCATCGATCATGATCGCATTCGAAGCGATTACCCATCGCCCGGAAGAAGCACGCCCGGATGGCACTGAAATTACTGAAGTACGCTGGTTTTCACGTGATGATATGAAAAAAGCGGTTGCTGCCGAAGAGTTGCTGCTGCCACCTACAATTTCAGTTGCACGACGGATGATTGAGGCTTGGTACACACGGGTTGATGGATACACACGTGAACAGTTACGCGGTGGTGAATCGTGGAGACCGTAGGAAATCCACGTGCAGAAGAAATTCTGGAAGCTTTAGATAATGAACAACGCGCGGTAGCACTTGCTACTCGTGGCCCGGTCTGTGTCATTGCGGGAGCAGGCACAGGAAAGACCCGCGCAATTACCCACCGCATCGCATATGCCGCAGCGATCGGCACCATGGATCCACACAAGGTTTTAGCGTTGACATTTACCGCCCGTGCTGCCGGAGAAATGCGCACACGTTTGCGTTCATTGGGTGTTCCATCAGTTGCCGCTCGCACAATCCACGCAGCGGCGCTGAAGCAGTTGACCTTCTTTTGGCCGCAGGTATTTGGCGGTCGTACACCCGATCTGCTGACTACCAAGAGTGGATTTCTCACTGAAGCGATCAAACGCGCACAGCTGCAAGGTGAGCTTTCAATAACATCGCGCGATCTGCTGCGCGATATCGCAACTGAGATCGAATGGGCCAAGGTTTCACAGATCGCTCCATCTGATTACTTAAGCGAATCCTTAAAGCGCACCGTTAAACCACGCATCAATCCTGAACAATTAGCCAAGGTTTACACCGCCTATGAAAGCGTGAAGCACCAAGAGCGCGCCATTGATTTTGAAGATGTTCTGCTTCTGACCACTGCGATGATTGAAGAAGAGCGCGAAGTTCGCGAACGGGTACAAGATCAGTACCGATTCTTTACCGTTGATGAGTACCAAGATATTTCGCCGCTGCAGCAGCGATTAATCAACGCCTGGCTTGGCTCTCGACAAGAGCTGTGTGTTGTTGGCGATCCTGCCCAGACCATTTACTCATTTGCTGGTGCAACTCCGGTTTTTCTTAACTCATTTACCCAGCGTTTTCCGGAAGCAGAAGTTGTTCGCCTAACAACTGGATACCGATCAACACCTGAAATTATCTTTACCGCCAACAGCATCCTGCGAAAAGGTGCGATGGGTAGCGAGCTAGTTGCAATTAATGATCACGGTAGCAAGCCAACAATTACCGCATACAACGATGAGCAAGCAGAGATCGCTGGAATCGTTCGAGATATTTCAGCGCTGATCTCTGAGGGAACTCCTGCTCAAGAGATCGCAGTTTTGGCTCGAACAAACAACCAATTAAATGGTTTAGAAAAAGCCCTTAACGCTGCAGGTTTGCCATACCAAGTTCGAAACACAGAGCGCTTCTTTGAACGCAAAGAGGTTCGTGATTTTCTCAAGCAAGTTCGTACAGCATCTGTTATTCCAACTCAAGGTGTTTCATGGTTAGATGAACTTCGCACCCTTGCTCAACCATTTTTAACTGGGGGAGCGATCGATGGAATCGCAGCGCTGCTTCACCTTGCACGTGAGTTAGATACAGATAGTGGATTTACTCCAAAGAATTTGCGTACATACCTGCGCGAAGTTGAAGATCGTGTTCAACAAAACAATCCACCAACAATGCCTGTAACAACCTTGGCAACTTTGCATGCTGCTAAAGGTCTTGAGTGGGAACGTGTTTTCTTGATGGGTGTTAGTGATGGAGTTCTTCCACTTGAAAACAACAGCACCACAGGTGATCAAGCATCAATCGATGAAGAGCGACGATTGTTCTATGTTGGAATTACCCGCGCCAAATCAGATCTACGACTTAGCTATCGCGGCAAAGCTTCACGCTTCTTAGCCGAAGCGGGCCTAGCTAACTAGCTCAGCCCAGCCTTCATCAACCCTTTAAACTCGCTTGCCTCACCCCCAAAGCCAGTCCCGTATAGCTGAATGTGGCCTATTTACGCGGGGAATTAATTACCTTGCAAGTAACAACGCCCATGCTTTACCCTTAAACCTCCAACCCCATGGCGGGGATGGAAATGAATGGAAGGAGCGAATATGTCTAACGCATCATTCGTATCAGCAAACGCTTTGCGTTCTGCTGTGATTCCTTCTGCTCATACAACCAATAAGCCTTCTACTTGGCATGCGACAAAGCCAGCGTTTTACGC
>Ga0208788_1000846_pt1 | contig 14979 bp, 10 predicted proteins | sample Wag4_2014_7_11_3_FD_187363 | JGI IMG/M metagenome (GOLD analysis project Ga0208788, IMG submission 187363) | Fresh water mixed with fracking chemicals microbial communities from Ohio, USA - Utica-2 Time Series FC 2014_7_11 (SPAdes) (version 2) ...
TGGGTGCCCTGAGATTGCCGAGGGTTAGAAGCGAGGGCGCTCCGTGCGAGGCACGGGGCGCCCTCAGTCCATGTGAGCGACCACGCGTTCGTCACCCATCTGCAAGGCGAGTTGCGCCTGCTTGGGAGTGAAGAAGCGGTCGAAGAAGCGTGCGAAGAGCGCGGTGTACACGCGCAGCACACCCTTGGTGCCCAAGCGATAGGTGAAGTCCACCCACGCCCAGTAGCGCGGACCAGACAGGCCTTGAGCGTGCGCGTAGATCTTCGCTTGCTCGGCAACCATCCATTCGCTGAACAGCATGTACATGATCAGCAGCGGCTTCTGCATCCAACGCTGCTTGATCGCCTTGGGTGCCAGCGGCATCAACCAGGGGAAGCGCACGAGGATCGGGAAGAGCTTGTGCAAGTTCTCGATCTCCACCTTGTTGTCAAACAAAATGGACGTCGTGCGGTTGAACTTGGTCGGGAAGTCGTCGTAGCCCGCGATCGAGTAGCCCATCTCGCGGGTCATGTCGTTGATCTCGAACTCGGGGTACGGCTGCATCAACGACACGAGCGGGTGGTCGACTTTGCACTCGATGTTGAGCTTGACCGTGTCGAACTCGTCTTCGAGCGTGCCGCCCGGACCGCCGAGCATGTTCAACGAACCAAGGCGGATGCCGTGTTTCTTGATCCAGCCTGACGCGTCGATCAGTTGCTGGCGCGTGGTGTGCTTCTTGAACACGGCGTTGCGCACATAATCGCTGGCCGCCTCGAAAGCGATGCGCGCGTACACGCACCCGGCCTTCTTGAGCAGCTCGATGTGGCGCTCGGTGGTCATGTTCGCCATCAAGATGACGTCGAAGGGCAGACCGACCTCTTTGGGGAAGCGTTCGCAGAACTCTTCCAGCCAGTCGTTGCGCAGGTTGAAGATGTCGTCGACAAAGTGGACGAACTTCAAGTTGTAGCGCTTGCGCACATCGTTGATCTCGTCGATCACATGGCTGACGGAGCGCTTGCGCACGTATTCGCTGTTGCGGGCGCCATAGACCTTCTTCTTCATCGCGTGGTGGAAGCAGAAGGTGCACGGCATGGGGCAACCACGCTGTGTCACGAACACTTTACGGTCGGTGTTCTTGTAGATGGCGCCGGCCTCGTAGACCACATCGCGGTCGGGGAAGCCCAGGTCCTCGAGGCGATCCACGAGCGGTCGCTGCTCGTTCTTGTGGATCTGTCCGGTTTGCTTGTCCTTGAACCAGAAGTTCTTGACATCGTAGTACGGCTGGCCATCGCGCAGACGGTCTAGCAACTCGACAATGGCGCGTTCGCCCTCGCCGCGACAAATCGCGTCCACACCGTCGGTCTCGACATACTCAGGCACGAAGGTCGGGTGCGGCCCACCGAAGACCGAGACGACATTGGGCAGCACCGCCTTCACCTTGCGGTTGATGTCCGCAAAGTAGAGGTGCATGCCTGTCGTGAGCGAATAGCAGACGACATCGGGTGCGTACTCTTGCACCTTGGCCAGCCAGTCCTTGTCCGGGATGAACAAGCACTTGCACTCGTGTCCCGCGTCCTTGATGGCGCGCGAGACGTACATGATTCCGAGCATCTCTTGGGGGAGGTACTCGTCGATGAACAGGACCTTCATGGGTGCGTGGGTCTGTAAAACCCTAGAAGGATGCTATCGGCGTTTTTTGAACAGAGCGTTTGCCGGAGCCAAAATCCGCAGTGCGCGTCAGATTTGGCCGGTTGCGCGAAGGAGAGCTTGTTCGACTTGGGTGAAGGTGCGTTCGCGGTCAAAGTCCTCGCGGCGGGCCAAGCCGGCGGCAGCTAGCTTTTGCGCTAAATCCTTGTCAAACAACAGCTTAGAGATAGCGTCGCGGGTCGTGCGCCAGTCCTGCGGGTCGACCAAAAGGCCATTTACCCCATCAACGACCACCTCGGGGTTCCCGCACACGCGACTGGCGACGATGGGTGTGCCCAAATGCAACACCTCGACCAAAGTGTGCGACAGACCCTCGTACTCGCTGTTCAGGACGAAGACATCCGCCGCCCGGATCCAGAGCGGGATGTCCTTGTGCGGCACATTGCCGAGCCACAGCACCCGCGCGCCGAGGCCGAGCTCGGTCGCCAGTTGCTTCCACTCCTGCTCCATGTCGCCATCGCCCGCAACGGCCAGAGTCACATCCGCCGGCAACGCAGCCAGCGCACGCAAGATGTTGTCGACGCGCTTCCAGCCCATCAAGCGACAGATGGTCAAGACAAGTTTACTTGACGGCGCAACCCCTAGCTTGGCGCGGGCCTCCTCGCGCGACAAAGCCAAGTCCTTGGGGCCATGGTGTGCATTCCACACGCGCTGGACTTTGGTCGGCGGCACACCGTAGCTGTGAATCAGGATGCCGCGCAGGTAGTCCGAGCAACTGATGATGTGGTCGCACCACGCCCACCACAAACGCTGCAGCGCACGCACGAACGCGACCTTCAAGCCATACGACTTGCCTTGGTACACATCGATGCCGTCCCCGCCGATCCAACCCTTGCGATGCGCGATCTCCCACGACCCGTCGACCATGATGCGGATCATGGTGGGCTTGGCGCGCAGCTTGGCCGCCAGCACATGCAGCAAGGCCAAGTGCTCGTTCACATAGACCACATCGGCTTGCGGTGCCGCCTTCCACACGGCGGCAAAGGCCTTGAGGTAGCGCACCGGCAACGAACCGCGCGCGATGCTGGTCACGCGAAAGGGATAGCCCTGCGGATCGGGGTCCGAGCAGAAGGCCACCACATGCACTTGGTGACCGCGCTCCACCAAGAAGCGGCCCAACGAAGGCACATACGTCGCCGGCCCGCCGAGATCGGGCGGAAACACCGGCGAAGTAATCAGCACCTTCATGTACCGCGCGTTGACAGCTGCGCTGTTTCGCGCTCGCTCGCAATCAAGTTCATGCGCTCCAAGGTGATGTCGCCAGTCGGGTACTCACCGGTGAAGCACGCATTGCAGAACTTCTCGATCTTCGGGTTGCCGGCGCGCGCGGCTTCGTTCATCGCCGCGCGTTCCAAGTACACGAGGTGATCGACGCCCAACACCTTGGCGATGCCGTCGTTGTCGCGGCCTGTGGCGACGAACTCCGTCTTCGTCGCCATATCGATGCCGTACGGGCACGGCGCGACCAAGGGCGGCGAGGTCGACGCGAAGTACACGTTCTTCGCACCGGCTTCGCGCGCCATGCGCACGATGCGCGCGGCGGTGTTGCCGCGCACGATCGAGTCATCGACCAACACGACATTCTTGCCTTCGAACTCGAGCGGAATCGGGTTCAGCTTGCGGCGGATCGAGTTCTGGCGGCTGGCCTGGCTCGGCATGATGAAGGTGCGGCCGATGTAGCGGTTCTTCACGAACCCCTCGCGGTACGGCACACCCAACTCCATCGCCATCGCCAGCGCGGCATCGCGCGAGCTGTCCGGGATCGGGATGACCACATCGGGCACAGGCGCGCCGGATGCCTTCCATTGGCGCGCGATGGCTTCGCCAAAGCGGCGGCGCGTCTTGTAGACCGAGACATCGTCGAGCATCGAGTCAGGCCGCGCGAAGTACACCAGCTCAAAGATGCAGGGGCGGTGCGGCTTGTCCGACAACTTGCGGCGCACAACTTTGCGGTCGGCGCCGACGAACACAGCCTCGCCAGCCTGCAAGTCAAAGCTGCGCTGGTAGCCGTTGACATCCAACACCGTCGACTCGGACGCGCATGCGAACCACGGACCTTCCGCGGTCTGCTTCTGACCAAAGACGCACGGCTTGATGCCGAACGGATCGCGGAAGGCCACCATGCCCACATCAGGGAGCATCGCGACGACCGAGTACGCGCCCTTCACTTCGCGATAGACGCGCTCGACGGCGTAGAACACATCCTCGGCATCCACGAGGTGGCCGGGGCGCATGCGCTCGTTCAACGCTGTCGCAAACGCGAACAGAATCACCTCAACATCGCACGAGCTGTTGAGGCGCGTGCCGCTGTTCTTGAAGTGCTTCTCATGCAGCTCGATGAAGTTCGTGACGTTGCCGTTGTGGGCCATCGCCACGCCCAACGGGAAGGTCAAGTGAAAGGGCTGCGCATCGTCTTTGCTGCCGCGCCCCACAGTCGGGTAGCGCACATGACCCACACCGAGATGACCGCGCAAACGCGGCATATTCTTCTCGTTGAAGATCTCGAGCACGAGGCCCAGACCCTTCTTCACATGGAAGGAGTCGGTGAAGGTGATGATGCCCGCTGCATCCTGTCCCCGGTGTTGAACCGCGAGGAGCCCTTCGTAGATCTCGCCTGCGACGTCGACGCCGTCAGGCCCGTAGATGCCGATGAAGCCGCACATGGAGGGTTGACGAGTCTACGCGGCAGGGGCAACTGGTTCCACAGGAGGCGCGTACAGGCCTAGTGCAGAAGCGGTCGCAACACTAGGAACCAAAGCGCCGCCCCTGCCAAGGCGTACTTGCAGGCGTAGTACAGCTGGCGATTCATGCGCCGCTTGATTCCGCGGAAGAAACCCTTGCACCAGAAGAAGACTGGGGTCACGCGATTGAGCGCGCCGCGTCCTTCGTTCTTCTCGTTGTGGCTGGCGGTGATGCCGTAGACCTTGTCGATCAAGAACTGGTTGAGCGCACGCAACACACGCGTGTGCAGCGGCCGCGTGAAGTCCACGAACAGGATCAAGCGCGGCTGCGTGGTGTCGTTCGCGGCCCAGTGCACATAGGTCTCGTCAAAGACGAGGTCCTCGCCATCCTTCCAGGTGTGCTCGTGACCATCGACCCAAATGCGGCACCCGGGTTGTTGCGGGCACATCAAGCCAAGGTGATAGCGCAGCGAGCTGGCGAACGGATCGCGGTGCCGGCCGAGTTTTGTGCCCGGCGGCAACAAGGTGAACGCGGCCGAGTTCAAGCCGGGCACCGAGCGCAACAGCTCGACGGTCTTGGGGCAACGCTGAACAGCTGAAGGCAAGAAGTCGCCGTACCACTTCATGTGGAAGCGCTTCCAACCAAGCTTCTTGAACGACAAGAAGGTCAGGTCTTGTTGATCGGCGTTGTAGTCGATCTTGCCGTCCGTGTAGAGCGCCACAGCTTCATCGCGGATGGTGGTCCAGTTGTCCTTCAACTTGCGCAGTTGAGGAAAGTTCGCTGCCGGCAGGATCGGGTCCTTGGGCACGGCCGAGAACAGGTACATCACCACATTGAAAGGCGAGAAGAGGCCGGAGTGCTCGGTGAGCTGGCGCTCAAACTTCAGGCGCTCCTTGCCGCGGAAGTGCACATAGCACACGCACGCAAGGTAGATCAGCGCCACCCACAACAAGGGATGCATCAGCACTGCGATGACAACTTCCATTGACAAGCAGGATACGGAACGACTAGAGCTAACTCCATGACCAGCCAGTTGAACCGTCCCAGCACCCTCCAGCGTGTGGGGTACACCCTTGGTGCCATCGTCGCGGGTGTGGTGGTGGGCTCCCTGCTGAACATGGGCACGATTGTGCTGGGATCCAGCCTGTTGCCGCCGCCCGCGGGTGTGAATGTCAACGATGTCGCCAGCATCAATGCTTCCATCGAGCAGTACTCCGTTGCGCAACTTCTTGTGCCGTTCGTGGCGCATGCGCTGGGGACCTTGGCGGGTGCGTGGATCGCGGCCCTAGTGGCGCGGCGTGTTGGCACAGTGCGTGTCGCGGCGGGTGCAATTGCCTTGCTGTTCTTGGCGGGAGGAATCGGCGCTGTGGCGATGATTCCTGCAGCGCCGTTGTGGTTCGATGTGCTGGATCTTGCAGGTGCGTACTTGCCGATGGCTTGGCTTGGTGCGCGCTTGGCCACGCGCGCACGAGCAGCCTTGTAGCAAGCTGCTGTCAGCTACCAGTCCCAACGCAACACGAGCAGGCCGGCATACACCTCATCGGCGCGATCACGGTCGTTGAGTTCATAGCCGGTGCCAAGTGCAGCCTGCGCATCCACACCGAACCACCAGCCATCGACGATGCGCACGAACGCGCCGCCGTGGGCGTAGACACCCACGCTGACAGCACGCTCGGAGATTTCATTGAACATGCCGGGCCGCGTCGTGCTGGCAAAGGCCAAGCGTGGGCCCGCGCCGGCAACGAACTCCACGCGCTCCCAAGGGCGCCAGGCACCAGCAAGCCCCACGCGCAAGTCCACGACATCTACGGTGCGCGTGTCGGCAAGTTCGCCCAACGGATCATCAGGCTGTACGGGCTTCAGTTGGGCGTAGCCAACAAAGGCTTCTAGCGGCTGGACTCTAGCGCCCGCTAACACTTGCACGCGGCCTTCATACGCATCCCAGCCCTCGCCATCGAGCGGGTAAGGCCCCACGGCCAAAGTCCACGAACCTGTCGAGTCAGGACTCGAAAGGCTCTCCTTCACGCTGGCACAGGCGCCGAGGAAGACGAGCGCGATGACTTTCACGATGAGGCCAGCATGACCTCGCGCAGCGTCCGCGCCTCTACGCCAGAAAGCGCAGGTCTTAGGCGAGAAGATCGGTCACCACACGACCGTGCACATCCGTCAAACGGAAGTCACGACCCGCATGGTTGAAGGTCAGGCGCTCGTGATCGAGGCCCAACAGGTGCAGGAGCGTCGCGTGGAAGTCATGAACCTGCACGCGACCCTCGACGGCTTCGATGCCGTGCTCATCCGTGGCTCCATAGCTGAAACCACCCTTCACACCACCACCGGCCAGCCAGCTGGTGAAGCCCTTGTGATTGTGGTCACGACCATCGGTGCCTTGCGCATACGGTGTGCGGCCGAACTCGCCGCTCCATACCACCAGCGTGTCAGCCAACAGGCCGCGTTGCTCCAAGTCGGCCAACAAGGCTGCAATGGGTTGGTCAATCTTGCGACAGCTTTCGGCCAAGTCGTTGCGCAAGTTGCGGTGATGGTCCCAACCACCTTGATTGATCTCTACGAAGCGCACGCCGGCTTCGGACAGGTGGCGCGCCATCAAGCATTGCTTGGCAAAGGCATCCGTGTCTTCGCCGCCGACTCCATAAGCGGCCTGCACGGCTTTGGGCTCTTTACTGATGTCAAGCAAACTAGGCAGCTCGCTTTGCATGCGGAAGGCCAGCTCGTAGCTTTCGATCACCGCTTCGATCTCATCGTTGCCGCGCTCGGCGCGCAGGCGTTCTTTGTTGAGCTTTTGCAGCAGATCCAGTTGCTCGCGTTGCGCTTCGCGGTCCAGGCGCGCGTTGGACACATTGGCCACCGGCTCGTTCAGGCCACGCAGGTCGCGATTACGCCCCGCCACCGGCATGCCTTGAAAGGTCGCAGGCAAGAAAGCGCTGCCGTATTGCTGGGCCGTACCACCCGGCGGGTTGATCGTCACAAAGCCCGGCAGGTTGCGATTCGTCGTGCCCAATCCATAGATCGTCCACGCACCCAACGATGGGCGCACGAACTGGAACGAACCGGTGTGCATCTTGAGCTGGGCTTGCGCATGCGCCGGCACATCCGTTTGCATGCCGCGCACCAAACACAGCTTGTCCGCTTGCTTCTGCAAGTTGGGGAACAGCGAACTGATCCACAGACCGCTCTTGCCACTGGGCAGGAACTCCCACGGGCTGGCCAACAACTTGGCACCTTGGCGGAACTGGCCTGAGATGGACTTGCCGTTGTTCTTCGCCAAGTCCGGCTTGTAGTCGAAGGTGTCCACATGCGAAGGCGCACCCGACATGTTCAAGAAGATCACGCGCTGGGCACGCGCGGCATGATGGCCGGCGCGCGCAGCCATGGGGTCCGTCACTTGCTGCGCACGCGCGTGACTGGACAAGATGCCCTGCAAGGCCAAGAAGCCAAAGCCCAGAGTGCCCAAGCGCAAGGCGTCGCGGCGGCTGCAACCCAGAAAGTCATGCTGTGTCATAGAAGATGCTCCTGAGGGATCGCGTCAGCCGAGGAAGCGGAACTCCGCACTTTGGAACAGTGTTTGGACAAACGCCGACCACGCCACGAGGCGTGGATCCGCAGGCGCGGCTGAGCCTGCAGTTCCCAAACGGGCTGCGCGCGCACGCCGCGGCTGACTTGCGCCCTGCGGCGATGAGCTCGGCGCATCAAAGTCCGCCAAGAAGCGCTCGACGGCTTGTGCTTCGCTCGACGAAGGATGGCGGCCCAGCACGCGCTCGAAAGCGATCACAATGCGTTGTGCATCGTTCCCAGCAACGGCAAGCAACTTCTGCGCAAGCGCATCACTCGCATCCAACACGGTGGGATCATTCATCATGAAGAGTGCTTGTGTGGCCACATTCGTCTCTTCCCGGCGTCCAACGACAAAGGAGGGATCAGCCATGTCAAACACAGCTAACGCCTCGGGCATCTGGTCGCGCAGCATCGGCAGGTACATCGAACGCACCGGGCGACGATCCTGCACCAAGGCCGTCACTTGCTCGTTACGCAACACACCTTCCAGGAACGCACTGTTGGAACCTGTGGGAGGCGCTGTCTCCAACAGACCCGCGGCATACAGCATCGAGTCGCGAATCGCTTCGGCCTCTAGACGCCGTTCGGGGTACCGCCACAGCGTGACCACTTCGGGATCCAACGCCACTGCACGCGGATCGTCGCTGGAAGCCAGCCGATAGGCGCGTGTCAACACAATGCGACGCACCAAAGCCTTCGTGGACCAGCCTTCCGCCATGAAGGTACGCGCAAGGTAGTCCAACAACTCGGGATGGTCGGGCTTCTGGCCCGAGAGGCCGAAGTTGTCGAGAGTGGACACCAAACCATCGCCAAACAAGTGCGACCATACGCGGTTCACCCATACACGCGCTGTCAGAGGATTCGACTCGCTGGTGATCCACTGGGCTAGTTCACGCCGCCCGCTGCCCGTCTCGATCGTGTGCTCGCCGTAGGGTTGCAGCACGGTCAAGAATCCGCGCTCGACAACGGCACCCGGCCTATCCAACTCACCGCGTTGCAGCACCGCGATGTTGCGTGCTTGGCCTTCAGCCACACCCATAGCCGTGCGGTTCTTCTCGTTGGCACGGCCGTTGTCGTCAAAACGACGTAACAGCTGCTCGAGCACCGCCGTCTGTTGTTCGAGAGCGCGTTGGCGCACTCGATTGACAGCCTCGGGTTGTGCATCCACACCCGTGCGTGCCTTCATGTTCTCTTCGGCCGCGCGTTCCGCCTGGCGCTCGACTGTCCCGCGCACACGCTCCAATGCAGCTTGCACCACAGGCGTCATCGTCGGGCCATTCGGTACTTGGGCCTCCTTGGGAAGCTCGACTAGCTCGCTCGGATGGTTGTTGCCTTGCGTGCGCGGCGTGCCATAGCGCGTGTCCGTGCTCAGGAAGATGCCTGCTAGCGCGTAGTAGTCCTCAATCGGAATGGGATCGAACTTGTGGTCGTGACAGCGCGCGCACGAGATCGTCAGGCCCAACATGCCTTGCGAGATGGTGTCGATCTGCTCATCCGCTACATCCAGTTGGAACTGCCGCCGATCGCGCGCATTGTGGCTCTTCGGGCCGAGCGCTAGGTAACCCGTCGCAATCACATTGAGCGCTTGTTCGGTGGGATCCGTCGCAGGCAACAGGTCGCCAGCCAACTGCTCGGTCACGAACTCGTTGTAGGGCTTATCCTCTTGGAACGCTTGCACCACCCAGTCGCGATAGCGCCACGCATGCGGGTAGGCGACATTGGTCTCTTTGCCTGAACTCTCGGCATAGCGCGCCACATCCAGCCAATGGCGACCAAAGCGCTCGCCATACGCAGGGGATGCCAAGAGGCGGTCGACCACGGTCTCGTACGCTTGGGGCGAGCGATCCGCTTCAAAGGCTGCGTAGTCCTCGGGACTCGGTGGCAACCCCGTCACATCCAGCGTTACGCGGCGCAGCCAAGTGCGCTTGTCAGCATCCTGAACCGGCTGCACGCCCTTGGCCGCCATCGCCGTGTAGAGAAAGCGATCGATAGGGTTCTGCGACCACTTGGATTCCTTCGGTTGCGGAGGCTCGGTGGTCTTCAGCGGCTGAAAGGCCCAGTGATCCCGCCGCGCGGCTTCGTAGTCGTACTCAATCTTGTAGCTCTGTACGGGAGCCTCGGGCTCCATGCCCTCAGCACCACTCGCCGATGCCGGAGTGGAAGGCCACGGTGCACCCATGCGCACCCAGTCTTCCAAGACCTTGATCTGCTCATCCGGCAGCTTCTGTTTGGGCGGCATGGCGTAGTCCTCGTCGCCATAGCGCACGGCCTTGATCAACAAGCTGGCCTCTACATCTCCGGGTACGAGCGCTGGGCCTGACGGACCACCCGTCAAAAGGGCTTGACGACTGTCCGCGCGGAAACTGCCCTTGACACGGCCTTGGTCCGGGTTGTGACACTCAAAGCAGTTCTGCGCCAGCACGGGGCGCACCTTGCTCTCAAAGAACTCGATCTGCTCGGCGGTGATGGTGGCCGACGCATCAGCGACAGGCTGGGTGGCCGCTACCGACTCTTGAAAATCCGCCTCCGTCAGGTACCCATCGCGATTCTTGTCGAGACGACGGAAGACGGCAGGCGCGCGTGTGTACTCGGCGCGGCTGATGCGGCCATCCAAATCGGTGTCAAAGCGCTGGCGCAAGCCGCGCCAGACCTGCAGCGCATCGCGTTCTTGCGCTTGGGCAAAGCCCACAGCCAACCCAGCAGCGCAGGCCCCCACCAACACAATCGTCGTGATCCACTTCATGGTGTCTGTTCCTGAACATCGTAAAGGAAGGCCAGTTCCGCAGATTCCTCCCTCTGGGCGTACTATGTCAGGGATGACTCTGGACGCAGCGGTCGAACCAGCAGACAACGCCCTCCCCATGCGACGCCTCCAAGTCGCCGATAGGTGGTTAGGGGCGGCCATGTTTGCCCTGTTGCAACCGTGGCGTTGGTGGCGGGCGTTGCGCGGCAGCCCGCGTAGCAACGGGGATGTGTTGGTGCTCAAGTTCTGGGGTATCGGCTCATTGCAGCTGCTGACCCCGGCTGTGAGCGCGTTGCGCCGGCGTCATCCGACACAACGACTTGTGTTCGTCACCTTGGCCGAAAACGAGGCCTTTGCGCGTGCTTTGGGGGTCTTTGACGAAGTCCGGACCTTGGATGTCAAGGTCAACAGCGGGCCTAGCGGGTGGGCGCGGTTGGCTTGGCGCATTCTGCGCTTGGTGCGCGAGCTGCGGGCCGCGCGCTACGCATCCGTCTATGACTGTGAGTTCTTCACGCGTTTCTCAGCCTTCGTCACGCTTGTCTGTGGAGCTCCCGATTCGCATGGATTCTCGGCTCCGGGAGTCTGGCGCGGGGGCTTCCACCAGCGCACGACGCCGTTCAATCGCTACTGGCATGTGGCCCGCAACTTCCGCGCCTTAGCAGGAGGTGAAACCGGCTCGGATGTGCGCGTCGAAGAGCTCACGCCTTGCCCGATCGACGATGCGGCGCTAAAGCGCTTGCAGGCCCGTCTCGATGCAGCGCACGTGTCAAGTCCGCTTGTCGTCGTGAATGCCAACGCTGGACGCCTGTCACTCGAACGCCGCTGGCCGGCAGCGCGCCATGCCGAACTGGCTCGCCGTTTGGCCGACGAGGACGGCGCGACGGTGATTCTCATCGGCGCCGCTGCAGAGCGCGAGTATGTAGCCTCAGTACGCGCCATGGTCGGTGATGTGCGGCACGGGCGCGTGCTGGATTGGAGTGGCCGGCTGCCCTTCGATGAGTTCCTTGCGTTGCTTGCGCAAGCCGACGCCGTCGTCTCCAACGATTCCGGCCCGATGCACCTGGCGGCTGGCATGGGCACACCCACGATCGGCTTGTTCGGCCCGGAAACACCGGTGCTGTACGGACCTTTGGGTCCGCGCGCCCACGCCTTGTGGAAGCCGGTGGTGTGCAGCCCCTGCATCAACGTCCACAACAACAAGCAAGTCACCTGCTGGCGTGGCACGCCAGAATGCTTGACAGGCATCAGCACCGACGAAGTCCTCGCCGAGACGCGCGTGTTGCTGGCCGGAGGCGTGTTGCAACCGGCCATTGCCTTGCCGCGCCGCAGCGGGTTGCGTGTGCTACCCGGTCACCGAGTCAGCGCGCTGTGAAGGTACTCCTGCTCAATCCCCCGGGAACGCGCACCTACATTCGCGACTACTTTTGTTCGAAGACCACCAAGTCGAACTACTTGTTCCACCCCATCGACTTGGTGGTGTTGTCCGGCACAATCGCAGCCCAGCACGAGGTGCAAGCCCTCGACTGCATCGCTGAGGAGCTTAGTCCAGCCGAGGCCGAAGAGCGCATTGATGCCTTTGGACCGCAAGCCATCGTGTCGTTGGTCGGGTCTGTGTCGTGGCCCGAAGACACGGCCTTCCTCGCGGCCCAAGCAGCACGCGGACGCCGCATCGCCGCGATTGGCGATGTGCTGCATGAGCACAGCGCCCAACGCCTGGCAGAACTGCCATGGCTCGAGTGTGCGCTGCATGACTTTGCCAGCGACGATGTACTGCACTGGCTCGCGGGCGATGTGGCGCGTGTGGTGGATGCCACGGTGCGCCACGGCGAAGCGATCGAAGAGCGCCGTGTGGGCAAGAAGCATGGCACCTTCCGCGTGCCTACTCCGCGGCACGAGCTGTTCCAACGCGGCCACTACCGCTTTTCGTTCGCGCGCCACGAGCGCTTTGCCACGGTGCTGACGGACTATGGCTGTCCGTACCCCTGCACCTTCTGCGTCATCGGCACGCTGGGCTTCAAGACGCGCAGCGTCGAGGACGCGCTGGCCGAGATCGATCATGTGCGCGCGCTGGGCATTCGCGAGCTGTTCTTCTTGGATCAGACCTTTGGCGTCGTCAAGCAGCGTGGACTCGAGCTGTGTCGCGCCTTGGAGACGCGCGGTCTGTCATGGACGGCCTTCACGCGGCCGGATGCCGCCGATGACGAACGGCTCGCCGCCATGAAGCGCGCCGGGTGCCACACGGTCATCATGGGCGTGGAAAGCGCCGATGACAGCCAGTTGGCCGAGTACCGCAAGGGCTACAAGGTGCAAGCGGTGCGCGATGCCTTTGCGCGCGCACGCCGGCATGGTTTGCGTACCGTGGGCACCTTCATCATCGGCCTGCCGGCAGAGTCACCCGAGTCGTTGCGTGCCACCTTGCGCTTGGCAACCGAACTCGACATGGACTTCCTCTCACTCAACATGGCTGTGCCGCGCTTTGGTACGGCGTTCCGCGCGCAAGCGGTGCAGTTGGGGCTCTGTGATCCCAATGATCTTGTCATGGACCAAGGCGGAGCGGATGCGTTCCTGCCGACCACGACGCTGACACGCGCGGAGATGCTGGCGCTAAAGAAAGACCTCGTGCGCAAGTTCTACCTGCGGCCGGGGTGGTTGGCGCGCCGTGCGCTCGATGTGCGCAGTCCGCGTGAGTTCGTGCGCCAACTGCGCGAGGGCTGGGCCTTGCTGCGTCAGAACGTGTAAGCTCCCTCGCGATGAGCGACGCCGCAGAGTCCAGTTCAGCGCGTGGTTGGCGACACCTCGGTCCGTGGATCGTGGCCCTTGTCCTGCTGCGCGGTTGGCTCGCGCTCGCGGGCGCCGAGGTCTACTTCTACGGCGAGGAACTGGCCAAGGGCACCTGCGCCAAGATGATCTTGGATCGCCCGCCTGTGCCGTACTGGACGATCACCTACGGCTATCACGAAGGCGGCGGCTTTGTGGTGTCGCACCTCAAAGCGCTGGGCTTCCTTGCCTTTGGCGAGAGCTTGTTGGTGCACAAGCTCGTGGCCTTGCTGACTGCGGCTTTGGTGTTGTGGTCGGGTTGGGCCTTGGCCAAAGAGGTCTTCAGCCGCCGCACGGCCACAATCTTCGCGCTGCTGTATGTGCTCGCGCCGGAATCGTTCCTGCGCTTCTCGTTGCTGTCGCTCGGGACACACTTCGAAGCTGTCTTCTTTGCTTGTCACATGCTGCGCCTCACCTTGCGCTTGGCGCGCAACCAAGGCGGCAGCGTGGAAGAGTGGATGTGGCTGGGCTTGACCGCGGGCTTTGGCACGTACTTCTCGCTGCAAACACTGCCGGTCACAGCGGTGGCGTTCGTGGGTCTGTGGATCGCTCTACGCGGGCGAATGTGGTGCAAAGGCTTGGCTGCCAGCAGCGTTGCTTGGTTCGCCGGCATCATGCCGCTGTTGGCCATGCTGTGGCTCGCCGGCGAAAGCGTGGTGCGCGTGCGTGGCGCCGCCTATGGCAGCGGCGCACAACAAGGCTTCTTCCAGCCGCTGCTCGATCTATTCGGGCCACTGCAAGCCGGTGGCGCCGCTGGTTGGTCGGATTGGGTGTTGTTCGTGCTGCACGCCACCCTTTGCGTAGCAGCACCGTTCGTGTTGCGCGACAAGCGCTTCGCGCTCGGACTTTTGTACGGCTACCTCGCGCTGTACTTCACGCTGTATGTGCTCAGCGGCCTGGCCGTCAGCATGGGCGGCATCTGGTTCGTCTGGATCCGCTTGTGCGCGCCGTGGGTCATCACCAGCATCGTCGTCGCGGCTGTGTTGGATCAGTTGTGGAGTCGGCGCAAGGCTTGGGCTGCCAGTGCTCTGGCTGTGTACGCAGCCTGCGGTGCACAGGACTTGGTGCAGCTCTCCGCCACCGGAGACCCTGCGCGTATCACCGAGACAGCACAGGTGCTGGCGACCACACGCGGTGTCGACTATGTCGAGTACCTCGATCGCTTTGAGACGCACTTCGAGGTGGATGACCAAACCAAAGTGCAGTGGTCGCTGTACCTGCGCGACACGACCCGTGAGCTGCCTGCAGGTGTCGCGCACGCGATCTTTGAGAAGTACGAACTGCCCACCGAACAACTGCTGTCCAAGGTTCGTCAGGCCTTTGGCCCGCGCTACAAGGAAGCGCTGTTGGGCTTGGGTCGCGCGCTGCATCCGGGTGAGGCGTACGACATGCCCTTCGCCTTCGCCGCGCTCGCGCCAGCCCCCGACGAGGACAAGCCGCTGTTGGCCGAAGCCATCGGTCGCAGTGGCATTGGTCCGCGC
>Ga0208788_1000849_pt1 | contig 14975 bp, 19 predicted proteins | sample Wag4_2014_7_11_3_FD_187363 | JGI IMG/M metagenome (GOLD analysis project Ga0208788, IMG submission 187363) | Fresh water mixed with fracking chemicals microbial communities from Ohio, USA - Utica-2 Time Series FC 2014_7_11 (SPAdes) (version 2) ...
ATTAAAATGGAATCAAAAAATGAAATTTCTGTAGTGGTAAAAAGTAATTGAAACTACCTCTTTTTATCGATGATTATTAAAAAATGGATAAAAGGTTTTTTAAGAAAATTTTCAATAATCCGTTCTAATCCATCATCCCCTTGCCTTCAAAGATCTTTGGGATGCATTTTTCGATGCGGCTGAGTCGGGTTGGGGACTGCTTGGCTCCCGAAAAGTGGATGAGGTAGCCCCGCTGTCTACCTGGAGTCAGTGCAAAAAAAGCAGATTCTAGTCCAGGGTGCTCGGTAAATTTTAGAAACAGTTCATCGGGTAGCACTTGTGGAGGGGGAGCGGTTTCTGATTTTTTTCCAGATCGCTCCACTTGGATAGCCTCTTGCAGGAAGTGGCGGATTTCCTTTTCCAACTCCGTAGCTTGATTGAGTTGGGTAAATCGAAGGATTCTGCCTTCACGGGAATTGGGTCCGGGTAGCTCCAAGAATCCCTTGGGATCAGGGAGGAGCTGTCCTTTGATAAAACTCAACACGCAGGAATCCTTGAACACCCCCAACATCACCACGTTTTTTCCATTGATCGTATAAGTAGGCACACCCCACTTCCGCTCTTCCTGAAGTTCCGTTTCCAAGATCAGTTGACGCAAAAACTCCAAAATATCCGTCCAAAGCAGCACCTTGCAGGCCGGAGTAGCGCCCAAAGAGCAGCGCATGCATCCTTCTAGGAGAAATTGATCGATTTGAGGGTTGGGTTGGGACATGGTATTTATCCGGTTAGTTGGTAAAGTTACTGCTTAGTTAAATACCAAAGAAGCCTAGTTAAGGGTTGTCCGAGTGATCCGCCGAGCCATTCAGATTTTGTACGAGGAGTGGATCGTGAAACCTTAAATGCTAGACTTAATTGGATTTTAGCTTCAGGAGGAGTTTGGATAGCGGGACCTAACTTCACGAATGATCTCTTCCAATCCATTCAATCGAATTTCAAAGAGGGTATTCAAGCACATGCCCAAGTGGCCTGCTGGAAATCCTTTTTTGTTCATCCAGACCAGGTAGTCCTCGGGAATATCGCAAAGCAGTCTTCCCTTGTACTTGCCAAAGGGCATGCGGTGAGTGACGATATCGATCAGAATTTGCGGATTCATGTGCCTAAAAGTACCCCATTTTCTTTACGCTAGCCAAGGGTTGCCTCTGGAATTTGTAGCCTAGCCTTTCGGTTTATTTGCAAAGACTGCCTAGGTTTACGCCATGGAAATTGGAATTGATAGCTTTGCAGCCTTTGTCACCGATGCACAGGGCAACCCGGTAGGAACTGCTCAGGATGCCTTGCAGGAACTGCTGGCCCGCATTCAGCTCGCTGATGAAAAGGGATTGGACGTATTTGCGATTGGAGAACACCACCGCAAAGAATTTTTGGATTCTGCCACCTCTGTGATTTTGGCGGCAGCTGCATCTCGAACCACTCGCATTCGCTTGAGTAGCGCGGTCACCGTGCTCAGCGCAGCAGATCCTGTGCGGGTGTTTCAGCAATTTGCTACCCTAGACCTTATTTCTCAAGGCCGTGCCGAGCTGGTCGTAGGTCGTGGTTCATTTACGGAGGCATTTCCTCTTTTTGGATTGAATTTTCAGGATTACGATGCCTTGTTTGCCGAAAAGCTGGAGCTGCTACTGCAGCTCAACGAGCAGGAGGTGGTGACTTGGAGAGGGCGTTTTCGACCTGCATTGCAGGAGCAAGCGATCTACCCGAGACCGCTACAGAAGAAGCTCCCCATTTGGTTGGGCGTAGGCGGTACCCCCGCCTCCTTTGTGCGTGCGGGTTCCTTAGGACTTCCCTTGATGGTGGCCGTAATAGGCGGAGAAACCCACCGTTTCCGTCCCCTGATTGACCTGTACCGAGAGGCAGGTGACAAGGCAGGTTTTGCCCAAGAAGACTTAAAAGTAGGCTTACATTCCTTAGGATATGTTGCACAAACGCATGAGGAGGCAGTAGAAAACTACTACCCTGGCTATGCCGAAACCTTCACACGCATTGGTCGAGAGCGAGGCTGGCCACCGGTTACCCGGGGACATTTTGAGGCGCAAAACTCCAAGTGGGGCGCCTACCTGGTAGGGGATTCGGATGAGGTGGCGGAGAAAATCTTGCGCCACAGTGCCTCCTTGGGCGGCATCGATCGCTTTACCTTCCAGCTTGACAATGCAGGGCTGAGCCATCAGCAGTTGAGCGAGACGATCGCCTTGATTGGGGAAGAAGTAATCCCAAAAGTAAAAAAAGGGCTATCTCGTGTTTAACAGTTCGGAGTACCCCAAACCCTTGGACGAAGGGCGTTTTAACTCCTGGCTGGAACGTGGGCGTGCAAGCAAAATCCCTTACGAATACCTTTTGGTACTCTGGGATGATCTGGAACAGGAATACCTGCCTGTATATGTAGAAAACCGTGCAGCGATCCAGGGCTATGAAAAGTACGGCTGCTCCCCCGCGCAGCAGCTTCTCGTAGCTGCCTACGATTTATTTTCTGAGTCGCGGGTGGGCTAAGATAAGGGTAGGCTTTTCTAGCTAGAACTTGCATACTGGTAACTGAGGTTAGTTCAACAACAGATTACATTTACAGCATTACCCAACATCTTCGCCAAGCAATTTTTTTGTATAATGCTTCATTGGAGCTATTTTAAGGGAATAATTGATTGATTTTTAACAATTTAATGACCCAATGCCTCGAAAAAACACTGTGGGCAGCTGCTGACAACCATTGCAACACTAGGAATCCTGCAGCATTCTAGCATGTCGTCTTGGAAAAAAAACACGAAGTCAATTTGATGACCTTTGTAAAATGAACGAAACAAACACTTTCCTACCCTATGAAAAAAATATTAAGCTTTCTAACGCATAGCCTCATACTCGTGCTACTTTCTTGCAAAATAAGTGATGCACAGACACCTATTTCAAAAGATCCTCCATTTGACGGAACCATTTTTTTAAATCCTGATATAATTACAGATTCAGATCCATCAACATTTACAAGTCTTGCGTATGCTGGTCAAGCTGAACGGACAATGTTTGACAGAAGAGTTGATGATTGGATAACAGTTAGGCCTTTTATTTTCAATGCCAACTATGACGATGGTCTGTCCATAGAAATTCAACTTAATCCTGAATTCAAAAATGTAGCTGAAGCTGAAATCCAAGCCTTAAAATATGCGGAGGTATTCGGCAAACTTCCAACTGCTTTGCGTAAGGATGTACATACCTCATGGATTCACAAGGGAACTCATCCTTTTGGTGGCGGAAACAATAATCTTCTTATTTATATTGGTCAAACCCTAGAGTATGAAAACGATGGGATATTGGAAGAAACATTAGTTCATGAAGCGTCCCATTCTTCACTAGACGAGTATCATTCTGCCTCAAGTGGTTGGATCAAGGCACAAAACTTAGATCCTAGTTTCATCTCAACTTATGCACGTGATAATCCTGAAAGGGAAGATGTAGCGGAGACTTTTCTTTTATATATGGCGCTTCGCTATCGGCCTGAGCGGATTGATTCAACGCTGAAGGCTACGATTTTAGAAACAATTCCAAATCGGATTAAGTATTTTGATTCCCAAAATCTTGCTATGTACCCAATAAAATAAATAAACAATCCCGCTCCATATTGGAGCCTTGTGGAATACCCTAAGGGAATGTTTCACCAGATTTATACACCACCTAGTCAATTCACTAAAAAGCAAAAGCCCTTGTAAATATGCATTTACAAGGGCTTTTTTGCAGAGGAGGAGGGATTCGAACCCCCGGTACCTCACGGTACAACGGTTTTCAAGACCGCCGCGATCGACCACTCTGCCACTCCTCTAATTCGTGTCGATTGGTCATCGAGTTTGCAAAAATAGGGGGTTTAACCAGTTATGCCAACATCTTTCCTTCTTTTTATCGTAAGTACTTGATTTTTTTGGCCTTAAATTTTAATCCAGCTCGATTTGATTACTCCACGACCAAATTTACCAGCACAAAGAAAACCTGAAGTTTAGGTAAAAAGAAGGTTCAATTATCGAAAGGCTTGCTCAGCATTTTCTTCAAGTTGTCCCGATGCTGCTGCTTCTCCTCTGCCAAATCAAAACTCACATTCACAGCATAGCAAACCAGCACAATCACGGAGGTGAGGTAGAGCCAGAGCATCAAAGCGATGATCGTACCGATGGATCCGTAGAGCTTGTTGTAACTCGCAAAGTTTTCCAAATAGAAAATAAACCCATAAAACGACACCGTGATCAAAAGCCCAGCGAGTTTTGCCCCTGTAGAGAAAAAATGCCACTTGTCGTGGATCGCCGGGGCATAGCGGAAAATAAATGCCGAGGTCAGGTAAAATACGGCAAGAAGAATAAAAAACTTAAAGGTATTGAACAGGAAGATGACAAATGCATTTGAAAATAGGTGCGTATCCTTCAATTCTGTAATCCAGAAGCTGCCCACAATCATGACGGAACTTGCCGCCAAGATCGTCACCACCAAGACCAGCACAATGGCCGCTGCAATGCCCCTGCTGCTGCCCCAACTTCGATTTTCCTTGGTTTTGTACACCGTATTAAACGAATTCATCATCGACACCACCCCCTGCGTGGAGGCAAAGAGGGCAAAGAAAAAACCCAAGGAAAGTAGACTTTGTCTCGGCTTGGAAATGATGTCCAGCAAGGTAGATTCGATGGTTACATACACATCCATTGGCATGATCCCCTGCACAAAGGAAAGGATATTGGCAGTCGTCACCAATGGAAAGAAAACCTGCAGGTAGGGGACGAGGTTGAGCAAAAATAACAAGAGGGGAAACAAGGCAATCGTATAGCTGAAAGCCATGGAGCCCGCCCGCTCGTTGATGTCATGTTTTTTGAGCTGCTGAATAAAAATACGGAGTACATCGTACAGGTTTTTGCTCTTGCTGCCGAAGTGAATCTTCTTCAGCGTTCGAGCCTTGAGCTGTAGCCGGATTCTCCATTTCAATATTCTTTCCTTGAGCTCCACTAGCGCATGCTTAGTTAAAATAAGGGTTCATCAGCTCCATCAAACTTTTTGGAGGACGGGTAGGTTGGTGGTTTTCCTTTTTAATAAAGGCCAAGGTAGTCCATCCTCTTGCGATTTGCTCTCCAGCCTCGTTGCTTACCTGGTACTCGAAGCGGATTTTTACGTTGGGAAGCTCTGGAATCACCGTATGAACCGTGAGCAGGTCATCGTACTTGCCGGGCTTGAGGTAGGTAATGTGGCTTTCCAATACCGGCATCAGGATGCCGCTATCTTCCATCTCTCGGTAGGAAAATCCCACCGCACGCAAGGCCTCTACCCGTGCCACTTCAAAATACATCGCGTAATTGCCGTAATAGACAAAGCCCATCTGATCTGTTTCAGCGTAGCGAACCCGAATTTGTGTTTTGGCCTTAAACATATCAGTAGATGTTGGCAGCATTCAACGCCCGCTGGTAGCGACGGGCATTGTTGAGGTGCTCGTCGTAGCCTACGGCAAAGGAATGGTACCCTGAAAAATCCTCTTTGGCACAGAAATAAAGGTAGCTATGCTTTTCGAAATTCAACACCGCATCCAAGGAATTGATATCCGGCAGGTTGATGGGGCCTGGAGGGAGCCCTGCATACTTGTAGGTATTGTAAGGGCTGTCAATCGCCATTTGCTTGGCAGTAAGGCGCTTGATGCTAAAGTCTCCTGCTGCAAACACCAAGGTGGGATCCGCCTGCAAGGGCATGCCTATGCGTAGTCGATTGAGGTAGACGCCAGCGATTTTGGGACGCTCATCGGATTTTTGACTTTCTGCCTGCACGATGGATGCCAAGGTGCTGACCTCCTGTTGGCTTAGCCCCAAATCCTGTGCTTTCTGCTTTCGGGCATCTGTCCAAAAAATTTGGTATTCCTTGTGCATTCGTTCAAAGAGTTCCTCCGCACTGGTATCCCACCAAAACTCGTAGGTATTGGGAATGAATAGACTCATGACCGTTTCCTCTTCAAACCCATACTTGCGGATGTAATCGGAGTCTTGAAGAAGTTCAAGAAACTGTTCCTTGCTTACTTCAAGATTGGCACTGATTTTTTCAGCAAGATCTTCTTTTGTGCGTATGGTGTTGAAGGTGACCCGCACAGGGGTTTGTTGCCCAGATCGCAGCATGCGCACGAGTTGAAGGTTACTCATTTTGGGTTCAATGGTGTACAATCCCGGTTTGACCGCCTCTTGGTAGCCCAGGATCTTTGCGACAAAGCCAAAGCTTACCGCATCATTGATCACCTTCTCCTCGTAAAGCTGGTCCACCACATTTTTATACACCGAGTTGGAGGGGACCTTGAGCAGGTAGGGTTGGTCTGATTCGACCAGGGTGTTGGCACTGAAAAAGACCTGGTAGAAATAAAAAGTTAGGGATATGCCCAGTACTGATCCTGCGATCAGGAAGACGAGTACAAATTTTTTGCGTTTTTCGAGTAGCATAGCTGCAAAAATAGAAAATTATCTTCATGCGATAACGCTTGTTAGGCAGGGAGCGCATCGCTTCCCAATCAAAATTCCAGGGTAGCCGTGGACAGGAAGCGAATTTTTCTCTAATTTATTTCGCGTACCTTTCCCCATTCGTTTTTTGCTGTGAAAATCATCCCCGTATCCTGTCTTGTGCTCTTGCATCAAGGGAAAGTGTTGGCTGTCCAGCGCTCCAAGGCCATGGATTTGCCTGGATTGTGGGAGTTTCCTGGGGGAAAAGTGGAGCCCGATGAAAGTCCTTCGGATTGCTTGATACGAGAGATTTGGGAGGAGCTGTCCATTGGTATTCGGATTTGTAGGCCCCTGACACCAGTGTTGCATGCCTATCCAACCAAGACGATCCAGCTCATCCCTTTTCTTGCCAACTGGGAATCTGGAACTTTGCAGCTCACCGAACATGCACAAAGTCAGTGGTTGGCGCCGCAAGACCTCCTATCTTTGGATTGGGCACCAGCAGACCTTCCGATTGTCCAGGAATTGCAGGAGAACTGGGATTATTTCTTGGGACTAACCTAAAAAAACATGGCGGAATACATCCGATTGTACGAAGAAAACCCAGATCCCAAACGGATCAAACAAGTGGTAGACGTCCTTCAAAGTGGAGGTATCCTCATTTATCCTACAGACACGGTCTATGCCTTGGGCTGCGACATCACCCAAGCGCGTGCGGTTGAAAAAATCTGTAGAATCAAAGGCATCAACCCCAAAAAGCATAATTTTTCGATTGTCTGCGCCGACCTCAGTCACTTGGCCAATTACACCCGTGTGATTTCCAAACCCGTATTCAAAATGATGAAAAAAGGCCTTCCTGGACCCTTCACCTTTATTTTAGAAGCGAATAGCCAGGTGCCCAAACTGCTCCATAGTCAGAAAAAAACGGTGGGAATCCGTGTGCCCAATCACGGGATTCCTCGCGCGATTGTGGAGGCCTTGGGACATCCCATTTTATCCTCTTCCTTGCCTCATAGCGACGAAGATCCCGCAGAGTACAGCACAGATCCGGAGCTAATTTTTGAAAAATACCAGCACGAGGTGGACTTGGTAATTGATGGGGGCTATGGGGGATTGATCCCTTCCACAGTTTTGGATTGCACCGAAGACGAGGTGGTCTGTCTGAGGGAAGGGCTGGGAGATTTTCAAAGCTTGCTCTAGGAGGGATTTCCTCTTAGCTCCAATTAACTGGTCCAGCGGCTCACAAATTCTGAAAACTGTTCTTTGTACAAGTCACCGACAGCGATTTGTTGCGTTCCAACATGGATGACATTTTTGGAAATGGAGTCGATGTGATCCAGTGACACGATGAAGGAGCGATGCACCCGCATAAACCGATCTTTTGGGAGCAGCTCCTCCATATTTTTCATGGAAGTAAGCGAGAGCAAAGGATGGTTTTTGGAGGTCAAATGCACCTTTACATAGTCCTTGTAGGCTTCAATATGGGTGATGTCTTTGAGCATTACCTTGACCAGCTGGTACTCTACTTTCAAAAAAATGTAGTCCGCCGAAGCGGCTGGAGTTGTGGGTAAACTGGGCTGCGCCAAGTTGCCAATCCTTCCAAAATACTGGTAAGCCTTGGTGGCAGCAGTCAAAAAATCTTCGTAGCTGTAGGGTTTGAGCAGGTAGTCTAAGGCTTCTACCTTGTATCCTTCCAGCGCAAATTGATGGTAGGCTGTACAGAAAATTACTCGGGTAGTCCCGGAATCCTTTTTGCCATCTAGGATTCGCGCGAGCTCCATGCCCGAAAGATCAGGCATCTGTATGTCCATAAAGATCAAATTCACCTCGTGCTGATTGATGTAGCTTAAGGCTTCGATGGCGTTGGAGAATTTGCCTTGAAGGGATAGAAAGGGAGTTTGCTCGACAAATTTGGTGAGCAGGTCAAGCGCCAAAGGCTCGTCATCGATGGCTACGCAAGAGATTTTCATGCTAGATTGATGGTGAGCTGTACTCCATATTGTCCTGTTGCTTCATCCACACCTAGTTTAAGTCGGTGTTTATCGGGATAAAGCAGGGCAAGGCGCCGTTGGGTATTGACGAGGCCAATTCCATTTTCCAGGGCCTCAGGGCTTTCAGGAGGAACAGGGAAAATGCCATTTTTCGTTTCAAAAAATACGGTATCGCCCATCACTTCGAGGCTGATGCTAATTTCAGTTTCTTGCTGAGAGCTGATTCCGTGCTTGAAACAGTTTTCAAGAAAGGGCAGAAAAAGCATGGGTGCGATGACCAAATCATCCTTGGGTTCTTCAAGCTTCACCTGAAGCTTGACCTTTTGGCTGAGCCTCATTTTCATCAGCTCGAGGTAGTCTTCGATGAATTTCACCTCTTTACTGAGCAAGGTTTCATCTTTTTGGTTCTCATACAGCACGTAGCGCATCATTCTAGACAGTTTCAGTAGCGCCTCCTGTGCCTTGCCTACATCCAAGGTCGTTAAGGAATAGATGTTGTTTAGTGTATTGAAAAAGAAATGCGGGTTGATCTGGGCCTTGAGGTAGGAGAGTTCGGTATTGATCCGTTGCCGCTCCAATTCTCCTCGAAAAGCCTCATCCTTTTGCCATTTTTCTACCAAAGCAACAGAGGTACTTAGACCGATTGAAATCACATACAAGAGCATTTGAAACACATCCCCAGGTACCCAGCGTTTGCCTGTGTAAGGCTTGTCTGGATTGAATAGTTCATGCATTTTGATGCCATAATGCGTAAACTGTTCGAAGTAGAAAATTAAGCCATAAAACAGTAGCGCGCCAAGGAGGATGACTAAGAGGTACAGGTAATTTCTGCCCTTCAAGAGAAACTTGGGAACGATGCCCCAGGCATTCAAGTAAAAAATCAAGATCAAAAGCCCTACCAGGTAAATCTGCTTCCACCAAAACTGTACCGGGAGTTCAATTTCTCCCATCCTCCAGGATAAAGGTGAAAGAATCAGCAAGACCACACAAAGCATGATCCAGCCCAGGAGGTGGACGAGAATGGAAAGCTTTCTTTTTCGGGTATTGAGTAGCATGGCCTTGATTTACAGGAGTGAAGCTAAGGCATTTTATTTTTTTCTCTGAATCAAATCTACCAAAACGGCATTCTTGCCCATCAATAGCCAAAATCAAGGCATCAAGCCCTGCTTTTCGGGACCTGAAATTTTAGTCTTCGGTTTTGGGCAATTGGTCGACGGGAAGGTTGTACTGGTCTATCGGATTTGAGTACGCCAAACAATACCCCCACCTTTGGGGTATATAAGGTGACTAAACCGTCACTTTGAAAACTAAACCATGAAAAAAGTACAACTACTAGTTACCTTTTTACTCTTCTTGTCTGTTCAACTGGCATTTGCCCAGCAGACCGGAGCGGAAAAAGTGCCCGTCCGAATTTTAGGCGTGGCCAAAGATCTTAAAACGGGTAGCCCAATTGGCTATGCTACCGCGGCGCTCAACAAAGCCGGTACCACTACCTCAGTCGCAGGAGCTGTAGCCGATGGAAACGGCGTTTTTTACATCACTGGATTTGCAGTGGGAACCTATGAATTGCAGGTTTCCTTTCTAGGTTACGAAACTGTCAAGCGGACAGTCAATGTAAATTCCCTTGATTCAGACATTAACCTAGGAGAAATAGCCCTTTCAGATGAAGGAGTTGCACTTCAGGAGATCACGGTGCAGGGTCAGCGTGAACTCATCGAGGAGCGTGTCGATCGCACCATTTACAAAGCTGAAAACGACCGCACCACTGCAGGAGGAGATGCCACCGATGTGCTTCGCCGTGTGCCGATGCTTTCCGTAGACTTGGATGGCAATGTATCCATGAGAGGTAGCTCCAATATCCTGGTCTTGATTGACAACAGACCTTCGGCCATTGCCGCTTCTTCCATTGCAGATGCCTTGCGTCAAATCCCCGCCGATGAGATCAAAGCAGTAGAAGTGATCACCTCCCCATCTGCACGATTTGATGCAGAAGGCACCTCTGGTGTGATCAATATTGTGACCAAAAAGAATAACCTCCAAGGGATGACCCTCAATGTCAATTCTGGAGCGGGATGGAGAGGATCAAATTTGGGTCTTCAAGGATCTGCCAGAAAAGGGAAACTGGGCTTTTCCTTGGGTGGCTTTGGCCGCTCAGGATACAATATCCTCGGAAGCTTCGAAAATAAGCAAGTGACTAACCTTGCCAACGGCAGTGTATCCACCTCCCAACAGTCGGCAGATACAGAACGAAGTGAGATTTTTGGGCGCTACAATTTCGGAGTAGATTATGAAATCGACGACAAAAATTTCCTCACGAGTGCAGTCAATTTTGGTATTCGAAATTCAGAAAACTGGCAGTACAATTTTCTCACGCAAAATTCATTGAATAACGTGGTGCGTGCGCAGCAGAATCGCGAAACCAACACGCTGGACAACTCCAATTCGGTGGATGTGAGTTTGAACTACACCAAGACTTTTGAGAAGAAAGGCAAGGAATTGAGTTTCCTCACCCTATACTCCAATAACCTGCGTGACAATTCCTTTACGAACACGCTTTTTGAAGGAAATGACTTGGAAACGGTATTTTCAAGGTTGAAAAACGTGAACCCAAGTAAAAACGAAGAATTTACATTTCAGGTGGATTACGTCAATCCCCTCAATGAAAAGGGATCACAGATCATTGAATATGGCGCGAAAAACATTTTGAGAAAAGCATCTTCTGATTTCTCTTATTTCTTAGCCCAGGGTGCTACCGGTCCATTTGTGGCACTACCTGATCCTACCTTGAGTAACGAGTTTAGCTACGATCAAAATGTGACGGCAGCCTACTTCTCCTACACCTTCCAACTATTGAAGAATTACACAATGAAGCCAGGGTTGCGGTACGAGTACACTACGATCAATGCAGACTTTAAAACGGACTTCAAAGCCGAGATTCCTTCCTATGGTACCTTGGTTCCTAGCATCAATGCAAGCAGAAAGTTAAAAAATGGAAATATGTTGAAGTTGGCCTACAACCGACGGATTCAACGACCTTCTCTTCGTTTTCTGAACCCGAATATTGAGGCCTCCAACCCGCAGCAGCAGTCTCAAGGTAATCCGGAGCTAGATCCAGAATTGACGGATAACTATGAGTTGGGCTACAGTACATTTATTAAAGGGACCACCTTGAATTTTACAGGATTCTACAGAAACACCACTGGGTCTATCCAATCCATCCGCAATGTGCGTGAGGACGGCATCATCTTTACCACCTTCGAAAACATTGGTCGCGAGCAGGCGGTTGGAACCAACCTCTTTTTCAATGTCAACTTGAACAATAAGTTGTCGCTTAATGGTGGAATGGACCTGTATTATTCCATGCTGGACAATGGCTTGACAGACCCTAAGTTTGCTGCGCAAAACGAAGGCATGGTGATAGGCGGAAGGATGTTTGGAAATTACACCCTTCCAAAAGACTGGCAAATGCAGCTTTTCACCTTTGCTAGAGGTCGTCAAGTGCAGTTGCAAGGTACTTCCGGAGGCTTTGCAGCTTATGGATTGAACTTCAACAAGCAATTCAAAGAGAAAAGAGGTTCGTTTGGCTTTGGTGCTGAAAACTTCCTGATGAAAGAGTTTGTAATTCGCAACGAGATTGTGACGCCAAGCATCGTTCAAAACAGCACGAATCGAATCCAGAACCTAAACTTTAAGCTGAACTTCAACTACCGAATAGGCAAGATGAGTTTGGATCAACGCCCTAAAAAGAGAAAGTCCATCACCAACGACGACTTGAAAGATGGGGGTGAGGGGCAAGGCGAACAAGGTGGAGCTCCGATGGTTCGAAACCGCTAACCAAAAAGCATTAAAACAGAAAAATTTACTAGATAGATAGTGCATTAATCCCGGGTTTGATGAACCCGGGTTTTTTTATTGTGAATTTTGAAATCGAAAGGCAATAAAAAAACCCAGATCAATGGACCTGGGTAATTTTTTATTGAGACACAAAAGCGCTTAGGCCTTGTACAATACTTTTTGGATGGCTTCTACCGTGCGCTTTACATTGGGAATAGTCACATCAATGTAGGACGGGGAATAGCTCAACGGAATGTCCATGGAGTTGACACGAATGACAGGAGCGTCTAGGTAGTCAAAAGCATGGCGCTGGAAGTGGTAAGTAAGTTCGGAAGAGATACCCGCAAGTGGATTTGCTTCTTCAACGATCACCACACGGTTGGTCTTTTTGAGAGATTCCACGCAAGTAGCGTAGTCAATCGGACGAACAGTTCGTAGGTCAATCACTTCACAGGAAACCCCTGATTTCTCCATTTCTTCCGCTGCTTCGAGGGCTACCTTCATCATCTTGCCAAAGGAAATCACGGTTACATCCGTGCCCTTGCGCTTGATGTCAGCCACGCCGATTGGAAGCAAGTATTCCCCATCAGGAACCATTCCTTTGTCAGAATACATCACCTCAGACTCCATGAAAATCACTGGATCTGGGTCACGGATAGCTGCTTTTAGTAAGCCTTTTGCATCGTATGGATTGGAAGGAACGATTACTTTTAGTCCAGGAGTATTGGCAAACCAGTTTTCAAAGTTGGAGGAGTGAGTAGCTCCGAGCTGTCCTGCATTGCCTGTAGGGCCACGAAAAACGATCGGCACTGAATAGGCGCCTCCGGACATGGCATACATTTTTGCTGCAGAGTTGATGATCTGATCGATGGCCACCAAGGAAAAGTTGAAGGTCATGAATTCGATGATTGGCTTCAAGCCATTCATGGCTGCACCTACTCCTAGGCCAGCAAATCCAAGCTCAGAGATGGGCGTGTCATACACACGATCCGGACCAAATTCATCCAGCATCCCTTGAGACACTTTGTATGCACCGTTGTATTCGGCAACTTCTTCACCCATTAAAAAGACGTTTTTGTCTCGTCTCATTTCCTCGGACATCGCCTCTCTCAAGGCTTCCCGAAATTGTAGTTCTCTCATTGCTTAGGGACAAATTTTTGGCACGTAAAAATAGAAAGGAATTGGGCATTTGCAAAGCCTAGCTATTTCTTTGTCTTCGGCGGTCGTCAACCGAGGTAAATGGTTTTTTGATTGACAAACTCTAGGATCCCCTGTCTGCTCAGTTCCCGCCCATAGCCTGATTTTTTGATGGCACCAATGGAAACTGCCGACCGAATCGCACTCATTTGACGACTTCTTTGCCTGCTTCTTTCCAAGCATTAATTCCGCCTTCAAGCATGTAGACGTGTTTAAAACCAATTTTTTGCATGGCATCCGCAGCTTTGCGGGTGCGACTTCCTGATCTGCAATACAAAAGGTAGATTTTGTTTTTATTGAGGGCCTCAACTTCCTTACTGAATTCAGGGCTTAGAAAATTAACAGTAGTAGATCCCAGCAAATGACCTTCTGCTACCTCCTCCGGGGTGCGAACATCCAGAATCTTTGCTTTCCGTTTGCTGGACATCTTTTCAAATTCTACCAGCGAGAGCACCTGAATGGAGTCTTTTTGGGTCGTTTGTCCCTGGATTTCAGAACGAAATGCAAAGAGAAAAAGCAGGAGAATAAGGGAATATTTCATGTGGAGGTTTGGTTTTTGAGTAAACTACTGCCTAATTGATTCGAAAATTTACTGCTTTCTCATCAATATGCCGCTAAAGATTGGATTGATTTCGGATTCCCACAGTTACTTAGATCACACAACCTGCTCCTACCTCCAGGAGGTGGATGAAATCTGGCATGCAGGAGACATTGGAGATGCGCGCATCCTTACTATTTTGCCGGTAGATAAGCCCTTTCGTGCCGTTTATGGAAACATTGACGATCAGGCAGTTCAGGAGCAATTTCCGGAGTGGCAGGTATTTGAATTGGAAGGAGTGAAGGTCGCCATGATCCATATTGGCGGCACTCCTCCTCGCTATGCAAAAGGAGTCAAGGAGCGCCTACGCAGTCTTCAGCCTCAACTTTTCATTTGTGGGCACTCCCATATTTGCAAGGTGGAGTTTGATCGAGAGCTCAACTGCCTGTACATGAACCCAGGCGCGGTGGGCCAGCATGGATTTCACCAGATGCGAACGCTGTTGCTCTTTGATTTGGATGCTGGAAAAATCACCAACTTGCGGGTAGTCGAATTGGGAAAAAGAGGGATTCTGAACTCCTAGAGCAAAAAAAATAGCGGCCTTGGCCGCTATTCTACTATCTTAGAAAAAGAGCAATTTATTTCTCGAAAGAAGCCTTGATAGCTTCAACGTCCACATTTTTGATCACAGGCTTCGCGCACAATTGCTTGATTTTAATCACTCGTCCAGTTTGACCCTGTCTTTTTCTTTTCAGTTTTCTTTTTAGCGTAGTAACACCCATGATCGTATGTATTTTAATTTTTGAATTCGAAACGGATTGCAAAAGTAAATAAACTTATCATTTCCGCCTACAAATCTTTCGATTTTATTCTTGCTTTCCATCCTTTTGGGAATTTTGGGTAAATTTGGTTTCAATTTCAACAAACCACCATGCAAAAGCCGAGTCTTCCAAAGGG
>Ga0208788_1000853_pt1 | contig 14959 bp, 12 predicted proteins | sample Wag4_2014_7_11_3_FD_187363 | JGI IMG/M metagenome (GOLD analysis project Ga0208788, IMG submission 187363) | Fresh water mixed with fracking chemicals microbial communities from Ohio, USA - Utica-2 Time Series FC 2014_7_11 (SPAdes) (version 2) ...
AGCCATGAGGTGTTGTCGTTGGGGTAGGTGGGGAGGGTGGTGGCGGCTTCTTGCCACACTTTAGGCGGTTCCCAATGGTAGTTTTGGTTAAAACGATCGCGATTATCGGCCCATGCTGCTTGGCCTAGGCTGGCGAGTAATAAGACGGTGAGACTGCGACGAAAACACATCACGATGTAAAGTCCAATTTGAAGGTAAAACGATTGCGTTGAGTTGGGCGGCCGGCATGGTAGCCTTGTTCACTGATGAGAACATCACCGCGTGAGCGCACCATCAAAATAGTCGAGGCGGTGGTGCCATAGTCATCACTTTGGATAAAAATCGGTGAGAGCAGGCGTTCCAGTGTGGTACCGACACCAGTATTAGGTAGGGTGTCTAACGGTGGATGCTCTGCATCTTGCAACCAGCTAAACATCTCTTCCTCTGCGGGTAGGCGCTTGATGCTTTCTAGCCGATGTTTGAGTCGTTCCACCTTCGGCCACGAGGTATTGAGTTGGGCATTGGATAAACCAAACACACCATGAGTCAGTCGAGTGAGGGTGTGACGTGGGCTGTGATAGCAATACAAATCATCCACTCGCCCAAATAACAGATTAAACGGCGCATAGCTGCGGCTTTGTTGGGTGAGGTGGTGGGCAAATGCCAAGCTGGACAGCTCGCCACACACGTAGTCGGTGACCAAACTGCCGCGTGATAATGCTTGCGGTGGGGGCTTCAGTCCCATCCGCACATTGGTGACCGCCGCAAAACGGCCGTTACGGTGTAGGGCTAACCAACTGCCGCCGCCTTGTAAATCGCGACCACCAAACACCTCGGGTTGATCGGGCCAAGGGCCAAGGGCAGCACTGGGACGACGATAGTATTCATCTCGATTGGCTGCCAACAGCAACACGGTGCCGGGTAGCGCCTTATAGTGTAAACCGATGAGACACATGACAAAGTCGCTTTGTATAAAGATGATTAGGCAGGCGTAGAATAGTCGCCTTTCTTGTCTAAACTCAAATCTCGTCTAATGGCTATGTCTGAATTGAACCCCTTACCCCCAATTGACCAAACCCTCGATTTATCGGGACTCAACTGTCCATTGCCCATTCTTCGTACCAAAAAAGCCCTAGCGGTTTTAGCTTCTGGCAATGTGGTTGCTGTGACTGCCACCGATCCGGCGGCACCTGCCGATTTTGCTGCTTTTTGCAAACAAACTGGCCACACTTTGCTGCGCTCTGAGACATTAGACAATGGCAAATTTTGGTTGGTCCTACAGCGTCGCTAAACGCAATTCACCTTAATTAAAAAGGAGTGTGTGTCCGTGTCTATCCTGATTCGTAATGCCCGCATGGTCAACGAAGGCCAAATTCAACAGGGCGATATGTTGATTCGTCATGGGCGGATTGAAAAAATGGCGGCGGAAATCAGTGCGCCCAGCGATATCAAACAAGAAATTGATGCCGCAGGTCGCTATCTCTTGCCCGGCATGATTGATGACCAAGTGCATTTTCGTGACCCCGGCTTAACTCATAAAGGGTCGATTGCCACTGAATCACGCGCTGCTGTGGCGGGGGGGATCACCAGTTTTATGGATATGCCCAACACCAAACCGCCGACACTGACTCAACAAGCCCTAACAGATAAGTTGGCGCTGGGGGCGCAAACTGCAACGGCTAACTATGCTTTTCATTTCGGCGTCAGTAACGACAATCTGGATGAAGTGTTAAAGGTCGATCCACGACGTACCCCCGGCATTAAAGTGTTCATGGGGGCTTCAACCGGCAATATGCTGGTGGATGATCCCAAAGTATTAGAAGCCCTGTTCGCACAAGCGCCGACGATTGTGCTGACGCATTGTGAAGACACTCCGATGATTAGCGCCAACGAAGCGGCTTTCCGTGAACGCTTTGGCGATGCGGTGCCGGCGGTGTACCACCCGATTATTCGAGGTCGTGAGGCGTGTTTGAAGTCGTCCTCGTTGGCAGTGGAGCTGGCGCGGAAACATGGCACGCGGCTGCATGTGCTGCATATCACCACTGCTGATGAATTGGCGTTGTTTGACCAAGGCCCGATGACGAATAAGCAAATCACCGCCGAAGTGTGTGTCCATCATTTGTTGTTTGATGAACGCGACTACGCCGATTTGGGGTATCTCATCAAATGCAATCCAGCCATTAAAACCCGTCAAGACCGTGATGCACTGCGGGCGGCGTTGGCATCGAATGTGCTCGATATTATCGGCACCGACCATGCGCCACATACCCGAGAAGAAAAAGCCGGCCACTATTTCCAAGCGCCGTCTGGCTTGCCTTTGGTGCAACATGCGTTGGCAGGTGCGTTAGAGCTGGTACACGATGGCGTGTTGTCGATTGAACAATTAGTACAAAAGACCAGTCATAACGTAGCGCAACGCTTCCGCATAGAAGAACGGGGCTTTTTACGCGAAGGTTATTGGGCCGATGTGGTGTTAGTGGAGATGGCAGAGGGGGAAACTGTCAGCAATGACAACTGCCTTTATCACTGTGGTTGGACACCGTTTGCCGGTCGTCATCTGCGCTCTCGTGTATTAACCACCCTTGTTTCTGGTCAAGTGGCTTGGCACGAAGGCCAAGTCCGCCCAGATTGTCGTGGCATGGCGTTGCGTTTTTCTCTTTAACCAAATTTGACACAAGGAGGGCTCATGCTGAGACGATGGCTAGGTGGGATGTTATGTGGGGTGTTGGTGGCGTGTTCAGATGCGCCAACGACAGACAATAAACCAAAAGGCCCCCCGCCTATCAGTGTCAGCATGGCCACTGCCAGTGTGCGTACCTTGGAACAACGGACAGCGGTGTTGGCCGAGGTGGAGTCGTTAAATGCCGCCACGGTGGTCAGTGAAACCGCTGGCCGTGTGGTGCAACTGCATGTCGATATCGGTAGCCAAGTGCAAGCGGGTCAACTCTTGGCAACCATCGATGCCGCTGATCTCACCAATACCCGTCTGGCGCGTGATGCCGAAGCGTTGCGTTTGCAAACTCAAGCCGAACAACAACAACGGCAAGTCAGCCGCTATCAACAACTATTTGAACAAGGGTTTGTGTCCTCGGCTTATTTAGAAGAACAAAAAACCCAATTAACCGCATTACAAAAACAGCTGAGTGCTGCCCAAGCACAAGCCGAGAATGCCCGCCGCGATCAGGCCCGCGCCGGAGTGAAAGCGGCCCAAGCTGGCACCATTGATAGCCGCTTGGTCAGTGAAGGAGAATATGTCTCGGTCGGGAAGGCGCTGTTTCGTTTGGTGGGGCAACAAGGTTTGCGTGCTCGTTTTGCCTTGTCAGAACGCGAGGGCAGTGTGTTGCGAGTGGGCAGCCCTGTGACGTTAACAACAGAAACCGGTGATCGCTTCACTGCTGCTGTCAGTGAGATTCGTCCTGCGTTAGATAGTCAAAACCGTATGTTAGAAGCCTTGGTAGCGTTGCCACCGCAGGCGACGTTTCGTGTTGGACAAAGTGTTGAAGCTTCGGTGGTATTGAGCAGCAAACAAGCGTTGGCCGTACCGAGTATTGCCGTGGTAGCGCGGCAGCAAGGTTCGGTGGTGTTTGTCGCCGACAAAGGACAAGCTCGCGCTACGGTGGTGAAAACTGGCGTGGAAGATCAAGGTTGGGTGGAAATTGTGGACGGTCTCGCTGCCGGTACGCCGGTGGTCAGCGACGGCGCTGGTTTCTTATCTGATGGCGCAAAAATTAAAGCGAAAACCGAGAAGCAAGACAGCAAAGCAAGCAAAAATTCGCTAGAAGGCCGCCAGTCATGAGATTAGCCGAATTTTCGATTCGTCGTCATGTTCTGACGTATATGATGTCTGCGGTGCTGATTTTATTTGGCGTTTTGGCGTATCAACGTATTGGGGTAGATCGCTATCCCAATATCGAACAACCCATTATCAGTGTATCGACCACCTTGCGTGGTGCCACACCGGAAGTGGTGGATAACAGCATTACACAAGCGATTGAGTCGGCCGTGAACAGTGTGCCCGGGATTGATTTAATCGAATCGACTTCGAGCCCGGGCCGTTCCAGCGTCAAAATTACCTTTAATTTAGATAAAGATGTCGATGTTGCCTTCAACGAAGTGCAATCGAAAGTGAGTCAGGCACAGCGCAGTTTGCCCGATGAAGCCGACGCACCGGTGGTGTCAAAAACCGATGCCAATTCGTCACCAATTATGTGGTTGTCGCTGACGGGGGATCGTACCTTGCAACAGCTGTATGACTACGGTGATAACGTGGTTAAAAAGCAGCTAGAAACCATTGATGGTGTTGGCGAGGTGTTGGTGCGTGGCCGAGGGGAGCGGGTGATTCGGATTGAGCTCGACCCTCTGCGTTTGGCACGCTATAGCCTCACGGCAAAAGAAGTACAAGACGCTTTTAAACGCGAACATTTACAACAAGCCGGTGGTTTTGTGGTGGCGGGGCCGCGTGAGTATTTGGTGGATCTCAACCTAGAGTTTCACTCGCTATCTGCCTTGCAGGAGATGGTGGTGGTGTGGCGGGGCAACGGCGCAGTGCGGTTGGCGGATGTGGCGCGGGTGATAGATGGCGAAACAGATATGCGTAATTTGTCGCGTATCAACGGCAAGCCAACGGTCAACCTCGGCATTGTGCGGATTGCCAACACCAATACGGTGGCGATTGCTGATGAAGTGCTACGGCGCATTGATAGCCAAATTCGCCCCAGTTTGCCGCCCGGAATGAATCTGGCGGTGGTGTCGAATGATTCTACCTTTGTGCTAGAGATGGTGGCGGCACTGAAAAGCCATTTATTTGAAGGCACATTGCTGGCTGCCTTGGTGGTGTGGTTATTTTTGCGTAGCTGGCGCTCGACTCTTATCGTGGCCTTGGCCATTCCGGTTTCTCTACTGGGTGCCATCGCCTTAATGTATTTCCTCGGTTACACCTTTAACACGGTGACGCTGTTGGCGCTGCTATTGCTGATTGGTGTGGTGGTCGACGATGCCATTGTGGTGTTGGAAAACATCCATCGCCGGCGTGAAATGGGGCAACACGACCCAATGCAAGCGGCGATTGATGGCAGTCAGGAAGTGATTTTTGCTGTGATTGCGGCGACTTTGAGTTTGGTGGCGATTTTCCTGCCGGTGATTTTTTTATCGGGGATTGTCGGGCGCTTGTTTAATTCGTTTGCGATTGTGGTGTCGTTTGGGGTGATGGTGTCGCTGTTTGTTGCGGTGACGTTGACGCCGATGTTGTGCAGCCGCTTTTTGCAAGTAGAAACTCAACATGGCCGCCTGTATGTCTGGTTAGAGCAACAATTTATCGCCCTTGAACAATCGTATAGTCGTTTATTGCGTTTTTCGCTGCGCCATCGGCTGTTGATTTTATTGGTCGGGGTGGTGGCCGTCGCAGCGAGTGCGGTGCCGATGATGGCGATGAAAAGCGAGTTTTTGCCCGAAGAAGATGAAGGCCGCTTCATGGTCAATATTCGGACGCCGGTGGGGTCTAGCATCTACTACACCGATGAAAAAACCAAACAGGTCGAACAGATATTAAAACGCTATCCCGAAATCCAAAATGTGCTGGCGATTGTGGGCGGTTTTGGATCGAGTGGGGTGAATTCGACTTTTATGATTGTGCGGATGAAGCCGCGTGATGAGCGCAGTCAATCACAGCAACAGTTGTTGGGCGAGGTACGCAAGGCGTTAAGCGGGATTGCTGGGGCACGGGTGTCAGCGTTCCCCTATCCTCGTGTGGGTGAAACCCGTGGCGGCAAGCTGCAATTTGCTGTGGTGGGGCCCAATTTGAATGAAGTGGGTCAACAAGCAGCTAATTTACAACGGTTGTTATCGGCTGATCCGGCGATTGGGCGGGTGGATTTGGATGTGGATTTGAACTTGCCACAAATTCGCTTTGATATTCAACGTGATGCCGTGGCGAAATATGGTTTAACCGTTCAATCGGTGGCCGAGACGCTCAATCTTTTGTCGGCAGGCAGCAATATTGCCCAGTTTAACGAAGGTGGCAGCGGCACTCGCTACGATGTGCGGTTAAAGGCAGCGGACAGTGCGCTGACACGGCCAGAAGATTTGCAGAAAATTTATTTGCGTAATCAGCAAGGCGAGATGATTCGATTGGATAGTGTGTTGAAAATCGAGCGCAGTGTGGGGCCTACTCAAATTGAACGGCAAAACCTGCTGTATTCCGCCACGCTGAAAGGTTCGCCGACGGTATCGCTTTCTGAAGCGCTGGCGAAGGTAGAACAGGTGGCTCGCGACACCCTGCCCCCCGGTTATCGTATTGAAAAACTCGGTGAGGCGCGGGAATTGGAGCGCACCGGCGGTCAGTTGTTGTTTGTGTTCGGGTTGGCGTCGCTATTGCTGTATATGATTTTGGCCAGTCAGTTCAACTCGTTTGCACAGCCGGCGGTGATTATGTTGGCTGAACCACTGGCGGTGGTTGGCGGGCTGTTCGCGCTGTGGTGGACAGGCAACACCCTAAACACCTATTCGGTGATTGGTTTGATTTTGTTGATTGGTCTAGTGGCGAAAAATGCCATTTTGTTGGTGGATGTGACCAATCAGTTTCGCGCTAAAGGGATGTCGGTGGATGAGGCCCTAGCCGCCAGCTGCCCTATGCGTCTGCGTCCGGTGTTAATGACCTCGCTGACGGTGATTTTGGCGATGTTCCCAGCGGCATTGGGCTTGGGGGCGGGGGCAGAAACCAATGGCCCGCTGTCGATTGCGGTGATTGGTGGCATGTTAAGTTCGACTTTACTGACGCTTGTGGTTGTCCCCGCCGCATATTCGTTGTTGGAAAATGCGCTAGCGCGGCGGGCGGTTCGCTAACGGTACATAAAAATCAAACCGTGTGCTTTTTCCTTGTAGTTCTGCATTCGGCGGGGGGCCGGGGATGCGTTCGCCCAAGCGTGGACGCTTCACCACCACCCGCTTTTTTGCCACTTGTAAGGCTGCTGCCAACAAGCGTTCACTATCGAGATCATCCCCAATGCAGTGTTGAAAAGCCTGCATGTCTTTTTTAGCAGCGGCGCTTTTTCCTGTATCTGGAAACATCGGGTCGAGATACACCACATCGGGCCGTTGTGCGCTGTCTAACGTCAGCAACCAATCTGCTGCATCAGCGTGAACCAACTGCATTCTTTCCACAATGTCAGCGGTGTCTGAGTGGACAGCGGCGCGCGCGAGGCCATCGGCAAGTAAAGCGGCGGCCACTGGCGAGCGTTCAATCAGTGTCACTTCACATCCCAATGTGGCTAACACAAAAGCATCACGCCCTAAACCCGCGGTGGCATCGACAACCTGTGGCAGATAACTGCCTTTGATACCGATGGCTTTCGCCACCGGTTGCCCTTTTCCACCACCAAATTGGCGACGATGGGCGGCGGCACCTTCGACAAATTCAGCCATCACCGCCCCGTGAGCATGGGGATGTTCCAAACTGAGCTGGGTCTCGCGCAACACCAAGGCATAGCCATCGCTGGGCAGGTGGTCTTGCAATGACAACGCAAATTGCACAGCAAAGGCTTCGGCTTCGTGTTGACGATTTGGTGCTAAACAAACAAGAGGAGGCAGAACGGGCATAGTGTATTTCTCAACAACTTCTTAAAGGGTGTTGACCGCAGCGGCAGTTTGCTAGACTGGCTACTGTCATGACAAAAGGGGTCGGCAGTGGGTTATGGCTTGGCTTTAGCATTGGGTATTACATTGCCACATAGTTTACCGTCAATCGTACCTTGGCCGGTATCGCTGCTGTTGGCGATGGCCCTTGCCGTTGTCGCGCGTAATACCCGAAAAACGATATTTTGCTGGGGATGTCTATTCCTCTTGGGGATCAGTTGGAGTGCTTGGCGCATCGACCATCGTTTAGCACAACAACTCCCGCCAGCATGGGAAGGCCGCGCCATCGAATTGGTTGGGCAGGTGGTCGGTTTGCCACAGATGACACGCTATGGCTGGCGCGTTGAGCTGGAGGTGGAAGATGTGCTGACGGTGGATCCCACGCTGCGTGTGCCATCGCGTTTGACTTTGTTTGATGGGCGGCAGCAATTACCGCCTCGTTTAATCGTTGGATCACATTGGCAGATGCAGGTTCGGTTGAAACGGATGCACAGTGTGGTCAATCCCTATGGTCGTGAGTTGGAGTCGAGTCTTTGGGCGAATGCCCAACTGGTCTCAGGTCAAATCCGCCGTGCTGTCCCGCTGTCCCCTCGCTTCAGTGAACAATGGTCGATTGATCACTGGCGCGACCGTATTCGCCAACATATTGCCCAACAGCTGCCGAATCAGCGTTATGCCGGTTTGGTCAGTGCCTTGGTAATCGGTGACCAACAAGCGATTCCCGCTGAACAATGGCAACTGTTTCAACGTACTGGCTTAATTCATCTCATCAGTATTTCTGGCGTACACCTTACCTTAGCGGCGGCGGGGGTGGCATGGATAACCGCGTGGTTATTGCGTGTCTGTGCCGTTCAAACCGCACACCGCCCGATTATTGCGGTGGTGGCTTTGTTGTTTGCGGCGGTTTATGCGCTATTAGCTGGGTTTTCCGTACCGACACAACGTTCCTTTTATATGTTAGTGGCAGTGACGTGGGCATTAAGTCGGCGTGAGCCTTGGCCATTGCCAAAAATTTTACTGTTCGCGGCGTTGGCGGTGTTAATCCCCGACCCTTTTGCCGTGTTGACCCTCGGTTTTTGGTTGTCCTTTGGCACGGTGGCAGCAATGGCCTTGGCAGTGGTGGGCTATGTACGGCGGCCAAGTGCTTGGAGATTGTGGTTAGAGGCCCAATGGGGTGCGACTGTATTGACCTTATTACCCGTGTTGGTGTTGTTTCAAACCATTAGCTGGGTTGCGCCATTCGCCAACGCCTACGCCATTCCCTTGATCGGAGGCTTTGCCACTGGTTTGCTGTTATTCGCCACGGTGCTACCCGTCTCATGGGCGTTGCCAGTGGCACATCAGGTCTTGGTAGGGGTGTTATGGCCGGTGGAATACATGGGGCAGTGGCCACAGTGGGTGATGGCGGTGCCCGAGCCGTTATCGTTACTGGCTGCGCTGTTGGGATGTGGTTTACTGCTGGTTCCGTTTGGCGTGGGGGGACGTGGTTTTGCCGTGCTGTTGTTATTACCACTATTTTTTGCGCCATCGCCGCGCCCTGCGCTTAATGAGGTGTGGTTGACGGTGTTGGATGTTGGCCAAGGATTGGCTGTGTGGATTCAAACTGCCAACCATAGCCTGTTATACGACACCGGCCCGCGTTTGGGTGAGCGAGATATGGGAGAACGGGTGGTGGTGCCACAGCTACACGCGGCAGGGGTAACCCAGCTCGATGCCTTGATTTTAAGTCATGATGATCTTGATCATGTCGGGGGGACTGCCGCCGTGGTGGCCGCTTTGCCAGTGCAACAATGGTTGGCCCCTTATCGTTTAGCCAGTGCAACCCATCTGTCTGCGCCATTTATTCCGTGTCGGCAGGGGATGGTGTGGCAATGGGATGGGGTGGAGTTTGCTTTTTTGCATCCAGTCGTCGGCGAACCGCAGCGTGATGACAACGGCCAATCTTGTGTGTTGCGTGTGCGAACCGGCTCGCAGGCGATGTTGTTAACCGGTGATATCACGGCGGCAGAAGAGGCACAATTAGTCCAACAACAGCCAGACTTATTGCGCTCACAAGTCTTGTTAGCGGCGCATCATGGCAGCCGCACCTCTTCCAGTTTGACGTTTTTAAACACCGTAGCACCGGAACAAGTGATTGTGAGCGTGGGGTATCGCAATGCTTTCCGCCATCCGCAGCCTCAAGTATGGGAACGGTTTTTATGGATGGCGCAACAGCGTTGGCGCACCGACCGTGATGGCGCAATTCGCGTTCATCTGACACCCAACCAAACCCACATTCAGGCACAGCGTGCCGAGGCACGCCGGTATTGGTATGCCACCAGCGCCGGCAGCGGAGATTAAGCCAACCGTATCAATCACCACGCCACGGCATCACCGGCACGGTGGAAATACTGTTGGCTGGCGCGCCTTCGATCAATTTGCGGCTGATGGCGAGATAAACCAACGTGCGGTTTTTTTCATCCCACAACCTGACCACGCGGGTTTCTTTAAACAACAGCGAGGTGTCTTCACTAAACACTGTTTCTTCCTCGGGAAGTTTGGCGGGCAAGCTGATGGGGCCGGTTTGACGACAGGCCAGCGAAAACTGCGAAGGATCTTGTGCCAAGCCTAGACTACCGGAAATACCGCCCTTGCGCGCTTGGCTCACATGACAGGTTACCCCGGGGACTTTTTTGTCGTAAAACGCTTCGACACACACACGGTGGTTTGCGCCTAACAATTTCCATGCTGTGGTGGCACATCCTACCGTTTCTGCTGCTGCAGTCATCGCCCACAACGAAACCACACCAGCCACTGCCATGCGAAGTAAACCACTCATACCGCGCTCAATTCTTGATAGAGATTGACGAATTCTTGGCTGAGTTTATGTTTAGGGTCGAAATGGATGAGTGGCTTAGCGGCTTGGTGTGATTCACGGATTTTGACTGAGCTAGACAGGCGCACGGTCCGCACGGGTAACCCTTCCGCTTCGAGTTCTGTCACCAACTTCACCGGCAAGGCAGCCCGTGGCTGAAACTGGTTCACAATCACACCTTCTACCTGTAGTGAACGATTATGATCGTTGCGAATTTCTTCTACATTCCCCATGAGGGTATATAAGGCTTGGCGCGAGAACGTATCGCAATCAAAAGGAATCAAACAACGATCAGCGGCAATCAGTGCCGAGCGAGTAAAGAAATTGAGGGCTGGAGGGGTATCAATCCAGATTTCATCATATTCATGGCTCAACTCGTTGAGCGCATCACGCAATTTATACATCTTATAGCGGGCTTCTAATTTACCCGCCAACTCGCCCAATTCGGGATGGGAGGCGATTAAAAACAAATTCTCAAACGGTGTCGCTTGTGCAAATTCGTGATTTTTCTTGGCGAATAAGCTGAAGTTTAAAATCTGTTCAAAGAATTCGAATAAGCCCGGTTGGGTGCTGGGTGCCCCGAGTAAATAATGGCTTAGGTTGCCCTGTGGATCGAGATCAATGAGCAACACTTTCCGCCCTTGCCACGCGGCAATGGCAGCGAGGTTGGCGGTGATCGTCGATTTGCCTACGCCCCCTTTTTGGTTAAACACCACTCTGCGAATTGCTGGCATCACGCTTTCCTTTTAGTTTGCTGGGCAAACTCGTTGTTTTTGTTGTTCGCTGGCTGATTTGCTGCTGATAGGTTGGCTACGGCTTTCTTGTTCGCTATAGCGATAGGTCACCACTAAGCGGTTGTTCTCGTCGTATAACGTGGTGTCTAACAGGCGATAGGTTTGATTGGCACAGTCAATTTCCCAGGTATTCAAAGAGTGTTTATGCCGAGGGACGGTAAGGAAATTTTCTTTGGTGAGATTAAAGATGGTTTTGCGATCACGAAACGTGACTTTATTGCCTTGCCGTTTAATCGAGAGCTTGTCGAGTTCGTGCATGGTATTGCCATTGGGCGTCACGCCAAGGTTTTCCCACTCGGCGTTAGGTGAACTGCTGCTGCTCATCTGCCCCCCTTGTGGCGTGGCACAACCTGCCAAGATCAATAGAGCAGCCAACCCTGCCCCAACCAAACGAAACTGACACTTCTGCATGCTGAATCCTTTGCTCACTGCGATCTTCCCGTCGCCAAGGGAGATAAACCGCTTACAATTATTGGCTTTCCTGCCTATTTTGCCCAATCCATGACTACTGCGTCTGACATTTTGCATCATGTTTTTGGTTATACCGCGTTTCGTGGAGATCAGGAAGCGGTCGTCAATCACCTTGTGAACGGTGGTGATGCCTTGGTGGTGATGCCGACAGGGGGCGGAAAATCGCTGTGTTTTCAGATTCCTGCCTTGTTGCGCGACGGTATCGCTATCGTGGTCAGTCCGCTGATTGCGTTAATGCAAAATCAAGTGGCGACTTTGACCGAATTGGGGGTTGCCGCCGCTTATCTGAATTCTGCTCAAACACCAGAGCAGGCGCGTGAGGTTGCCAAAGCGATGCGGCGTGGTGAGCTCAAGCTGGTCTATGTCGCGCCTGAGCGTTTGTTGCAGCCTCATTTTCTGTCTTTCTTAGCTAGCCTACCGTTGGCGCTGTTTGCGATTGATGAGGCACATTGTGTCAGTCAATGGGGACATGATTTTCGGCCAGAATATCGTCAATTAGGGGTGTTGGCGCAACATTTTCCAACCGTACCGCGCATTGCCCTGACTGCAACTGCCGACGCACAAACGCGGCAAGAGATTCAATACCATCTTCAACTCGAACAGGCTCAGCTTTTCTTATCCAGTTTTGCCCGTCCTAATCTGCATTATCGTGTGGTACAAAAAAACCAAGCCAAACAACAACTGCTGGCGCTGATTCAGAACCATTATCGTGAGCAATCGGGGATTGTGTACTGTGCTTCACGCAAGCGGGTTGAAGACATCACCGCATGGTTGGTTGAACAGGGGATTTCAGCATTGCCCTACCATGCCGGTTTGCCGTATGCCATGCGTGAGCAACACCAACAACAGTTTTTGCGTGATGACGGGGTGGTGATGGTGGCAACGGTGGCGTTCGGCATGGGAATTGATAAACCAGATGTCCGCTTTGTTGCCCATGTTGATTTACCTCGCAGCCCAGAAAGTTTTTACCAAGAATCAGGACGAGCAGGGCGTGATGGTCTGCCGGCACTCAGTTGGCTGTGTTATGGCCTAAGCGACGTTATGCAGCTGCAGTTTATGGTGACACAATCTGCGCTCAGTCCCGACCGCCAACAGGTAGAGCTGAATAAACTACAAGCGATGTTGGCCTATTGCGAAACCAATACCTGTCGTCACCAACAACTCCTAGCCCATTTTGGTGAAACAGTCGCTCCGTGTGGCAAATGTGATAATTGCTGTCAGCCACCTTCTTTATTTGATGCGACGGTGCCAGTACAAAAATTACTGTCCTGCATTTATCGGACAGGTCAACAACTGGGCGCTGCACAGATTATCGACATCTTATTAGGTAAAACAGACCACAATGAAATCGCCGCATGGCGACACCTCTCCACCTTTGGCATTGGTCATGAACTGACACAACGTGGATGGCGGGCTGTGATTCGCCAATTATTAGCCCGTGGCTTACTGAAATTGGGCGATGCGCCACGTCATGCACTGTTGTTATCGCCTGAGTGCCGTCCGATTTTGAAAGGTGAGCAAGCCATTTCGTTACGCCCGCTACAAAGTAAGAATCCTAAATGGGTGGCACAACAAGGTGAGCGTTGGTTGCGGACTGAACGACAAGAACGATTGTGGCAACGGCTACGCCGATGGCGTAAAAAAGTGGCTGAGGCGCATAATGTGCCGGCCTATGCCATTTTTCTTGATCGCACGCTGCGTGAATTGATCGAAAAGCTTCCTGAGAATGCAACCGAACTCAGGCATATTACGGGTGTAGGCGAAAGTAAAGTGGCACGTTATGGCCAACAACTATTGAATTTACTGCATCAGGCAGAATGAACACCGCTGCTTGTTGTGGGATGACCTTGTTTTCTGGAGTGAATAAATGCCCGTTAATTTACCTGTGTTAAACCCCGCTGAATTACCTGCTGTTGCGGGTGTCTCTTTGGCGTATGCCGAAGCTGGGATTAAAAAGCCCGGCCGCAAAGATGTTTTGTTAATGACCTTGGCCGAAGGGAGCACTGTCGCTGGGGTCTTCACTAAAAACCGTTTTTGTGCCGCACCTGTTCACCTGTGTCGCGAACATTTGGCCAGTGGCGAGGCCATCCGCGCCATTGTGGTCAATACAGGGAATGCCAATGCGGGGACAGGGGAAGAAGGCCGGCAACGGGCGACCCGTGTGTGTGATGCGGTGGCTGCTGAGTTAGGGTGTGCACGGCAGCAGGTGTTGCCGTTTTCCACCGGGGTGATTCTTGAACCCTTGCCATACGAAAAAATCATTGCAGCGTTGCCCGACCGTCAAACAGCCGATTGGGCACAGGCAGCAGAAGCCATTATGACCACTGACGTCTTGCCAAAAGCAACTTCACGTCAAATTGTGGTGGATGGCAAAACGGTCACCATCACTGGGATCGCAAAAGGCGCAGGGATGATTCATCCCAATATGGCAACCATGCTCGGTTTTATTGCTACCGATGCTGCTGTGCCGCAGGGCCTATTACAAGCTATCGTCAAAGAAGTGGCGGATGTGTCTTTTAATAGCATCACTATTGATGGTGACACTTCGACGAATGACTCCTTTATTTTGGTTGCAACTGGACAAAGTGGTGTTGACATTGCCGAGCGCGACACGCCGGCTTTTGCCCAGCTCTATCAGGCCTTGCGTGAAGTCGCTGAACAACTGGCACAAGCGATTGTCCGCGATGGCGAAGGCGCGACCAAATTTATGACCGTCAAGGTCGAAGGCGGAAAAACCATCGAAGAATGTAAAGCGATTGGTTATGCCATCGGTCGTTCTCCGTTGGTGAAAACCGCTTTCTTTGCTTCTGATCCCAACTTAGGCCGGATTTTGGCAGCGATTGGCTATGCCGGTATTGAAGACCTCGATGTTGAGAAGCTGTCGTTATATTTGGATGATGTGCTGGTTGCTGTGAATGGTGGCCGCAATCCTGCCTATCAAGAAGAAGACGGCCAGCGTGTGATGAAACAGGCAGAAATCACTATTCGGGTGGTGTTAGGCCGTGGTGAGGCCAATGCAACCGTATGGACATGTGATTTTTCTTATGATTACGTGAAGATCAATGCTGACTACCGTAGCTAATTGACGGGTTAAGCCTCTTTTTTGAAAAATAAAGAGGCTTAACAAACAATAATTTATCTACTTTTCTAAAGTTTTTGTGAGTGTAGGTGTTGACGGTGAGAGGTGGAGTGGGTATAGTTCGCTTCCTCGCTGCAACACAGCAGCAGCAAA
>Ga0208788_1000854_pt1 | contig 14944 bp, 16 predicted proteins | sample Wag4_2014_7_11_3_FD_187363 | JGI IMG/M metagenome (GOLD analysis project Ga0208788, IMG submission 187363) | Fresh water mixed with fracking chemicals microbial communities from Ohio, USA - Utica-2 Time Series FC 2014_7_11 (SPAdes) (version 2) ...
ACATTGTACACTCCTTGTGAATTTTATTTATTTATATTTGATTAAGATTTAGAAATTTCGTTGAGAAAGTTCTCAAAGATCTGTAATTTACGTTCTTGGAGATCACGTGATCTTACAGCAGACTCGATCTGCATCTTAGATTTATGAGCTACCAACATGCTGTTTTCCCAGATCCATTCGACACCTTCCATAATGCCATTAACGAATGCATCAGGAGCTGAAGGATCAGCAACGATATCAGCGGCGGTTGCTAGATGGAAATCGTCTTGTACCTCGTTGATGCCTTCCTTGTTGAGACGCAGAGATCCCATACCACGAGAAGAAACACCAAGACGCACACCAGATTCAATAAGACCCTTGGCTGTGTTACCCATTGGGGTATCAGTTAGCTTTGCCTTACCGATCCAGTTCATGCCTTCTTGACGAAGGTTTGTGATTACATGTGATACACGATCAAGATTGATCTGCGGACCATCAGGGTGACCTAGTTCACCAAGCGCGCGACCAGACTTAACGTATGCTTCGTTGTAACGTTCTACTTCCTTGGCAAGAGTCTCTACTGGGTACATACGACCATTGCGGTTCTTGATACCACCCTGAAGGAAGATACCCTCGATGTACATGTTCTTCTTCCCGTCTTCACGGGCTTCGGTAACAACGGTTACATCTTCAGTAAGTTCAGTAATTAGTTTCATGTCTCTTACCTATTGTTATATTCTGAAGTAAATGTGCCTTGCTTCTGGAGTTCTAGAAGGCAGTATGCATTCGATGAACCAACAAAGTTAACTACAAGGTTTGCAGCAGGGTTAATGTTCAGAGGCATGCCACAGCCGGCATAGTCCTTCTGACCAGTCGAATCATACGTGGCAACCAAAGTTGACCCACGAAGAACTTGAATATGACCAGTTCCGTCACAACCCCAGAAAGCTTGAGTGATATAAGCACCTGAGAATACTTCGTCGCCGATAGCTACGCAAGTTGATGTACCATTAACGTTTGTTGTTGTACTATTACCAGCCAGGACAATATTACCTGAATTGGCTGCAGATACGTGGATAACAAACGATGTGTTTTTTCTACTAGAAATAGATACGGCCATTATTCACCTCTGTGATTGATAGCAAAGTCAAGCATCTGTTCAATGCCTTCTGGCGTATCACATGCTTCTAGGAACTTTGACTTGTTGTCTTCATTGAGTTTTTCAAAGATGTTGGTCATTGTACGCTTGTGTGATTCAGATAGATCACCTAGGCGAGCTTGTAGACGCTCTTCTTTGTTGAGTGGCTTACCACCACGTTCGGCTGTCAGCTTGGCTGCAATCGCCATTACACGGCGCTTTTCAGGTGACTTGCCCTTGAACTGTGGTGCATCAGACTTCTGGAAGTCCTTGATATATGTTCCCATAGGCGACTTAGCCGATAGCTTCTCATCGAGCTCTTCGACTTCTTCCTTGGCAAGCTTGTTGATAGCCATACCAAGACCCTTGTAACGCTTCGAAGCTTTGGCGTTTAGTTTGCGTTCTGCATTATCTGGCTTTGCACCAAATTGACGCTCACCCATCTTCTTACCAGCAAGATAGTCAGAACGGCTTAGATCGTCCTTAGCTTTCTGTGCATACGAACCCATTGTTGCCTTCGATAGTTCATCAATCTGTTCGGCTTCCTCAGCAACCTTCTTCTTCGAACGTAAAAGTTTGAAGTCGTGAGCATCGACCTTGCCATTCTTGTTGGCATCAATCTTGTGCTGATCACCCTTAAGAGCTTCGTATACCTTCTCATCTTCGCCAGGGTTATAACCCTTGCGGTCCTTGCGGCGGTCGATGGTTTTGGTGCTGCCCTTAAAGACATCGTCGCCATTGCCGTTACGGTCAGGATTCTTGGCAGTTACGTGCTTGTCGATAAACTTCTGTTCATCTGCAGACTTAACCTTTAAGTAACCTTCCAGAAAATCCTTAAGCGTCTTCGCCATCGTCGTCCTGTCCTTCTAAATCTGAGTCATCAAAGTCTAAATCGTCGTCGTCCAGGTCTAGATCATCAACGTCGTCGAACTCGTCATCTTCGATGTCATCATCGAGATCGTCATCGAGATCGTCATCGAGATCGTCGTCCTGATCTTCTGGTTCTAATTCTTCTTCAGAAGCGTAGATACCCTGTGCAACACTAGCGCGCATGGCATCAATAGATTCTGCAGCTTTTTGGCCCATGATGTCGTCAAAGACAGATGCGAACTGAGTTGGCTTCTGTCCTAGAGCTGTATCGATTAGATCGTCAATTGTTGGCATAACTTTTCTCCATATTCTTTTTATTTATAATCAAGCCGGTTTCTTCACCACATCAGGAACCTTAGGACCGAAGTCTGCATCCTTAGGTGGTTGTACCTCTTGTTGAGGAGAAGGAGGGTTTCCTGCATCACCTTCAGGTTGCATACCAGTTCCAGGCATTGGCTGACCGTCTGGTCCGATCTCTGGTTGGTTATACTGTGGATTATCAACTTCCTGTGCAATCTGCTCGTCAATTTCCTTCATGTCCTCTTCAGTCTGATAGAGAACATTACGACGAATCCACTCATGAGAGAAGTACTTGCCAGTATAGTCATCAACATCACGGAGCATCGATACACGATCACGAAGAATCTCAGTGTTACGAAGTTCTGCAAAGTGGTTATCTTCGGCATACTCAAACTTGAAGTTTGCCTTGAACTCGGCCCAATCTTCAGATGTAATAACACCCTTAAGGATCAGTTGCTTCTCAAGAATTCTGACAAACAGGTCAGAGAATCTCATTCTTAGACGTGTAATAAACTTAGCGAACTTGACCTCGTCACGTGTAATCTCTGTAGCACGGCCGAAGCTGTACTGTGCAGATGGATCCATACGACCGATAGGAACGTTCAATGACTTATAGAGTTTGTTCTGGAAGTACGTTACGTCATCCATCTGACCAAGGTTCTGCCCGCCCGGGAGGGTAGTGATCTCTGTTCCCTTACCGCCTTCACGACGTGGCAGCCAGAAATCTTCAAGCATAGTCATATGCTTGCGGTCATCACGGATCTCACCAGTCGATGAGTCGTATACGACCTTGTTCTTGAAACGGGTCATGACATCACGAAGATACTGTTCAGCCTTCGGCTTAGGAAGGTTACCGACATCGATGTAGAAGATACGACGTTCAGGTGCACGTGAGATACGATAGATGACTAGTGAGTCTTCCATCGCCTTCAGCATATTAAGTGGTTTGATAGCTTTTTGCAGGTAACCGATGACTAGGTCACCGTTGACGTTTACCAGGCCAGATGATACATTGACGATGGAGTCGACAGCAATCTTAAGACCCTGGGCTCCGGTATCCTGGAAAGGTGCTACGTTATTAGGAACGCCTGCAGTCTTCGAGAATCCCTTCTCGTTATAGATGTAGAACTCTTCACCAGTCTGTGGAACGGTAAGGTTCGATTGATTAGAGATTCTTCTCTTCTTCTGTGTACGGACTTTACGAATCTTGCGTGGATCAATATAGCGAAGCTCTTTGATACCTTCGCGTGGATTCTGTTCATCGATCATTGCATGGTACAATAGTCGACCGTCTACATACCACTTCTTAAAGATCTCGTATGCATGCTGATTAAACTCAAGAAGGTCGACGATATTGTCAAACTCTTCCAAGATCAGCTTCTTAATCTTGTCAGGTTGTTCTAGATCATCTAGATTAAGGCTGATGATCTCTTTCTTAGGATCAGCAACGATAGCTTCATTGACAATGTCGTCAATAGCCATCTCAACCTCAGGATGCATCGCAATCTCGCGATACTTATTAACTAACTCAGCTTCTGTTCTAACTGCACCGTCAAGATCAACGAATGTACCATAGACACCGCCTTCGGCCACAACCATTGCACCATCATCTGCTGCCTTGGGTGTAAACGAAGGAATGTCGAGTGGTTCGACCTTTCTCTTGATTTCAAAACCAAATAATTCTGCCATGTGGACTCCAGTTTAAATAACGAAAAAAGTAAGGGGAGTGGTTACCCCTTACTTATATTAGCGTCCGCCAGCACTACCGGTTGAACTCTGTCCAACTGTCCAGTAGTCGTATTGGAATGTGACTTGGAACGATTCAATCTGATCTGTTGTCGACCAATCAAGATCGATTGGTGTAATATTGCTTGGGAAAATACCGTTGAATTCGTATGCACGAATCTTCGAACCGTCCTTAGCATACTGTGTAACAGTTGCAGTTGACTTATAACGATTGATATCACGAACGTTACGCTCAAGACGATTGATCTTGTTTGACCATTCTTCCATTGCGTTACGAATCAAGAAGTCTTCATCGTTAATGATGTTTACTGTCCATTCACCGAATGTACGATCCCCGGCCAGCTTCATCTGACGGCCGAAATAGAACACTGGAATGATGCCTAGATCCGATGATGGGATCTGAGCGGCCTGAACCATAAATGGGGTTTTAAGATCAGCCGTAGCATTCGCAGGGTTTAGAATTTGTACCTGGAATAGATTCTGTCTTGCACCACCATAAACGAGTTGGCTTCTCATTTCGTTGATATTAAAAGCCATTGTGCTTTCCTCCTAGTTTCTCTTATTTATTAGAACTGGCCAACGACTTCGGTGAATTCTACACCTGAGCGAACAGCCACAAAGTTCAACTGGATGAAGTTGATGCTCTTGGCTGGCTTGACATAGATGTCTCCAACGAAACGGTTAGAATCGATAACTTCAGCAGTATTGTTTGTTTCATCGCAAACAACACGGAAGTCATAGATGCCACGGCGACCTTGTACATCACGGAGGAATGGCTCAACAAGATTGCGGAACTGCGCGCGAGTAAACTCGTCATTGAACTCGAACAGTGTTGAGTTCGATGCGTTCGCAATAGTCTTTTCTAGGACGATGAACAGACGACGTACGTTGATACGGTCGAATGCGCTGTTACGTCCGAGTGCTGTCTTATCACCATAAAGGACTGTACCTTGACCTGGGAATGTGACAACAGGATTGATATCATTCTTATAAAGAAGATCGCGATCTGTCTTGCTTGGATTGTATGCAAGCTTGACAAGGTTCTTGATCTGACCACGTGAGAAGCCAGCTGGTGAGAACCATGGATCACGAAGACTATCAGAACGTGCTGTCAGGCCAGCGATATCGCCGTTCAGTGGGGTGTAACGGTATACGTCGTTGTACTTATCGTACTGGTACTTGTAACCAGAGTCAAGCACGGCATATGAAGAGTTACGGAATGACTGACGGAAAGTGACAATGTTCGAAGCTTGACTACCTTCTACACCAGCACCAACAACATCTGCCTTATCAGGAGATACGAATACAACACAGTCCTTACGAACTTCAGCAATATTGTCTACCAGATAGTTAGCAAGCTGTTCGCCGTTTGTACCACCAGTTGCTTTACCAGCAAGAACCAGTGAAAGATCTACCGAAGAAGCATCAGCAAATAGGTCGTATGCATTTGCAAGAGCAGATACACCAGCGCTAGACTCTGTTACACCATCACGACCGCCGATAAACGACTTGGCATAAGGAACCGTTGCAGTTGAAGTAGCAATAGCATCAGCAGTAGTTGTTGAAGCACCTGTACGATCGGCCGTTGCCCATACGTAACGAGAATTATCGTTAACAACTGTCTTATAGAAGTTTGTTGTACCATCATCGTTCTTTGCATCAGTTGCACGTGAAAGATTCTGATATACTTCTAGAACCGTACCTGGTGTTCCTGAAAACTTACCATCTTCATCAACAACAACCACACTAATCTGATCGACTGCAGTTGAACCAAGAGCTGTTAGTTCATCTGATGTGCCAGGAGCGATAGATACAGTATTATAGAATTCCCACTTGCGTGAAATGGTATTCGATGATACATTAGCCGAACGGTTCCATGTATCTTCAAATGTGATTGGGAAGTAAGCAACAGATGATGCATCATCTGATGTAATAGCTGGAAGCGACTTAATCTTAAGTACTTGAGTACCGATTGTGCTATTACCTAGTTCGATGTAATCACCAATAGAAAGTTGCTGAAGAATCGTATTAGCAGCTGTCTTTGTTTCGGCATAAGTCAGGTTACCGCCGCCAACGCCTGGTTCAATCCAAGTGAGAACAACGTTAGCAACTGTAGAGTTAACCGAAATGCTGATAGCAGCATTTGATAGTTGGTCTAGTTTTGTTGCAACACCGACAGATGAATTGCTGAACATGTCGATTGACTTGCTGTACTGATTTACAGAATCAACAACAGAAACCTTTAGAGAGTTGCCAAGTTCACCAGGATAACGAGCAACAAACTCAGAACCGGTAAATGAAGCATTTGAAGCACCCTTGTTTTCAAAGTCTTCTGCATTCTTTACAATATTAGATGCAAGTGCAATGTTAGTACTATTTGCAACAGCATTGAATGTCAGTGTATTAGCAAAGAAGTTAAGGTATGCATCATCTGACGTTGTAGCGTTAGCTGTAAGAGTTACAGCAAGTGCGGTCGAGTTGGCAGTTACAGACGATACAAATGTATCTGCTGGGATGCCGGCACCAAATACTGCTTGCCCAGCTTCAACACCATGTGTGTTACCTGTCAGGATAACAGTTGAATTGCTGTTTAAATTTGCAGATGCTGCTGCGACGGTGTTCGAGAACCCAGTCGTAATAGCTGCACGCGAAACATAAAGGGCATTACCATATGATAGGAAGTTGGCCGCCGTAAAGAATGTTTCATAGTTGTTGTTAGTTGGTTTGCCGTAACTGCTAACCAGAGTATTTTCTGAATCTACCAGAATGAACTTACCGACAGGACCCCAACGAAACACACCACCAATAGCACCAGTAGTGGTAGCTAAAGCTGGTACGGTTGTTGTAAGATCAATCTCGGAAACGTTAATTCCAGGGCTGACTTGAAACGCCATTGTAATCTCCCTTAATCGAAGGTGTTTAACCAGTTACTTTTGCTTTTATTTATAATTTGCCCAGATTACGCAAAAAGACCCTTGAATTCTGGATTCCACTGTTGAGACATGTCGACAACCTCTATTGTATCAGGATCATGTAGTTCGTGACCATTATCCATGAAGAACGAGAACATCTCATTGTCTAGATCCTCATCACTTCTGTTTCTCAGTCTCAGAAGTGTGTTGATGTCAGTTAGATCCTTGAAGTACTGTTGGTTTGACATCCATGCAAATAAAACCAATGCCATGACAAGGTCGTCATGTGCGCCTGGTTCTGCTTCATAAGAAGCATTCTTCTTAGAGAATCTGGATAGTTCATAGATGGTATCATGGTCGTTGATAATTAACTGATACTGTTCAATGAGAAGCTTAAGCAAAGAACATCCGACCGTCTTAGTGACTGCAGTCTGTTTTAACCCACGTTCTGCTTTGTTATTAAAACCAGCAGAAATTCTTTTGCCCTTCGGGCCTGCCTTCTCAGTAAAGATCAGGTTATCTGACTCGTAGTCGATGTATAATGCATCAGCCACAGTCTGGCCAATATCATTAATTTCGACCAAGATCGTAGCATTATTATATTGCAATGATGTCTGATGGATCGTCTGGGTGAACTCAGCCGGAGGAGTAACGTTACTCTTGTAGACACATACCTGATTATACGGCATCTGTGTAACATCAATCACCTGGAATGCAGAGTAGTCAAGGCCCTTGCCATGGGACACGTCACACGTCATAACATACCGATGATCTTTCTCAGGAAGAACATATGTGGTCAGGCCGTCAGTCGATGATAATGGGCGTAATGCAGTCAGTGTCTTAAGTACGGCACCAGAGATCAGTGTACCAGATGATCCAAGCCATGCACACTCAAATTCTTGTGCAAACTTCTCGTAATCAAAGTCCATAGCGCCGAGTGTTTCTTGCTTCCACTTATCGTCACGGCCAGGAACCATCTGCCAAGGAACCTCGACATACTGATAACCGTTGGTGCCTTCCTTGGCGCCGGTGCAGGTCTTGTAGAAGTGATTCAGTCCGTTCGGGGTGGAGGTGAATAAGATCTTGGTGGTTTCGCCAGACGAAATGGTCGGAAAGACGGAAGCGAAGAACTCGTCCCAGTTCTCAACAAACGCAGCTTCGTCAATATACAATAGCGAGATGGACTTACCACGAATGGCCGACGAACTTGTAGCGGCGGCAATAACTTTACAGCCATTCTCAAGTTCAATAGATCCTTTGTTCCACTCGACAACACCTTGCTGCAACCAGTCAGGAAGGGATTCGTATGATAACTTTACACGATCTAAGATTTCTCTGGCCGCATCACCTTTATTGGCAAGAAGCGCTACGGTCTTGTGCTCATTAAAGAGAATATAGTGTAATATAACCGCAGCAGCCGTAGTAGTCTTACCAGCCTGGCGACTGGTGACCACCGTGACACGACGGTTATTAGTGAGTTTATTAATGATTTCTTTTTGATAGTCATAAAGTACAATCGGAATTAGTCCACGGTCAACATGGACGATTTTAATATAACGTTCAGCAAAGTAAATCGGGTCGTCGGCACATCTAAGCCACTCTTCGACCTGCTCTGCAGTCCATTCAATCTTTTTTCTGGCCTTCTTGAGAAGAGGATTACCGTTGTATCCCTTGTCAAAAGCCTTTTTAAGCTTATCTACTACTGACATTATTCGCTGTTGTTTCTTCTCTGATCGATCATCTTCTGTAGTTCTGCAGTCGATCCGACAAAGAGATTGTTAGTTACCTGTTGGTTATTTGCCTCTGGTTCTACTTCAAGAAGTTTCTTCTTCTTGGCCTGAAGATCAAGAAGATCTTTATTAGCACCGACAAGTGTGTTCATCATGGTCGAGAGAACTTCGTATGCTCTAGGATGTTGTGACTGTCTAGCTACATCCATCAAATCAAACAAAGCTTCTTGCCCCTTCTCAATGACGTCCATCAGATTCTCACGGGCATAGTCAAAGTCATTCTGTATAGTAGGATCTTCTGGTCTATCTTGGACCATAGGAAGATACTGTCTATCAGCGTCTGGCTGGATATTTAAAATACTATTTAGCTTTTTCATTATACATTACTTTCGAACTCATGAATAAATCCATAGTTATCATCTGCATTAATTAGTTGCCAGTCTATAGACTCGGCAGAGTTTGATGTCGGAGTTCCGTTGGCGGTTAGGCCAGGATAGACATGTACAGTCTCTGCGGCTGCCGTGTTTGTTGTATTTGCAGTGGATACGTTTGATGTCGGACGAATGTTAACATCAATATACTTGATGATACCACCATCGGATCCGTCCCCAGCACCAATTCTCTTATTTGGTCCAAATACATAACCCTTCATCGTAAAGTTCAGAGTCCAGATAATAGCACGACGAGTTTCAAAGTTTCCTTCGTATGTGTCTTCACATGAGATATCATTAAGGATGATAGGAATATCCCATGGATCATCCTCCATAGATGGGATCAAATGGATAGATGCTGTCCACTCTGGTGTAAAGTAAGGCAGAATCTGTTCTACGATCTTGGTTCCATCTTCAGCATTCTTTACAAGGACTGATAGTTGGAATTGGATATTATACGGGACCGGCTGATACTGATACTTATTGTTTTTAACCTTACGATTAAGTGTATTAAGTTTACGATCCGGATCATACTGGAATGTTGTCATCTCAAACGAGATACGTGGAACGGTCATGGCGACAGGCGTGTAGCCGTCTGGATTGCCTTCTAAACGAGCCAGATACTTTTCCTTAGGACCATATGATAATGGAACCTTAAGTGTCTGGACTGACTCACCGTTGTTATCTTCACGTGTGATGTATATGTTGTTGAATACAGTTCCAAAAAGGATAACGTATTTTCTTAATATACCATGGCTATATGTTGTACCAAACATTAGACGCTACCCTCACTAAATGGATCGATCTGAGTCCAGTCAAGGATGCTCTCGCCCTCGGTCTGGAATTCTGTATTGTCCTCGTACGTATCCCCGGCTTGTGTTTCAAAGTTATAACTTGACTGAATAATATCGTATCCATCGTTATCAGTAATAAAGAATTTATCGTTCGTGATCATAGAATACAAACTCATATTTACACTATGATCGCGTTCGATATCGTCGATTACTTTAATACCGGTTTGTAGTCGCTCTGAACTATACTCGAACATTTCACATACCAGATCATACATCTGGATGGAACCCATTTGATAAAAGATCGGTTGAAGGTTAACAAACTTAACCTGCAGAAGACGATTAGCCATAGGAAGCCATACTAAATCGCCTTCTTGTGGTCGATCTAGCATTGCATATTGGCCAATCTCATTATTGAAGTTACGAACAGAGACCGTAAAAGTAACTTGATCACGAATTTCGAGATTAAACTTAGATAGGAACGAACCATCGCCTTCATACGAGTCGTAGTTCTTAATATACATGTCTATTTCATAACTACTATCGTAGATCGACAGTGTATCTGCGCCGTAAATATCATCTTTAGCAATGATCTGTCTTGGGCAGTAGAAAACATCATGACCATAGATCTTAATAGACTCCATGACTAGGTTTTCTATCAGGATCTGTTCCTGACTATTATCAAAGTTATTAAAATAGAAGTTAGTCGACAATGGATTATCCGATCATATCAAGAACAGGCATCGAGTATGAGCTGATCATCTCTGCTTCCATCTTGGTTCTTGCATCAACAGCATCGTTGTAGATCTTCTCGCCGTTGAACTGCACGCCGCCTGGTAGGTTCATACCTGTAAACTTGGTAAGGTTTGCACCCCATTGTTCCTTGATCAGGGTTGTAGCATAGTTCTGAAGCCAACGATCATTCCATGCATCTGTGTACACGTCAGGATCAACGATCTCGTATGCCTCTACAAGTAGATAGGATCCGACGCCGATCGTATTCCAGTCGGTATCAACATAGAGTCTGTTCTTGTGTCGTGTATAACGGATCGGTTGTTTACCGACTAGCATCTCAGTCAACAGAGCAAGATGTTCCATGACCATATAGTATGGCACGATCGACACGTTTGTCAGGGTATAGAGGTCGTTCAGAGCGATCTGATAGCGGATATTGAATAGGTCGTCGGCACGGATCGATGGATCGCCGAGAGTGAATATGCTGACGGCTCCCAAGATATTCTCCGGGAGCGTGATATATTTATTGGCGGCATCTTGTTCTGTGACAAGATGCTTATAATAAACCTTATCAGAACCATCAAAGTGATAGTCCCAATAGTAACGCAAAGCTTCATCGATACGATCATCTACCTGATCATCATCAACGTTGATCTCGATAACAGGAGCACCGAGCTTGCGTAGGCAATATTGCTTGAATGTTTCTTTGGTAGTTGGAGTCGTCATCTTATAATCCCGTTTTTCTTATATTTATAACATGGCGTATATATATTAATGAAGACATTGTGGGACGATATACTATGAAAATTTTGGTGATTGGCGATATCATTCGCGATCTTTATTACTACGGCACAACTGAAAGACTAAATCCAGAAGGACCTATTCCCCTAGTTCGTAAGACTAGTTCTAAAACTACGCTAGGCGGCGCGGGTCTTGTCTGGAAGAATCTAGTAAGTCTAGGTCTGGATGCTGATCTATTAGACTATGACGATGAGTTAAAATCAACAAAAATTCGTATTATCAGCGATGGTCATACCATCTGCCGCCTAGATGATGAAAATGCATTTCTTTATCAAGATGCAGCTAAACAAGTATTGAAAAAAGCACAGAATATAGACTTTAGCCAATATGAGTATTGTATCCTAAGTGATTATCATAAAGGTGCATTAGACTATGCACCAGAGATCATTAGGATGGCTAACGCTGCTAAATGTAAAGTCATCGTAGATCCTAAAAGAAATTGCAAACATTACAAAGGCGCATGGCTTATAAAGCCAAATGACATAGAATCTCGGAGTCTTGGATTTGAATTTTGGGGCGGCAATACACTTTTGACTACACACACCATCAATGTTCTAATTATGGACGACAAATCATATTTTTCTGATGTGGAAGAAGGTCAGGTAGTCGATGTTACAGGAGCTGGTGACTGTTTCCTGGCAGCATTTGTCTACGGTCTTGTCAAAGGATACGATTATCAAAGGTGTATAGACGTTGCAACAAAGGGTGCTAGCAAGTCTGTTCAATATGCAGGCACATATATTTTAACGGTCAAGGATGTAGAGTCTAAAATCATATTTACTAACGGCTGTTTTGACATTCTACACCGCGGTCATATTGACTATCTAGAAAGATCCAAAAAATTAGGCGACAAATTAATAGTAGGTTTGAACTCTGACGCGTCGACTAAACGACTTAAAGGCGAGTCTAGACCCATAAACAATCAGGAGGATAGAAAGACCCTTCTTGAGAGTTTAAAGTGTGTGGATGAGGTTATTATCTTTGATGAAGATACACCATACGAACTGATAAAAAAGATTAGACCAGATATCATCACCAAAGGCGGAGACTATACTCCAGAGACTATTGTTGGCAACGATTTGGCAGAGGTAATTGTCCTTCCTTATATCAAGGACTATTCTACAACTAATATTGTGAGTAAATTAAATGACTAGATTGATGGGTAAAGTAGAAAAAGGATGGGGATCCGAGGATATATGGGTATCTAACGATCTGTATTGTTCTAAGTTTATGCATTTCAATGAGGGTGCTCAGTTCTCAATGCATTTTCACGCTAAAAAAACTGAAAGTTGGTATGTACTAAAAGGTGAATTTGTGGTAGAATTAATTAACACTAATGATGCTAGTAAGGTATCGTTCACCATGACTGAGGGTGACTCATACACTAACCTTCCATTAGAACCACATCGTGTTATCTGTGTCAAGGCAGGGACGATCCTAGAAGTATCTACGCCGGACTCGGTCGAAGACAACTACAGAGTGTTTCCAGGAGATTCACAGAAGTGATTATTGTAACAGGCAGTGAAGGATTCATCGGTAAGAACCTGGTTTCTAGACTTAACGATGTTGTATGTCTAGACGCTGACAACAGATATGACTATCTTAGATTAGATCCAGAAGATATCACCCATGTATACCACATGGGAGCTATCTCAGATACTACATGTGACGATCTAAATCTGTTACACGAACACAATGTAATTTATTCGATCGAACTATTTGAATGGTGTATTGAGCACCAGATTCCAGTCTCTTATGCATCTTCCGCCTCTATTTACGGCAACGGATCAGGCCCCTTAAACTATTATGCTATCTCCAAACTCACTGTAGATACGTGGGTTCAGGATCACATATATGATTTTAAGAGTGTGCACGGATATAGATTTTTTAATGTATATGGCGAGGGCGAAGATCATAAAGGCAATCAAGCCAGTCCGATCACACAGTTCACAAAGCAAGCCAAGCAAACGGAAAATATCAAGATATTTGATTCTCCTGGTGATGGCAAGAGAGACTTTATCTGGGTAGGCGATGTATGTAAAGCTATGCAACAAGAGAACCGACCATCTGGCATCTACGACTGTGGTACATGCAAAACGGTCAGGTTTTCTCAGGTTGCTAAATTAATTGCAGAAAAGTACAATGCTTCAATTGAAGTGATTCCTTTTCCAAATCACTTAAACCAGAAATATCAGTTTTATACCTGTGCTAATACTTCTGTAGAGAATGCAATTACGATTGAACAGTATCTCAATATTACTTAATTAGGTGTTCAAATCTTCCTGGTTTATGAACCTTAATAAAAATACTTACTGTTTCAGCAACATTAGACAAAGTATTAAGTTTAATATTTAGTTCGGCGCTACCAAGCATTCCTTCATTTAATTGTTGTTGCCATAACGATACTATGTCATAATTCACATCAACAACTTCTAAATCCATATTGTTATGAATACCATATGTACTTTCTCCGAAACCTCTTTCGATGATTTCGTAGTTATGTTTTTGATCAAACATCTTAAAAGTTTTTGCTGTTAACATTCTTACATGAGTAAAATCATCCCACGCAATGTCGCAACGGTGGTGTGGTACCGCAATGTGCCATTCTGCACCGTCAAAACTGACTCTATACATTTCTTTTAAAATACTAAGAAAAACTTTAGGATCTTGACCAACGTGTTCTAATATATGGTGGGCAGTAATTCTTTCAAAACTATCATCTTCATATGGCCATGGTGTTATTTCAAGATCCATAACCTGATCCGGATTACATTTGCTTTCTGAATCAACATTCCAATGATCGTTTAGTTTGCGGTAACCGCACCCGATATTTAATTTTGTAGATTCCACTTTCATTATTCATTCTCCATAGATCTATGATCATTGATACCTTTGCGTTCGCGTTGCGTAGTAAATCCGTCGTCTTTATCAAAAGCATAAAATCCATCTTGGATTATAGCCACACTATCACACATAATCATAACATCTGCGGATTCAAATATACCTCTTTCTAAAACATTTACAAAAAGTTTATTTGCAGTTGACGGATCGATACAATACGCGTGTGCTCGATTTATAAAATTCCAATTCTTATTAATCGAACTGTGTGCCGGGATTGTAGGCAATGAATCAATACTTAGTTGTTCTTTTGAACCTAAATACGATATAGCATTGTAATATTTGTGTGTTTTATATGGCTTTACCATTACAGCATCGTGTTCTAAAATAACTATAGGGGCGTCTACTTCCATACACTTTACCCATAGCGCTATATGACTTAAGCTAACAGCAATTTCGGATGCACTTTGGAAATGATCTGTTACTTTCAACCATTTTAACCAACTTTGGTTTTTTAAAGAAACAGGAATTTTAATATTGCTTTTGTCTCCATCTGTGCCATCAAAACCTTCGAAGAGTTCAGCTTTTTGACCAATACTATTGCATGTCTCGAGACATCTTTCTGCCATTTCAAGTGATTTGCGATGCATAGGAAGGTGTATGATGTATGTAT
>Ga0208788_1000861_pt1 | contig 14814 bp, 14 predicted proteins | sample Wag4_2014_7_11_3_FD_187363 | JGI IMG/M metagenome (GOLD analysis project Ga0208788, IMG submission 187363) | Fresh water mixed with fracking chemicals microbial communities from Ohio, USA - Utica-2 Time Series FC 2014_7_11 (SPAdes) (version 2) ...
TCTTCCTTGAGAACCTGTTCGCGATGGCCGGCAGTCAGACTTCGCCGCATTTGTCGATCATTTTGCCGCTGGGCATATCGTTTTATGTCTTTGAGCTGATTTCCTATCTGGCAGACATTCATCGCGGGCAGGCGCGGCATGAGCGCAACCCCGTGGCTTTTGCGCTCTTCGTGCTGTTTTTTCCGCACCTCATCGCCGGGCCGATTTGCCGGGCGGGTCAATTCATTCCGCAGGTCAAGCAACGGCAGGTGTTTTCTTTTGAGCACACCCATAACGGCCTGTATTTATTCCTGTGCGGCTTCGCCCTCAAATCCGGCATCGCCGACGGGCTCGCCCCGTTCGTGACTGTGATTTTCAATGCGCCGGGCAGCTACTCAGGCTTTGACAATCTGATGGCTGCGCTCGGTTTCGGTGTGCAGATTTTGTGTGATTTCTGGGGTTACTCGCTGATGGCGCTCGGCTCGGCTTTGCTGTTCGGGCTGATACTGCCGGCGAATTTCAATGCCCCTTACAGCGCGATATCCATTCGTGATTTCTGGCGGCGCTGGCACATCACGCTTTCCAATTGGCTGCGCGATTATCTCTACATCGCCATGGGCGGCTCGCGGGTGGATAAAAACTGGAAGGTTCAGCGCAATCTTGTCCTCACCATGCTGCTAGGCGGCCTGTGGCACGGGGCGAGCTGGAATTTTGTGATCTGGGGCGGCATCCACGGGCTGGCGCTCGCCGTCAGCCGTGGCTTTGAGCAGGCCCAATGGCCCGCCCGCGCAAAGCGATTTTTTTCAAACCCCATCGTGGGCTGGGCGCTCACCATGGCGGTGGTGTTCATCGCCTGGGTGTTCTTCCGCGCCCGCACCTTTGATGATGCAATCATGATGCTCACACGCATCTTCACGCCTGATTCACTCTGGGCCCGCTCGCGCATCGGGGCCGTGTTCTTCGAGCTGATGCTCCTCTACCTGCCGCTGGGCTGGTGGGTGCATCGCACCACCTTCCAAACCAGCATGGCGGCTGCACCGCTGACGCGCCAGATGGCGGCTGCGGCGGTGCTGGCGGCTTTCTCCCTCGTGTATTACGTCGACGGCAATGACTTTATCTATTTCCAGTTCTGAGCCTGGCTCCGGCCCCATTGCCGCGCCGCTCGGGGGCGGGGCCACGGGCCTGCGATCCAAACGGCGCGCGGCGATTGCGCTCGCGCTCTCTTTGGTGGTGGGCCTGCTCGCCGTGGCGGCCGTGGAGTGGGTGGCGCGAGCCCGCTCTTTCAAAACGGCGCCGGCGGCATCCACCCGTGTGGATGAGCTGATCGAAGCGCTCCCAAAGACCCACATCAAGGGCCGGGAAATCGGCCACCAGATGATCGCCCACAATGTGGCCTTGTTTTCGACCCATCCTGATCCGGCGTCGGTGAAAGAAGCGTTTGTCGGCACATCCCGCAGCAAGATTCTGCGCCCTCAAGCCCTGGGGTTGGAGGGCGCCGTGAATGGCTCGGGCAATAGTTACAACGAAATCACCTACGGATTGCTGCTCCAAGCCGAGGCGATGCGGCGGCAGTTTCCGAATCTCCAGCGCGTGTGGTTTGAGGCGTCCCTCCTGATGCGCCGGCCCGATCGCGTAATTATCGAGGCCGATCACGAAAAGTATCTCCCGCTGCTCATGGAGGTTGCGCCTTTGCGAAAAGGTTTGCCCAATGCTGAGGCTTTTCTTGCCAGTCTTGAAAAACGCGCAACCGAGCCCCCGGCGCATGGCAAGCGCCTCGCCATCCTTTCGCAACGCGGCGATTGGCGCTTGTCGCATGTCTTCGCGTCCAAGCCGGCCGGGGAGGACGGTTCGATTCCCGTGCTTCAGGACCCCATCCTCAACGGGCTCGCACCCAATGGCGAGCGGCGCGCCATGGCAGGACCCGGCCCTAAGCCCGGCGAGCGGCCGGCGCCTATCAGCCAAGAGCACATCAAGGTGCAACGTCTCAGGGACATCCCAGCTTGGGCGCCCTGGGATGGGCTCTTCGACATGATCCCCCGATGGGGCCGGCAACATGGCATCGAGGTCGTGTTGTACCAACCGCCTGTTCGCGGTGATCTTCACCGGTTCCAGCTCGATATGGGGTTGAGCCTCCACACGGCTGACCTGCAAAGAATCTCGCGCGAGTATGGCGTGCCTTTTATCGATTTGAATCGCCCTGAACTGGGCTGGATGGATGATGAAAGCGTTTTTTCAGATGAAGATCACATGGAGACTTGCAAAGGGGTAATATTGCTTCAGTTTGCGCTTGAAGAGGGCGCACGCCTTGCGTCGCAGGGCATGAAGATGCCTGTGCTGCGTCGCGAGTCAGTTGAAAAGCTCGCCCGCGGCAGGCTGGCTGTGTGCGGGGGTGGGGCATGATGACGCCCGGTGGCCCCGCTCAATGCCGTCATTGATGTCTTTGCATCGCACGGCACGTCTGCGTCCGGTGAGCCGGCGCGGCACACGAACACAATAAGCTAGAGCGTATTCTGGCGCGATTGATCATGACACCAGAGTTTGTAACCTTTCATTCTGACCGCCCCAGCGGTATCCCGGGCGTGCACCCCAATGCCAATCTACTGGCCCGCGAATACATGGGCATGGTGGATATGCTCTGCCGCTCTGCGCGACTTTTTCACCCGGCCGCGCCTTGCACCCTGCTCACCGATGCCAACACCGACGCCTCGGGCCTGCGCGGCGGGGTCAAGCGGGTCGATAACCCCATCGATCATGCGTCATTGATGTTGTCCCGCACACAGGCGCAGGCGGACTACGTTCGCGCGAGCAGTTTTAAACGCCCGATGGCGATTGTTGATTCCGATATGCTGATCAACCACACGCTCTCGCCTGTGTTCAAGCAGGACTTCGATGTGGCGCTCACATGGCGTGCCGATGAGCGTATGCCCATCAATGGCGGGCTTATTTTGCTCAACAACCGGCGCCCGGAGAAAGCACGGGCGTTTTTTGAGCGGTTCGCCGGGCTTTATCGCGAATGCTATGCACAGGACGCTGCCTGGTATGGCGACCAGCTTGCGCTGCGTGATCTTGTCGGCTTGCCCAACGAGGCGTATGGACAGCAATCGATTGTTGAGGCTGGGGGCGTGAAGATCTTGCTCTTGCCCTGCGAAACCCACAATTTTTCGCCACGAAACCGATTTGCTGCGATTCTCACGCCGCTGCGTGAAAAAGTGATCCTGCATTTTAAGGGCGAACGAAAACGTTTGATGCGGCCTTTCTGGGATGTGCACCTCAAACCGCGTGAGAATCTCTTGGGTCGCGTCTCGCTGGCCTGGTTGAGGGCAAGGCTCGAGTTGAGAAATCGGGTGCTGAGTGAATCCGACGAACCGGATCGCGAGGCCAGCGCGCAATGAGATCGGGCGGGGCAGGGTGCGGTGTGTGGCCCGTCAATTTATCGGAGAGGTTGGGTTTTCATGCATTCTGGCTTTTTGATGGAAAAGCGGGTTGCGGGCGGCGGTGTCTAGGATGATCCGCGCAACCAAAAACCTGATGCATACGGCTGGGCTGTGCCTCGACCTTTCGTGGCGGCTTTTCAAGCACACCATCGGCGCGAAATATCGCAAGTCGTTCCTCGGGTATTTCTGGATGGTGGCGCCCGCTCTGTTGATTACAGCCGCAGTCACGCTGGCCAATCGCGCCGGCGTCCTGAGTGTGGGCCGCACCGAGCTGCCTTATCCACTGTTTGTCCTGATCGGCACGCTGCTGTGGCAAGTCTTTGCTGATTGTGTCGACGTGGCCCGACGCGCTTTCGATGGCGCGCGCTCGTTTATCACGCGCGTGCATTTCTCGCGCACCGCGATCATCCTCGCGCAGTTTTATGAGTGCCTTATTACGACCGCGGTGCGTACCGCGGTGGTGGTGTTGGGGGCGGCCATATTTGGCAATCTCACCCCGGCGGGTGCGGGTCTCATGCTGGTGGGCTTTCTGGGCTGCGCCCTGTTGGGGTTGGGGATGGGCTTGTTGCTGATGCCCTGCCTGCTGTTATTCGAGGATCTGCAAAACACGCTCAAACTGGTGCTCACCTACGGGCTTTTTCTTACCCCGGCGTTATATATGCCCGCAGCGGGGAGCGTTTTTGGTACGGTGGTGGCCGCCAATCCGCTCACCCCGATCATGACGGCGGCTCGCGAGGGTGCGGCAGGGCTGTCAGCCTCCGAGCCGTTTGTGTTTTTTTCGGTGCTGGCTGTGGCGGGGCTGCTCACGCTGGCGGGGTTCCTGTTGGCCCGGATCGCAGCGCCGATCGTGATCGAGCGCATGTTGCTCGGGGGGCGCTGAGATGTCAGGCGTTGATCTTTGCATCTCGGTGCGCTCGGTGAGCAAGAAATTTTCCCGCTCGCTCAAGCGCTCGTTTGGTTACGGTGCGATCGATCTGGCACGCACCCTGGTGGGGCTCCCGGAGCAGGACAGGCTGCGCGAGAGCGAATTCTGGGCTGTGCGTGAGGTGTCGTTCGATCTCGCCCGCGGTCGCTCGATGGGCATCGTGGGCCTGAATGGCAGCGGCAAGACCACCTTGCTGCGCATGGTGAGCGGCATCCTGCAGCCCACCCTGGGCGAGGTCAGCGTGAGTGGGCGCATCGCGCCGATGCTTGCGCTGGGGGCGGGGTTCAAGCCAGTGCTTTCGGGGCGCGAAAATATATTCCTCAATCTCGCGCTGTTGGGCGTGCGCGAGCGCGACATCCGACAACGCTTCGATTCCATCCTCGATTTCGCCGGCATTCATGAGGCCATCGACGCGCCGCTCGGCACCTACAGCTCGGGCATGCGCTCGCGCCTGGGGTTTGCCTGCGCGGTGCACACCGATCCGGCGATTCTCATCGTTGACGAAGTGCTGTCGGTGGGTGACGCGCAGTTCCGCGTGAAGTGCCGCAATCGTATCAATGAGCTGCGCCGCGCCGGCACCTCGATGCTGCTGGTCTCGCACAGCGCGCTGTTGATTGAAACGCTCACCGATGAATGCATCTTCATGCGCCGCGGCAAGGCGGTGATGCAGGGGCCGCCACGCCAAGTGCTCAAAGCCTATGAAGATGATCTGGTGAAACACGCCGATGTCAAAAATACCCAACGATTGAGCGATGCCAAGCGTGAGCGCGCCACCGCAGATCAGCGCTTTGCAATCTCGCAGGTGGTGCTGCGCGCACCCAATGGCGATGCGGGCTATTGGACGTGCGGGGGGCTCGCCAAGCTGGAAATCGATTTTTCAAGCCGGGTTTCAACCGAGGAGGTCAGCTTCAACCTCATGTTTTTCGACCTCTCCCAAGACCAGGGCGATTGCGTGTTGTTCATGGCCACGAGCCGTGACTTGGGCTGGATGACCGTGCAGCCCGGGGCGGGGCGCATCACGCTCGAAATGAAAAGCCTTGGCTTGCGGCCCGGCACCTATCGCTTGAAACTCAGCGCCTCGCAGGGCGGTATGCACGATATGCTCGACGTCCAGGACAGCATCCGGGCGGTGGTGCGAGAGGGCAGTGGCGCGGGCAACAGTCTTTACTACCAGCCACGCGATTGGCAATTGGCCGGCGCTCGCATCACCGGCCCCATGCTTGAAGAGCCCCCCTGCGCCACACTCGAAACCGAAGAAGAATTTTGATCATGAGTCACGCTGCTGCTGTTACACCGAAGGCATTTAATTGTGCCGATCAACAAACCCCCACATGGTTGGAGCGCGTTCATCGCTGCGTCGAGCTGGTATCGCTCATTCGCGCGCCCAAAGAGCAGGCATTGTCGGTGGCCGACATCGGCTGCGGCGATCAAAAGCTCAAAAGCGTTTTGGACGGCCTGCCATTTGAAGTGCGTTACACCGGTTACGATTTGCTGCCCCAGCACGACAGCACGATACGCTTTGATGTGCGCGTCGACCCCTTGCCCGGCGAGCACCATGTGGCGGTCTTGCTGGGTGTCACTGAATACCTCGACGATCTCGCCGCGGTGCTGGCAAGCCTTTCGCAGCGGGTGCCCAGCTTGGTGGTGAGTCATGTTATTCGCAAGGGGCAGAACTATTCCAGGGAAGACTGCGCCCGCCTTGGTTGGGTCAATCATCTGTCAGAAGATGAATTGCTGGCGATCATGTCAGGCGCCGGGTTTTTGCTCGTGCAAAGTGCGATGACCGCGGATGAGCGAACGCTGCTTGGTCTGTTCCAAACCAAGGGCTTGGCCCAAGGCGGAGGGTGCTGATTTTGAGTCCCATGGTGTTCAATTGTTTTTCCGAGCTGGTGGGAAAGCGTCTGCAAACGGGCGCGCCTTTGCGGGCGCTTGAGGTGGGTGCAGGCGGGCAAACGCTGTTGGCGATTCCGCAGTTTGAATCGGGCGAGCGCGTGGCGCTCAACCTGCGCTTTGACCGCATTACCGATCAGCTGGCGAACACTTTCCGCGTGATCGGCAACGGCAACCATCTGCCTTTTCCCGATCAAAGCTTCGACTGTGTGATGAGCAGTTCCGCGCTCGAACACGACCGTTATTTTTGGCGCAGCACTCGCGAGGCGCTCCGCGTGCTCAAGCCCGGCGGCTATTTCATCGCGGGGGTGCCCATCTACATGACCCTGCCCAGCGATAAAGACCACACCACGCTCACCTATGCTCGGCACGGCATTGCTTACAACGCCGATTTTTACCGCTTCAGCGAGCAGGCAGTCAGAGAGGTGTTCTTCGAGGGGTTTTCCGCGGTGACAGATGAATGGGTGGTCAGGCAATATCCCAATCCCTACATGGTCGCCGCAGGCCGTAAATGACCTGAAGCCCCCAGGCGCCACACCCAAGCGATGACCCAAATAACCACCCCAAGCCGCTCGCGCCACCCGCTGGAATTCCCGCCAGCGAACGCTTGCGCGGTGCTCACCCCGTATCCCATTCCCGCCGCCCTGGCAGGCAAAAAGGTAGTCAATCTGGGTGACGGTTTCATCCTGCGCGCCATTGAGCGTCTGATCGGGCGTTTTCCGCCCAGCCTTATCCACTCGCCGCGCATCACCCCGCCAGAGCCCGTGATCGATGCCTTAGCCCGCGCCCCGGCAGTGATTCTGGCCGGGGCCAATCAGCTGCATGATGGCTATACAGTCTGGCCGGGCTTGGATGCCTCAATGATCGCGGCTCGCCGTCTTGTGTTCATTCCCTTTGGCATCGGGCTTCACGGCGAGCCGGGGAAAAATGACGGGCTTTCCCGAGTCGCCCGCGAGGTGTTGGTCGAGATGCACCGGCACATCGAATACTCTTCCTGGCGCTGCCCCGACACGCTGGCTGTGTTCGAGCGCGATCTGCCGCAGATCACCTCGCAGTGCCTCATGACCGGCTGCCCGGTGCTCTATGATCGCCCCTTGCTTGAGGGCCGTGCATTTTCATCCACCTCAAAGCGCGTGGCGGTCACCGTCACCGAGCGCGGTGATTTCATGGCGCGTGAGACCGCCGTGCTCGATTTTGCCGCACGGCATTTTCCGCGCTCTGAAAAATTCCTCGTGCTGCACCAGAACTACTCACCCCCCAGCGCTTGGGAGCCCTTGCGGGCCAGGCTCTTTCGCGCAGCGGGCGACACGCTGAACCCGTATCAGCAACTTCGCCACCACGCCCTGCGCCGTGGTTTCAAAATCATCGCGCCACGCGATGCGGATGAATGCCTGCAGTTTTACGACAGCATCGATGTCCATGTGGGCAGCCGCCTCCACGCCCACCTTTTATGCCTCTCCCGCGCCAAGCGAAGCGCGCTGGTGCCGGTCGACGGCCGATCCCGCGGCATGGCGGCGTATCTTGGCCATCCGCTCTGCTCGCCAGAGACTCTCGAGCAAGGCTTGGGCTGCGATTTTGAAGCGGTTCGCGCCAACGCGCTCGCCAGCTTTGCGACCATGCAAAAATTCCTCTCCAGTATTGCGCCCCATCTCCGATGAAAACTCTGCTAGAAGCCCTGCGCAATCGCCTCCGCGCCAAGCGCGCCCCACTGCCTCCCGATGAGGCGGCAATCACCGAACTGATCGCCACGATTCGCAGCGCGAATTTGTCCTACTGCGGCAAGCCAAAGCTGGAGAACATCGCCGAGACCCTCATCAGCTTGCGTCAAGCCGGCGTGCCCGGTGGCCTCCTTGAGGCAGGCGTTGCCCTGGGCGGTTCGGCGATTCTGCTTGGGCGCTTGAGATCCCCCGGCACGCGGCTTGATCTCTATGATGTCTTCGGCATGATTCCCGCGCCGGGGCAGGGTGATGGCGAGGACGCCCACCAGCGTTATACCGAAATTCGCGAGGGCCAATCGAAGGGCTTGGGCGGCGAGCTTTATTACGGTTATGTGGATGATTTGCTGTCACGGGTCAAAGACAACCTGCGCCGCTTCGATCTGCATGGCGAGGCCGACGACATTCACTTCTGGCCCGGCTTGTTTCAGGACACACTGCGGCCACACGGCCCGATCGCGCTCGCGCATGTCGACTGCGATTGGTATGAGTCGGTGAAGGTGTGTATTGAGCGCATTGCGCCAAGACTGTCGATCGGCGGTGTGATCATTTTCGACGACTACTCCTCCTACTCGGGCTGCCGCAAGGCTGTCGATGAGTGGCTCGCCGATGCGCCGCACATGGAGGTGGTGTTCCATCAGCGCTCGCTGGCGGTGCGACGCCGGAGCGCAGCATGAGCGAGTCGGCTGCAGCCAACCCGGCACGGGTGTTTGTGGCCGCCACACCCGCCGAGTGGCTGCCCACCCGGGTGCTGCATTTTTCGATCATTGAACACACGACGATCCCGGTCGAGTTGGTCGGGTTGTGGGAATTGCAGCGCTCCATCCCCACGCCTTGCGATCGAGAAAACCGCCCCCGCACGCCCTTTTCATTCCAGCGCTTTCTCATCCCGGAGGCCTGCGGATTCGAGGGCAGGGCGATCTACCTCGATTCCGATATGCAGGTGTTCCATGATATCGCCGAGCTCTGGCGGCACCCCTTGAAGGGCTGCGCGCTGCAGACGACGACGGATGGCAACGACGGCCGGCGCGGGCAATTCAGCGTCATGCTGCTCGATTGCGCGCAGCTTGACTGGAATGTGGATCGGATCGTCGCCCGTCTGGATGACGGCAGTCTCACCTACGGCGCGCTGATGTACGAAATGGGCCTCGCCCCCTCCATCGGGCGCGATATCAGCGCGCACTGGAACAGCCTTGAGCGTTATCACCCTGGCCAGACGCGGCTTTTGCATTACACCGACATGAACACCCAGCCCTGGGTGTCGATTGCCAATCCGCTTGGCCACCTTTGGGTGGCCTGCTTGCGTCGCGCCCTTGCGGCCGGCTTCATCACCCCCGACGAGCTTGCGCGCGAGATTGCGCATGGCCATGTGCGGCCCTCTGTCGCCGCCCAAATTCAAAGCGCTCAGGACGACGCCCGCCAACTGAATCGCGCAGCGCGTGCGCTTGACCGGGGCTTCTGGGCGCCTTACCGCAGCATTCGCGCAGGCCGCGGCTCGCTCTGGGGGTCAGCCCGCCATGCCGCCACCGCCTTGATGCGCCGTCTGCGTGTGCGCTTGGGATTGAGGCGTGCTGCATGAGCCGCTTGGCGGTGGTAATTGTGAGTTACAACTGCGCCCCCCTTCTGGGCGCAGCGCTTGATGCGCTCTCCACGCAAACCCATCGGCCCCACCGGGTGATGGTGGTGGATAACGCCAGCCACGATCGGGTGCGTCTGCGCGAAGTGATCGCCTCGTACCCAGAGGTCGAGTTGCTCGAACTTGATCACAACACCGGCTTCGCTTTCGCTAATAACCGCGCATTTGAGCGCTTGGGTGACTGCGAATTCGTCGCCTGCCTGAACCCCGATGCCCGCCCCGAGCCCGGTTGGCTTGCAGCGTTGCTGCTGGCCGCGCAGGCCCATCCCGAGGCCGCAGCGTTCGGCTCGCGCATGTTGCAAGACGGCCGCGCCGACACGCTCGACGGGGCAGGGGACTTGCTCACCATTTCCGGATTACCTCGGCGCCGCGGCTATGCGATGCCCGCTGCGCAGGCCTACCTCGTCGCGGATGAGATCCTCTCGCCTTGCGCCGCTGCGGCGCTCTATCGGCTTGATGCGTTGCGCGAGGTCGGTGGGTTCGATGAGAGTTTTTTTTGTTATGTGGAGGATGTCGATCTGGGCTTTCGCCTGCGGTTGAAGGGGCGTGCATCCCGGTATGTACCCCAGGCGATAGTGCACCACATCGGCTCGGCAGTGAGCGGCTACCGCACGGATTTCTACACCCACCACGGACATCGCAATCTGGTGTTCAACTTCGTGAAAAACATGCCCGGGCCGCTCTTGTGGGCATTCATGCCGCTACACCTGGCCATGACAATCGCGTTTTTGCTGCTTATGTTTGCACGCGGCCGGGGTGAGGTGGCGTGGCGCGCCAAGCGCGAGGCGCTGCGGTCTTTGCCACGCGTGTGGGCTGCGCGCTCCGTGGTGCAACGCGAGCGCGTGGCCAGCAGCTGGCAAATTTTGCGGCTCCTTTCATGGCGGCTTTGGTAAGCCCTGTGGCGAAGCTGGCGTGTGGGCCAGCCACCTTGGCTCAATCCGCACTGTCCCTCTGATCTCAAATCTGAAATAATGCACCGCAGCAAATCCATTCCCGACAACGAGGCAAGCCAAGATGCCAAGCATTCATAGGTTGAGTGATCGCGCGAGGTCTGCCTGTCATGTGGTGATCGTCAACTACAACGCCGGGGCTGCACTTCTGAATTCGGTTTCGTCTTCACTTGAATCCGAGGGCGTGAGCCATGTTTGGGTGGTGGATAATTGCTCCACCGACGGCAGCCTCGATCTCTTGCGTGAAGCCTTCGCCGGCGCCAGCCGCCTGCATATCCTGGAAAACCGGACGAACCTCGGCTTCGCGCGCGCCTGCAACCGCGCCATCCGCGCTCTCCGGACGCAAGGCGGCGGTCATGTGCTCCTTCTCAATCCCGACTGCGAGGTGGAGCGGGGCGCCGTTAAAGCCCTGCTTGCCGCGCTCGACACCCACCCACAAGCCGGCGTGGTCGGGCCGCTGTTGCTCAATCCGGACGGCACCGAACAAGCCGGCGGCCGGCGCAGCGTGCCCACACCGTGGCGCACATTCGTTCGCGCCTTCGGCTTCACCCGGTTTTCCAACCGTTACCCCCGGCTTTTTTCCGATTTCCTTCTGCACCGCGAGCCCTTGCCTGAGGATTCTGTCCCGGTTGAGGCCATTTCTGGCGCGTGTATGCTCGTTCGAAAAGAGGCGCTGGACCAAGTCGGCTCGCTCGACCCTCGCTATTTCATGCACTGCGAAGATCTCGATTGGTGTATGCGGTTTCGGCGCGCGGACTGGCAAATCCTCTTCGTGCCTCACGCCTCGGTGTTTCACCATAAAGGCCTGTGCAGTCGCGCCCGACCTGTTTTTGTCGAGTGGCATAAACACCGGGGCATGATGAGGTTTTATCGAAAGTTTTTCCGGCACCAATACCCGGGCGCCATGATGTGGCTGGTCACCAGCGGCGTTTGGCTGAGGTTTGCGGCACTCTTCGCGGTGCATGGTGTCAGGCGTTTCCAGGCACGGCGTATTGATTCCGATCAACCCGGATCGACAAAGCGTATGTTGAGCGTTTATTCGAATTTCATTCCCAAGTCGAATAGAGAAACGGCAGGATATTCGCCCGTTTGCAAGCCTGAACAGACATCAACAAGCCGGAAAACAGCCGGCATTCATTAAGCCACGCCACGCGTCATCAAAATCTTGATATATTCAGCCTCGTCCAAACCCTGACGAGAGTACCTCATGGCCACTTATCACGAATTAAAAGCCCAAGCCGAAGAGCTGCTGCGGCAAGCTGAATCCCTGCGCACCCAAGAGCGTGACAATGCGATTGCTGAAATCAAAACCAAAATCAGCCAATGGGAAATCACCCCCGCAGAGCTTGGGTTTTCCGGCGCAAGCAAAAAAGCGGGCACCCCCCGCACAGGCAAACGCGCTACCGTTGCCCCGAAATACCGCGATACTGCCACTGGCAACACCTGGTCCGGCCGCGGCCAGCCCCCGAAATGGCTCCGCGCTTATCTTGACGCCGGCCGCAGCCGCGACGACTTTCTGATTCGCTAAAAACCTAAAAAAATACCGGGGGGCTTTCCCCCCTTTTTTTGTCCGAGAAAATCCAATGGCCGAAACAATCTACGAATTCGAATATACCGCCATAGATGGCACACCGGTCTCCATGGCCAGCTACACCGGGCGCGTAATCCTGATCGTCAACGTCGCCAGCGAATGCGGCTTCACGCCTCAATACGCCGGCCTCGAAAAGCTCTGGCAAGATTACAAAGACCGCGGCCTCACCGTGATCGGGTTTCCCTGCAATCAATTCGGCGGCCAGGAGCCCGGCGATGAGGCTCAAATCGGCAGTTTTTGCCAGCGCAATTACGGCGTGAGCTTCCCGCTTTCCCAAAAGATCGAAGTTAACGGCGAAGGCGCCCACCCGCTATTTAAATACCTCACCGAAAAAGCCCCCGGCCTGATGGGCACTAAAGCCATCAAATGGAATTTCACCAAATTCCTGGTGAGCCGCGACGGTAATACCATCGAACGATTCGCCCCCACTACCACCCCGGAAGACCTGAAGAAGCAAATCGAATCATTAACCGCATAGCGTGGGTAACTCGTTACCCACGCGTTGCAAGCCGAAGCCAAAGTTTGAACCCCCCCCGGGGTTTTACTTTGCCCATCAAGCGGAAACCGGAGAAGGCCGCAACAGCGAGTAACCCCCAAAGCCCCCGCCCCTTACCTCACCACGTCCCTGGCTGGATCAGGGTGAGGTAACGGGCGGCGACCCATCAAAGCCCATGCCTTCGGCAAAATCTGACCGCTTTAAACCCTCGCCGGCTGCCCAATCAATTCGCACACTCTCCAGGGGTCAAAGCCCAAGCTAAAAACTCACCGAAACGCCAATTGAAACGAGCCGTCTAGCCACCCGGCTTGTGTTTAATCAAATCACTCACCCGATTATCCCGGTTCAAAATCAGCTCCGGAGCACGGCCGGGCGGTGGTGTCACTCCCATCTCCGCCAACTTCGCCGCCACACGCAAGCGCTTGGGTTCAAGCTTCGGACCTACCGGGGCTTTGCCGTCGGGGCGCCGATCGTGAATCTCCCACGCCAGCAGAGGCAGGTTTTGGTTGAAGCCCTTTTCAAGAAAGAAGAGCACAACGTCATATTCTTCTAAATCTGCCGCCATCACCCCGACCGGGTTTCCAATTCGATCTGTCGCATTGACATCGGCCCCCGCCTCAACCAGCAGTTTCACGTTTTCAAAATTCCTAATGGCTACCGCCAATGGCACATGCCAACCGGATTGCATCCGCTGGTTCGGATCGGCTTTGAATTCGAGTAACAGCTTCAACGTTTCCGAGGTTGGCATCCCTGCGGCCAACCAAACCGGGTAAAACTTTTTCTTGATTCCGACAGGTTTATTCGGGTCAGCCCCAGCCTCAAGCAGCGCGTGCATTCCGGGGATACTGCCTTGGGTCATGGCCCAACCCAATGGCGTGAAATTCTCTTTTCCGGAAGCATTCACATCTGCACCTTGTGCCACGAGCCTTTTGACCTCCGCCACCTCGCCCTTGCCTGCCGCAATCGCAAGCCGCGCCTCAAGTGTGTCGCCGAAATATTCTTTCGCCGTCATGCCCACTGCCCTGATTTCGGCGGCAGCACTCAAAGAAAGACTCATCAATAAAACACCCAGAAAATAGCTATGAAAAAACCTGGCCCACATTTGAATACCTCCCACATATCGCTTCGATGTGATGCTCGCCGACCCCATCAACCACCCGTTACATTACTCTTGAGTAGGGCATTTCACCCGCCCCCAAACTTTTTAAACGGTCCTGCACGCAACCGTCAATTTTTGAGCCCCATCAGTCGGTGCATGACGCTATTGACGACCTGTGTCATACCATGCAGCTCCAGCGACTGCGAGAAGCTCAGCGCTTCAATTCTGCTCCCGGCTTTCCATTTGCCGGCGTCGTAGGTCGGGTCGTTAACTGCATCCATCGGAATCCGAACTCCAGCTGCTTGTGGCAACTGAGAAAGCGCGCCATACGCAGCCAGCCCGAGTAACGGCGAGCCGAAGGCGGCAAGGGTGAGTCCTGCGCGCAATGGGCCCTTGTCTTGCAGAGTGCTGAGTAATTCCCCCTTCACATAAAAGGCGCTCACTAACCCGGGCTCTTCTCGCATTCGTTTTTCGCCATCTGCCCCAAGGGTTAAGCTACTCAATCCTGCCGAGTTAAAGGTTATCCCAGGAATGCGTGTTTTGAATGATTGCGCTGACGCGAGCCCGCCGCCAAGCGAGTGGCCCGTGAACATCGTTCTTTCGGCTATTGGGCTTTGTTGTATAAGCAGTGCATTATTCAACGCAAAATCATACTGCCGCGCCCCATGCCCAAGCGCCTGAGTCAAGTTCGTGCTCCAGTCGCGATCATCATCCGTGCCGCGATTTACATACACGTAGCTGTCGTCGCGCTCGTTGCGATACAACGCCGCAAAATAGTCGCTTTGCTCATCCACCAACATTTCCGGGAGCAAGGTTGCCCGAGCCAACCCAACCTCATCCGTCACCCGCGCAAACCCCGCCGGCATCAATTCCGGCACACTCTGGTCGAAATACACGTCGCGATTGAGCAACGCCAGCGCGCCCAGCCGGTATTCCTGATCCAATTCCACGGCGCGCCGGGGTTCAGACACGCGCAGCGACTCAATCTTGCCGGCCATCCCATCAAGCCGCTGGCGGAACGCCACATCCTTGGCCACGAACCACGCTTCGGCCTGGCTTTGGCTTTCCATCGCCAAAACGCGATCATACGCTTTTGCTT
>Ga0208788_1000862_pt1 | contig 14808 bp, 9 predicted proteins | sample Wag4_2014_7_11_3_FD_187363 | JGI IMG/M metagenome (GOLD analysis project Ga0208788, IMG submission 187363) | Fresh water mixed with fracking chemicals microbial communities from Ohio, USA - Utica-2 Time Series FC 2014_7_11 (SPAdes) (version 2) ...
CCGCAACACCGCAAGGCACCAGCACCACGCCGACCGCGCCCAGCGGCGGCTCCGCCGGCTCCCCTGCCGGCACCCCCGCCGATTCCGCAGCGGCGCGGCGCGAGCGCACCCGGATCGACGCCGAGGAGACCCTCCGCAAGGCCCTGCTCCCGCAGCCGATGCCGCAGGCGCGCTTCGTCGCCCTGCTGGGCGCGACCGATGCCGCGCTCGCGGCCGACGCGACGCTCCTCGAGGCGCACGCGAACTACCTCGCCTCGGTCGAGAAGCTGAACGAGAACTCGATCCGCCAGCTCCTCCGCCTGCTGCCGGCCGCGTACAGCTGGGATGCGGGCGTCGAGGCGTTCGTGCCGCGATCGACGCCCGAGCTCATCGCCCTCCTCGGCCTGCGCGACAAGGCCGTCCGCAACGCCGTCACCGCCGAGCGCCGCCTGCTCCAGGCCGTCGAGAACGCGGTGCCCGCCGACAAGCGACACCGGTACGACCGCGCGCTTCTCGCGTGGCGGCACGAGCTGCTTCCGCGCGCGGCGATGCTGCCGTCGACGCGCGTCACGATCGTCGAACTCGTCGCGCTCGCGCGGCTCGGACCGGACTCGGTCGCGTCGATCGAGCAGATCCTCGGCGAGTACGCGGGCGCGCTCGCCACCGCGCTCGCCGAGCGCGCGCAACTGCTGCGCGACCACGACTCCGCCCGCGCGATCATCGAGACCGCCGCGGGCACGCTCTGGCGCTACGCCCCCGACGAGATCGCCGCCGCCACCGCCGCCGAACTCGACGAGCTCGACGCGCGCGACTTCGCGAGCGAGGTCGCGATCCGCACGATGCACTTCGACGCGCTCGCGCGCATCCGCGCGCGCCTCCAGCCGCGCGACGGGCGTCGCCTGGTCGAGCTCTGGCAGCGCACCGTGCACCCCGAGCTCTTCGACGACGAACGCCTGCTCTCCCGCATCGTCGAGGACACGCTCGCGCACCCGAGCTTCTCCGCCGACCACGACACGGCGCTGCTCGATGCGCTCGAGACCTCCTACCAGCGCCTCGAACCGCTGTCGCGCGCGGCATGCGAGGCCGCCGACCTCGTGCTGCCGCGCCTGCCCAACCGTTCGCAGGCCTCGATGGCCGCCGAGATCGACGCCCGCATCGCGACCCTCGACGCCCAGGAGAAGCGCCGCTCCATCGTGAAGGACGCCCTGCAGCGCGTGCGCGCGATGCTCGGCGACGCGGATCGGGCGCTCTCCGCCCGCGTCGACGACGCGATCTTCAGCGCCGATTCGCTCGCGCGCGCGGATGCCTTCGAGCGACGCGCGCTCGCGGCGCGACGCGAGGCGCTCGCCGACGGACCGGCGAGCCCCGCGACCGCTGCAGGCGGAGCCACTTCGGGCAAGGACGCGGCACCTGCGTCTGCGCCGCCGGGGACCCCGTCGGACGCCCCGAACGGACGTGCCGCTCCGTCCGCGCCCGCCGACGGCTCGGCCACCCCTCCTCCTGAGGCAGACGACACGCAGTCACCCCGCGGCGGCCGAGGCGGTCGCCGCGCGCGACCGTCCTGAATCCGCGTTCAATCCCATGCTCCACGCTCTCCCGCGCCTGCTGTCCGCGTCCGTCCGATCCGTGCTCAAGCCCCGCGCCATCCGGTCGTCGATCGTCGCGACGACGCTCGCCGCGACCGCCGCGGTGATCCTCGCCTGCGGAGGTTGCGACCGACCCGCGGTCGCACCCGCCTCGGGGACGAGCGCGACGCCGCCGGTCGACGCGACGAAGGGCGCGGCGTCGTCGCCATCTGCGACGCCGCCGACGCCTCCCCCGTCCGCTCCGCCGTCCATTCCGCCCGCGACCGCGCCCGAGATCCACGCCACCTTCGTCCACTCCACCGGGACGATCCGCGTGCGGCTCGCGAGCAAGGAGGCTCCGCGCCTCACGATGAGCTTCATCAACCTCGCCGAGCGCGGCTACTTCAACGGCCGGACCTGGTCGGACTTCTCGCCCGTCGTCCGCCAGACCGGCGACCCCGAGCCGCTCTACACGCTGCCGCGCGAGTTCTCGCCGAAGCTGCTCCTCGACGTCGGCGGCCGGCTCTGCGTGTCCAACACCAGCGACGACCACACCGCGCGCGCGAAGGCGAACCGCATCTTCCTCACGGTGAAGGAGCAGGACCGCTGGAACCTCGTGTACTGCGTCTTCGGCACCATCACCGACGGGCTCGAGTACGCGCGGACGATGCGCGACGGCGAGGTCATCGACTCGGTGCGCATCGAGGGCGATGCATCGGCCCTGCGCGCGCGCTTCGCCAAGGAGCTCGTCCAGTGGAACGCCGCGATCGATGCGGCGCCGAGGCGCGTCACGCCCGCGCGTTGACCGGATCGAGCCGCGCAGTGTCCGCGCGCGGCGTCAGTTCACCGAGAAACCGCGCCCGCCGGGCGCACCCGACTCCTTCGCGCGGTCGAGCAGGCGCCGCAGGTGCGCCAGTTCGCTCAGCGCGAAGCGCGCGCGGTTGCGTCCGCTCGGCTCGGCGAGCAGCCGGTAGCGCGTGTCGTCGCCGCGCGCCAGCAGGATGAGCAGCTGCTCGAGGATGAACTCGGTCGGGATGTTGCCGCGGCGGATCCAGTCGCGCACGGGGTCCAGCCGCTCCATCCGCGCGAGCTCGCCCTGCGTGATGAGCGCCGCGATCTCACCCTCGAGGGACGGCATGCGCCGCGGCGCCCCGAGCCGCTGGTCGACCGGCGAGAGACGCGCGAGGCGGTAGAGCCGGCGTCCCTCGGGTTCGGCGACGGTCTCGATGACCGCCCGGCTGAATCCATGCACGAGTATGTGGTGCGTTCCGTCCGGCTGCGGCCGGTGATCGACGATCTTCGCGACGCACACGGCCTTGCGAAGCGGCGGATCGCCGACGCGCTCGCCCTTCCAGTCGCGTCCCGCGTACGACGCCATCGCGATCGGCGCCGCATCGAGCAGCGGCCCGTCGCCCCGCGCGCGCAGGCAGTCCTCGACCATCTGCCGGTAGCGCGGCTCGAAGACGCGGATCCAGTCCGCCGTGTGCGGATAGATCGCGACACCCGCGAGCGGGAACAGCGCGATCGGTCTGGAGAAGTCGATGTGGAACTTCACGGCCATGCCGCGATGCTACGCGCACACCGCACGCCCCGCCACGAATCCGCGGATGGGACAGGCATGCATCGCCAGACGGGACAGGCATGCATCGCTCGATCAGTCAGCCACGCGGGATGGGACGCGGGATGGGACAGGCATGCATCGCACGCCCCCCGCCCCGCCGGCGACCTCACGCCGCGAGCGTCGCCTGCGCCTCGGCCAGCTTCTCGGCCAGCTGCGAGCGCACCGCGTCGAGCTGCGCGGGACCGATGCCCAGCGAGTCGAACGCCTCGCGCGGGATCGAGCGATCCAGGATGTCCGCGTGGAATCCGCCGTTCTCGGTGGCGATCCGCTCGGCGATGTAGATCAGCCACGGCACCTGACGCGACTCGGCGGGGGCGCACATCGGGTCGTGGTGGTGTCCGCACGCGACCGCCAGCGAGCGCGGGAACTTCCACTGCTCGCACAGCGCCTCGCCGAAATGGCAGTGGTCGGCGCCGAACACGGCGCGCTCGACCATGCGGAAGTCGATCAGCGGATTGCCGTCGGCGTCCCACTGCATGTCGCCGAAGACCTTCACCAGCTTCGCCCGGTCCGACTGCAGCGCGACCATGATGCCGATGTCGTGCATCAGTCCGCCGAGGAACGCCTCGTCGCCCGAGCTCATGCGCGCCTCGCGCGCGAGCAGGCGCGCCGCGGTCGCGACCGCGATCGAGTGATCCCAGAGTTCCTTCGCGTCGAAGCGGTCGCAGAGCGCGCCGCCGCGGAACAGTTTCGCGAGGCTTGCGGCGATCGCGATGTTCTTCACCGCGTTCAGGCCGAGCATCGAGATCGCGCGGTTGATCGATCCGATCTGCCGCGGAAGCCCGTAGAACGCGCTGTTCACGACCTTCAGGATGCGCGCCGACAGCGCGGGGTCGCGGCCGATCAGCTCGTTGAGGTCCTGCGCGCTCGAGTTCGGATTCTCGACGAGCTCGATGATCCCGAGCGTCACCTCCGGAAGCGTGGCGATGTGGCTGAGCTGCTTCACGGCCGCGTTCGCGACCTGCATGTGCGTCTCGTGATTCTGGGCTTGCATCGTGGAGCTCACCGGGATGTGGAGCCTGGACTCGGCTCCGGCTGGATCGGCGCGTTCCGATCCCTTCCGCAAGGGAGAACGCCGCATCGTTGATCGGTCGGTTCGCGGCGGCGGTTGACGACGCACGGCGCGAAGCGCGCGAACGCCGTGTCTTGCTGCGTCGAAGGCGGCGAGTTCCCACGGCCGATAGCGCGCGATATGCGGACCCGCCCGCACAGAGCGAACCGCGCCCGCGTTGCCTCCGACCGCGGTCCGCAACCTGCAGTCTGCAGGCTGCAGCCGCTCGGCGCGCTTCGACCCCTCGCCCGCTAGAACGTGTTCAGCTTCGCGACCGGATGCCGCTCCGGATCGAACTCCGCGAGCACCCGCGCGATGCGCGCCCCCGCGCCCCCGTCGCCGTAGGGATGCGGCGCGTCCGTCACGACGCGCGCGAGCGCCGCGAACGCCTCCGCGAGCGTGTGCGGCTCGGCGACCGCGCATGGCACGACATTGCCCGCACGCTCGCGACCGCGCTGCCGCCGTCCGATGTCGATCACGCGCGTGCCGAGCGCCGAGGCCTCGATGATGCCCGCGCTCGAGTTGCCCACGAGCGCGCGGATCTCGGGCCGCCGCAGCAAGCCGACGAACTCCGCGCGCGGCAGGTGCTCGGCGATGCGCAGCGACCCACAGCGCTCGGCGATCGCGCGCGCGATGCCCGCGCGGCCTGGATCCGAGTTGGGCGAGAGCGCGAGGACGCGCCCGCGCGCGATCGCAGCATCGAGCGCAGCCGCCGCGTCGGCATGCTCGGCCTCGTCGCTGCGCCCGCACGGATGCATCAGGAACACGAACTCGGGCGAGCCGAGCTCCGCGTAGCGCGCGTCGCCGATCGGCGCGAGGCCGGCGAGGCCGTCGATGGACGGCGATCCGACGAGATGCACCGTCGCGGGCTGCTCGCCGAGCGCGAGGATGCGGTGCGCACTCTCCGCCGACGCGGGGAAATGCACGTGCGCGAGCTTGGTGATCGCGTGCCGCATCGACTCGTCGGCCACGCCCTCGGCGCGGTCGCCGCCGTGGATGTGCGCGACGCGGATGCCGCCGATCGCCGCAGCGCTGGCCGCAGCGAACGCCTCGATGCGGTCGCCGAGCACGACCACGACGTCGGGCGCGAGCGTCGCGAGGATGTCGGCGAGCACGGCGATGCCGCGGCCGGTCGCGCGCGCATCGGCGAGGCGTCCCGTCTCGCCCGCCACCTGCATCGGGAACTCGATCACGCCCGGCGCATAGGCGCGCACCTCGTCGATCGTGCGCGCGGGCGCGAGCAGATGCGCCCCGCCGGCGAGGATGTGCAGCGAGAGCGCGGGCTCCGCGCGGATCGCGTCGCACACCGGGCGCAGCAGGCCCCACTCGGCGCGCGTGCCGGTCACGACGGCGATCCGCCTCATGCGAGGTCCTCCGCGACGAGCACGCGGTCTGCGGACACGCCGCGCGCGAGCCTGCGTCCGACGATCTCGTCGAGCAGGCTCGCGGAAAGCCCGGTTCCCGGCCGCTTCACGCAGAGGTCCCCGTGCGCGAGCACCACACCGGCCGTGAGATCGCGCGCAGCGACAAGCGACTGCCGGCTCACCGCGCGTACATCGCGCTCGACATCCTGCAGCTCCTTGCGCGGCGCACCCACCATGCGCGCCGCGCGTCGCGCGAGCCGCACGTACTCGGCGAACTGCGCGGGATCGAGGCTCGCCGAGTGATCGGGGCCCGCGGCGGCGCGGTCGTAGGTCAGGTGCTTCTCGAGGATGCACGCACCCGCCGCCACCGCGATCGCGCCCGTGTCGCTGCACGCCGTGTGGTCGCTGTAGCCGACGGCGCGTCCGGTGATCGCCGCGATCTCGTGCATGCCACCGATGGCGGCGCGGTCGTCGGGCGTCGGATAGCTCGAGGTGCACTGCAGGAACGCGAGCTCGGCGATGTCGGCGAGCCAGGCGGCGCCCTGCGCGACCTCCTCGCGCGTCGCGGCGCCGGTCGACACCACGAGCGGCCGTCCCGTCGCGGCGGCGGCGCGCAGCAGCGGCCGGTTCACCAGGTCGGGCGACGCGGTCTTGAACGCGCTCCACCGCTGCGTGCGCGCGTGCGCGAAGAGCGGGATCGAGAACACCGTGACCATCGGCACGATGCCCGCCGCGATGCACTCGTCGGCGAGCGCGCCTAGCTCGGCGGGCGACAGCTGCAGTCCGCGCAGCAGCTCGCGCGGATCGCGCGCGCCCCGCTCGCGCTGGTAGACCGCGAGCACCGAGTCGAGCGACATGAGCATCTCGGCGTCGAACATCTGGAACTTCGCCGCATCCGCACCCGCGGCCTTCGCCGCATGCACGAGCTCGCGCGCCCGAGCGGCGCTCCCGTCGTGGTTCACGCCGATCTCGGCGATGATGAAGGGATCTCCGCCGGGAGCCACCGTGCGGCCACCGAGCTCGATCGCGCGACGCCCGCTCATGCCCGCACCTCCGCGCGCGGCGCCTGCCGCAGGATCGCCTCCGCCACCGCCATGTCGACGGCGGTGTCGACGTCGATCACATCGCCTTCGCGCGTCTCGATCCCGCGCCGGTCGCGCCCGAAGAACGCATGAGGCTCGCCCTCGCGCACGTCGAACAGGCTCGCGCGCCGCACCGCGATCACGCCTCCGTCGGGCATGAACAGCGGCGGCAGCTCCTGGCGCCGGTAGATGCGGTTCTCGACGAACTGCGCGACGCGCCCCTCGCCGTCGAGCCGCGACATCCAGTACGGATGCGTCTTGCCCACGCGGTAGTAGCTCTGCACGCTGTCGGCGCCGCTCTCGAGGAGCCGCGCCACCGCGCGGTCGGCGAGGTCCGCGGGCCGCACCGGCACATTGCCGTACAGGATCACGATGCACTGCTCGCGCGCGCCGCTCGACTCGACGGCGTGGCGCACGGCGCTGTCGACGGTCGCGGTGTCGTTCGCGAGCTCCGCCGGCCGCAGGACGACGTCGACGCCCTCCGACCGCGCGATCGCCGCGATCTCCTCACCGTCGGTCGAGACGATGACGCGCCCGATGCGGCGCGAGCCGCGCGCGAAGCGGATGGTGTGCGCGATCATCGGCACCCCCGCCACTGGCAGCGCGTTCTTGCGCGGAAGTCCCTTGCTGCCCGCGCGACCGATCACGACCGCGAGCACGTCGCGCGACGCATCTCCGCCCGAGCCGGGCGAATCCGACGCCATGGAATGCCGCGCCGCCGTGGGATGCATCAGGGAATCCTCGTCCTCAGGTCCTGGTGCGACTCCCCGAACTCGCGTCGGATCTGCTTGCGCCGCGTCACCAGGTCGCGCCACAGCTGCAGCAACGGGCCACGGTCGACGGTGCCGAAGATCCGATCGCCGCGCAGATCGAGCTCCGAGAGCGGGACCGTGCCGTCCGACAGCACCAGCATGCGCCGCAGCATCTCGCGCCACATCGCGCGGCTCGGCGCGCGCGCGCTCGCCAGCGGATCCGGCGGATGCTCCGGCGACGGGTCGAACGGCGGGACGCCCTCGATCACCGGCGTGCCGATGAGATGCTGCCACCGGTCGAAGAACCCGTCGATGTCCTCGTAGCTCTCGACGCGCCGCTGCAGCCGCGGGACCACCCAAGGCACCGCGTGCACCGCGCCGCCGCCGAGTCCCGCGAGATGGCGCCGCGCGGCGAGCAGGCGCTCCGCGTTCTGCAGCACGTCGCGGTGCCGGTCGATGCCATGCATGCGGCGATAGGTCTCGCCGCAATCGGCATCGATCTCGATGCTCACGACGTCGACACCTGCGGCGACGACCTCCTCGATGACCGCCGCCGGCGCCAGCAGCTCGGTGCGGATGTGCACGCCGCGCACGCCACCCGCCTTCGCGGCGCGCACGAAGCGCGCGACGTCGGGGTGCAGCAGCGGATCGCCCGCACCGCAGAAGGTCATGACGCAGTCGCGGCTCTCGGCCACCTGCTCGACGAGCCTCGCGAAGCGGCGCTCGGTCATCACGGTGCGCTGCACCGATCCCATGCGGTGCGGACTCGCGGCGCCGGAGCCCTGCCGGCCCGTGTTGAGCTCGATCATCAGGTGCTGCGGCGTGTAGTACGGCACGGTGTCGAAGAGCTGGCGCTCGAGCAGGTCGATCGCCGAGCGCGCGTCGATGCTCGCCACGCCCCCACCGCGGTCGCTCAGCCCCGGCTCGATCGCGCGCCGCATGCGGATCATGTTCCGCGGCGTGTCGAACACCGCACGCACGAGCGAGCGGCGCACGACGTGGTCGATCTGCACGCAGACATCCTTCGAGATCGGGTCCTGCTGCGGCCGCGTCGGCTCGTAGCCGAGCAGCCAGCCGACCGACGAGCGCCGACCGCCCTGCGCGAGCTCGGCCATCAGCGAGCGCTCCACGAGCACGCCGCACAGCCCCGGAGGCGACTGGTTGAACACGATGCGCAGCAGCTCGGGGCGCGTGCGGTGCCTGCGGACGAGCCCGTCGCAGCCGCCGCCGCACGCCTCGTCGCCGGACACCGAGACCAGCGGCCAATCAGGCCCCACCACGATGCCCGCGGTGACGCCGAACCGCACCATCGCCTCGTACATCGCGCGCGGCGCGAGCACCTCGTCGTAGACCGTCGTGCCGGCGATGCCGCCGCGCCACGAGCTGTCGCTCCACAGTCGCGCCGACGCGATCGCCGCGCGCTCCGGGCCGAACGGACTTCCCTGCGTGCGGTGCACCTCGATCGGCAGCCCGATCGCGCGCCGGTCGATGAGCGAGTCGAGGTCGAACCCCTCGGGCGCGAGCAGCACGATCGACGCGGCCTCGCGCGACTTTCCGAGCCGCTCGAGCGTCCACTGCATCGCGGTCTTGCCCGCGAGCGGCTCCGCGAGGCTGCGCGGCGTGCCGAGCCCGCCATGCCACGGATCCACGGGCACGAGGAACGCCGCGCGCACCTCGGTCGCCACGCTCGCCTCGCCGAGCACGCGGCCGAGCGCGCCATCGGCACCCGCGGAGATCTCCGCCTCGTCGGGTCCCTCGTCGACCGCCTCGCCCTCGAGCCGGCGCACGGCCGCCTCGAGCGCGGAGGAGTACTCGGTCGCGCACTCCGCGAGCCAGCGCACGTTCGCGAGATCGCGCTCGAACTGCAGGCGCTGACGCTCCTCGGCGGAGATCCCGCGGGACTGCTCGATCCGCCGGTCGGCCTTGGCGCGCTTGAGCACGCCGAGCTGGCTGAATTCATCGAGCATCCGCAGGGTCTCGAGCCGCGCGCCCACCTTGGCGCGCTCGGTCTCGATGGTCTTCCAGAGCCGGTCCTCGCGCTCGACGCGCGGCGCCGCGCCGATCAGCTGCGCGATCGCGTCGCCCGTGCGCCGCGACGCCTCGCCGATCACGCGCACATCCGCCAGCACCTCGCGCAGGCGCGTCGCCGCGGCGCGCAGTCGCGTCCCGTCGAGCCCGCGTGCCGCGAGCGGGATCGGCTCCATCGGCTTCCCGCCGAACACCGCGAGCGTCTCCGCGAGCCCGCGCACCTCGGTGCCCGCCTTGCGCACGCCGCCCTCGGTCGCGTCGATCGTGACCAGCCCGCGCCGCTCGTCCTGCAGGAAGAAGTACTCGAAGCGCTGGAGATAGGTCTCCATCTGCGCATCGGTGTAGATCGACTTGCCGTGCACATCGCGCCGCTTCACCAGGTGCGACCGGTGGCGCACGATGCGCGTCCACTCGAGGTTCTCCATGGTGTTGAAGGGATTCAGCTCGGGCGCCCACACGTCGTCGATCGCGGTGCCGCGCGCGTAGTAGACGCCGTCGGTGAACCCGAGGTCCTGTCCGATGAGCGCGACCGGATTGCAGCCGAGGAAGCGCGCGATCTGGTAGCAGAGATGCGCCACCGTCGCGCCCGCAGGCAGGCGGCCCTTCGCCGGGACCACCGGGCCCGACAGCGGACCGAGCAGCGCGTCGAGGTGCGGCGCGGAGATGGTGCGCACCGGACCCGGGTAGCTCTCGGCGATCACGGGATTCGCCTGCGGATCGAGGATCAGCGTCGTCTCCGCCACATCCTGCTCGCGCAGCCCCTCGTAGAAGCGCCGCGAGATCTGGTGCCAGTCGAGCGCGGCCACGAAGTGCGGGCGGATGCCCTCCGCGATCAGCGGCTTCAGCACCGTCTGCGTGGCGACGATCACGCACTGCTCGCGCACGCCCGGCTTCGCGAGCAGGTGCAGGTTGCGGCGCAGGCTCGGGCCCGCGCTCACCACGATGCCGAGCCGGTCCTTCGCGATGCCCTCGAGCGGCGCGAGTCCCTCGCCGCCCACGTAGAGCCGCGCGTTGCGGAGGATCGAACGGATCGTGTGCGCGCTGCGCGCGAGCGCCGTCGCCGACGTCACGCGCGCGGCGCGCACCGTCTCGGTCACATGCTGCGCGAACTCCTTGGCGAACGGCGCGACGCGCGCGCGGCTCGCGGGGTGCTCGACCAGCTGCACGCCCTGGATGAGCACGCCCTCGGCGCCCGCGAAGCGCTCGGAGTAGCGCCCGAGCGGCTCGGTGCCGGTGAAGAACAGCAGGTTGGTGCGCTCGAACATGGCGCTGCAGTCGACGACCGACAGCACCGCGCGCAGCAGCGCGAGGTCGGGCTCGAGCACCGCGATCAGTCCGGTGCGCCCGAGCCGCTCCGCGAACTGCGCGACGTGGAATCCGAGCCCGAAGCCGAGGACCGCGACCACCGCCTTCTCGCGCATGTCCACGGAATCCGCAAGGTTCACCGCCTCGTCGCGCGGCGCGTGGCGCGACGCGAGCGCACGCCCGCCCGCGAGCGCGACCTGGGAGCCGTCCGCGGCCACGGTCCACTCGAGTTCCGCCGGAGCGGTCGCCCGCAGCGCCTCGATCACGTCGGCATTGCGCGCGCCGAGCGCCGAGAGGTTGCGCTCGAGCATCGCGGCGCCGGACGCCGAAGGGGAGCTGGGGCTGGAGGTCGTTGCCATCGTGCGAAACACCGCGAAAACGCGAGGCGCGCCCGCACGAAGCCGACTCCCGGCTGGGCATGGACGCGGCTCCGCCGCAACGGCCTGCATCGGCCGAGTCCCGGAGAAGCGTGCAGAAAATGCGCACTCCCCCGCACCCCATTCGTCCCGTGCCCGCCTTTGCTGCGAGAATCGCCGCATGACCTCGTGGCTCTTCGAGAACCCCGTCCCCGTCGCGATCCTGATGGCGGCGATCGCCGCGATCCTCGGCTGGCGCGCGCTCGCGGGCGGCGGCGCTCGCCGCGAGCTCACGGCCGCCGGCGTCGCGGCGCTGCTCGGGCTTTCCGCGATCGCCGCCGGCCGCCTGGTCACCACCCCGGGCGAGCACGCACGCGCCGTCGTCGAGGAACTCGTCGCATTCGCGGAGGAGGCCGAGGTGCAGCGCGCCGCAGCGCTCTTCGCGCCGAACGCGGTGCTCAACTACGGCCGCCGCGAGAACGCGGGGGTCTCCATCGAGGCCATCCGCTCGGCGCTCAACTCGCTCGCCGCGTCGAACCGGATCGAATCCAACCGCATCACCCGCCTGCGCTTCCACACCATCGACGACCGCACCGGCGAGGTCGAGCTCTCCTGCTCGACGACCACGGCGCGCTCCATGACGGCCGTTCCCACCGAGTGGCTCATCCGCGTGCGCCGCATCGGCAACGACCCCTCGTCGGAAGGCGCCTGGAAGATCGACCGCGTCACCTTCGAGCGCGTCTTCGGGCAGGCGCCGACGCCGCGCATCTGGTGAGCCGCGCAAGGCCGCGTGACGCCCGCCACGCAGGATTCAGCGCCCCGGATCGACGCCCGCGACGCTTTGCGCCGGCGGCAGCAGCGCCGGCACCGTGACGCGCTTCAGCAGCCGCGCATCGCTCTCGGGGTCGTGCACGCCCGCGCGGATCTCGCGGCCCGACAGCCGGCGCGCGCCATCCTTGAAGTGGAACGCGCGCACCGCGGTCGCACCGGGCGCGAGCGTCGAGACCAGCTTGCGGTCCGACACATAGCCGTCGGCGCCGGCGAAGGCCTCGACGTCGATCGCGTCATCGCTCACGTTCGTGACCTTGAGCGTGAGCACGAGGTCGATCGCGCCGCTCTCAATCGAGCGCGCGAGGCGCCACGACGGCTCGACCACCGCCTTGCGGTAGCCGACCTCGAGCGGACTCGCCATGCGCACGCGGAACGGCTCCTCCGCCGTGCCCACGATCTCGACCTCGACCGGGACGCTGCCCGCCTCGGTGCTGCGCGGCACGCTGAAACTCACGGGAATCCGCACCTCGCCGCCGGGCGCGACATCGAAGCGGTGCGTCTTCGGCGAGATCTCGAGCGCGGCCGGACCGAGCACGGTCAGCGTGCCCGCGAGCGTGCGTGTCCACGGATTGGCCAGCACGAGCACGCCTTCCTGCGGCGCACGGCGGCTCTCGGCGAACACGGGATCCACGCGGAATCCCTTGCGAAGCAGGCACATCTCGCGACTCACGCCCTCGACGAACAGCGGCTCGCGGCCGATCCGCAGCGCGTGGCCGCGCGCGGTCGGCGGAAGCGTGCGCGAGCGCCCCCACAGGTCGGTCGCGAGCACCGGCTGCGCGCCGAGATCCACATCGACGGCGACCTCGCGCGCCCCCGCATCGCTCCACAGGACCAGCACCGGTCCGCGCGCGCCGTCGGCGAGGATCGCGCGGACGCCCTCCGCGACCGGGATGTCGGCCACGAAACGCCGGCCGCAGAGGCGGGTCGAGATCTGCCGCCACGCCGCCAGCTCGAGCGCCGGCCCGGGGACGGGCGGCAGCGAGTCCTCGCGCACCTCGACCGAGACCGCGTCGAATCCCGCGCGCCACGCATCGATCGCGCGCAGCGCGAGGTCGATCGCACGCTCGCCGTCTTCGACCAATCCCGCGGGCAGCGGCACGATCCGCACCATGCCCCGCGCGCCGGTCGTGAATCCCTCGTAGATCTCGGCGCCACTCTCCCGCCATGCGGGATCGGCCACCAGCTCGAGCACATGCCGCTCGCGCTCCACGGCGGCGGCGAGCGCGTCGGGCACCGATTCCTCCGGCGACCACGGCACCGTGACGAGCGGTCCCGCGACGGCGCTGCCCATCGTCCTCGCGATGCCGTCGAGCCTCGCGACGAGATCGGCACGGTCCGCGTCCACCGGCAGCGAGCCGATGAACCACTGGTCCACGCGCTGTCCGAACGCGAGCAGCCACGGCTCGAGCGCCGGACGCCAGCGCGACTCCTCGAGTGCGAAGAGTCCGAGCGCGTCGTCGCTGTCGATGCGCACCGAATTCGCGAGCCGCGACGGCACGGCGCCGATGCGGAACATCGGCTCCACGCGCCGGTCGAGCAGCCGACCGACCAGGGGCCGCAGGTACTCGATCTCCGCCGTCGGATCGCGCGTCTCGGTGGACTCGCTCCACACCGGCAGCACGACGAACGCGCTGCGCGCGAGGTCCATCACCGGCTCCATCGGCATGTCGACCGCCCCGAGCGACACGCCGAACCGCGGCGGCTGGTCGGGCTCGAACGGATCGTTGGGCAGCACCGCGAAGCGCGCGAGCCGCCGCGCGATCTCGCTCGTCCCGTGGGAAAACCGCGCCTCGGCCTCGTACCAGCCGGTCGCCAGCCCGGGCACGGCGAGCACGACCTCGCGGTCCGCCGGCACCGTCAGCCGCTTCTCGAACACGGGTTCACCCGACGCGCCGCGCACGCGGACATCGACCGTCGCCGCGTTCACCATCGGATCGTCGCAGCGCACGCGCAGCCTCGCCTCGCCCGCGGGCGCGACGATGCCGAGCGACTCCGGCTCGAACTTGACCGACGGCATCTGCCAGACCTCGATGTCATCGAAGTAGGCGCGGCCCTTCACATCGTTCCGGGCGACGGCGAACCGGTCGCCGTCGACGCCGTTCTGGAGTCCGGGCTGCACGACCTCGAGCCAGATCTGCAGTGACTTCGCGTCCGCGGGCACCGGCGGCGGCTGGACCTCGAGCTGCCGCCACTCGGTCTCCGCGCGGATCAGCTCCGACGCGTAGATCCCCGCGACCGCCTCCTCGTCGCTCTTCATGAAGCGCATGCTCACGCGCACGGCGGCGTGGCGGAGACCCTCGGTGCGGATCCAGGTGCGCAGCAGCAGATCCGCGCCAGCCGAGACGCCCTCGAGCGGCACCGAACGGAAGCGCACCATCGAGCCGCCATCGAGCTCGAACCGCACCGCGTAGCCCTTGCCGTCGCCGGCGCGACCGACGCCCTCGGCGATCGTGACTGTCCCGAATGGCGAGTAGCCGATCGCCGTCGGGTCCGGCGGCGGATCGAATCCGACCGGCACACCCGGGTTGAACTGCGCGCTCTCCTCGAAGTCGAACCGCGCGACCAGGCGCCGTGGCGTCACGTTCCACCCATCGCGCGGCGCGGGCGGCTGCACCTGCGCCGCCACCACGCCGGCCGCCGACGCGACCACCGCCAACGCGATCATGGACTGGGCGAGCACCTTCGTCACGGTCGGTTCATCGGCATTCTCGGACACAGGCTCCAGTCCAGACGGGACAGGCATGCATCGGGCTCCGCTCGGAGTCCAGACGGGAAGTCCAGACTGGACAGGCATACACCGGGCTCCGCTCGGGGCCCCACACGGGACAGGCATGCACGGCCCGCCAGCCGCGCCTCCAACGGAAGGGACAGGCA
>Ga0208788_1000863_pt1 | contig 14798 bp, 8 predicted proteins | sample Wag4_2014_7_11_3_FD_187363 | JGI IMG/M metagenome (GOLD analysis project Ga0208788, IMG submission 187363) | Fresh water mixed with fracking chemicals microbial communities from Ohio, USA - Utica-2 Time Series FC 2014_7_11 (SPAdes) (version 2) ...
GGCGGGTCTGAAGCTCGAGATCAGCGAGGCCGGCTTCGGCGAAAGCTACGGCGCGGAACTCGTCTTCGAGCAGGTGACGGTGCCCGCACCCGGCGGCATCGCGATCCTCGCCAGCGTCGGACTGCTGCGCCGCCGGCGTCGCTGAGCGCGCGCCGCGCGTGACTGAATCCGCGCCGCGTGACTGAATCCGCGCCGCGTGACTGAACCCGCGCCGCGATGCCGAACCCGCGCCGCGATGCCAAACCCGCGCCGCGATGCCGAACCCGCGCCGCGTCGCATGCCTTTACCATGCGACCGTGCCCACCTTCGACTACATCGCCCGCGACGCCTCGGGCAAGCGCGTGAAGTCGCGCGCCGAAGCCTCGAGCGAGGCCTCGCTGCTCGCGGATCTCGCGGCGAAGGGCCTCGCGCCGATCCGCGTGTCGGCGGCGGGCGCCGCGCGGGCCGGCGGGCGCGTGGGCGTGCGACCGCTCTCCGCGAGCTACCGGCAACTCTCCGAACTCCTGCGCTCCGGCGTGCCGCTGCTGCGCGCGCTGCGGCTGCTCGGCCGCGGCAAGTCGAATCCCACGCTCGCGAAGGCATGGAGCGAGGTCGCCGACGCGATCGCCTCGGGCGAGCGGCTCGCCGACGCGATGTCGCGCCACCCCCGCATCTTCGCCTCGGTCCACGTCGCGATGGTGCGCGCCGGCGAGCGCGGCGCGTTCCTCGAGCCCGTGCTCGCGCGCCTGGCCACGCTGCTCGAGCAGCAGGCCGACCTGCGCGGCCGCGTGATCGGCAACCTGATGTACCCGCTGGTGCTGCTGCTCGTGGGCGCGGGCGTCGTGGTGGCGTCGCTCGTCTTCTTCGTGCCGAAGTTCCAGGATTTCTTCGACAAGCTGCCGAGCCTGCCGCTGGCGACCCGCATCCTGCTCGGAGCGAGCGAGGCGCTCACCGGTCACTCGGTGCTGCTCGCGGTCGCCGGCGCCGCGCTCGCCGCCGGCACGGTCGTGCTCGCCCGCAAGCCCGCCGTGCGCTTCTGGTGCGCGGAGCACTTCATGCGCGTGCCGATGCTCGGGCCGCTCTTCGCCTCGATCGCGGTCGCGCGCTTCTCCCGCATGCTCGGCACGCTGCTCGAGAACGGCATCCCGATGCTCCAGGCCATCGAGATCGCGCGCGACTCGGCGGGAAATCCCGTGCTCTCCCGCGCGCTCCACAACGCGAGCGAGGCCGTGCGGCAGGGCGAGCAACTCTCGAAGCCACTCGCCGAGAGCGGCCTGTTCTCCGAGGACGTCATCGAGATCATCGCCGTCGGCGAGAGCGCCAACACGCTGCCCTCGGTGCTCGTGCGGCTCGCCGACACGCTCGAGTCGCGCATCGACCGGACGCTCTCGATGCTCCTCCGCCTCATGGAGCCGGCCATGCTCCTCGTCATCGCGGGCATCGTGATGTTCATCTTCCTCGCGCTCGTCGTCCCGATGATGCAGCTCTCGTCGCAGCTGTGAGCGCCCGATAAGGGCATCCGCCGCGGACACGCGCCCCGCATATTCACGTCCTGAGAAATTCCTGCATCTGCCCTGAACGGTGGGCAGCGCGGCAAGGCTTCACGCTAGACTCCGTTCCCCCATCGACGCGACCTCGCATCCCCGGATCCGGGGGGGCATCGCGTCAGACCGAAGGAGCACTCCATGCGCATGCAGCCCCGTCGTCGCGGCTTCACCATCCTCGAGCTTCTCATCGTGATCGGCATCCTGCTGGCCATCGGCAGCCTCGTGGCGGTCAATGTTCTCGGAGCCAGCGAGAAGGCCGACCTCAAGCTCGCCCGCGCGCAGCTGCAGGCCTTCGAGAGCGCCATCGAGCAGTTCCGCGTCGAGATGAAGCGCTGGCCGACCGAGGAGGAGGGCCTGACCGTCCTCTGGTCCAAGGAAGCGCTCTCCTCCGACGAGGACAAGGCGAAGTACGGCGGCCCCTACCTCAAGGAGCCGAAGCCCAAGGATGCGTGGGGCAACCCGTGGATTTTCCGCGCGCCCAGCACCATCATCGACGGCGCCAACTTCGACATCGTGTCGAACGGACCCGACGGCCAGGAAGGCACCGAGGACGACATCTCGAACCACGACGCCCGCAGGGAAGCCGCTGGCGACGAGTTCAGCGAGTTCTCGGGCGGCGGCGAGTCCGGCGGCGGTTCGGCGTCTGGCGGTTGAGTCGGTGCGGCGAATGAGCCGATGAGGCAAGTCCATGAGACTCCTGCGTGCCATCACCACCAACGCGCGTCGCGGCCGCAACCGCGGCGTGTCGATCATCGAGCTCCTCATCGGGCTCGGCGTGGTGCTGGCGATCGCGGCGATCGTGATTCCCTGGACCACCGGCTGGCTCGGCACGCGCGAACTCGACAACGCCGAGGACGGCCTGACCATGCAGATGATGATGGCCCGCGCCGCCGCGCGCGAGGAAGGCCGTCCCGTCGAGCTGGTCGCGCAGTCCGATGACAGCGGCAGCCGCATCAGCGCCCGCTGGATGAACGGTTCCGACGACGCGCCCGCGCGCTCCACCCGCCGCGACGGCGAGCGTGCGCGCTCGGCCCTCGATGCGTCGGGCGACGACGCCGCCACGACCGATGCCGCCCGCATCGACGCCTCCTGGGCCGACATGCCGCTTCCGCGTGGCGTGCGCATCGCGCTCGGCCTCGAGACCAAGCGCACGGCCGCGACCGACGCGATCCCCTCGATCGACGAGGACGACTCGATCGCCTCGGCCGCCGCCCGCGGCCAGACCATCGCGATCTTCCTGCCCGACGGCACCGTGTTCTTCGCGCCGACCTTCATGCTCCGCACCGACGCTGGTTCGCTGCGCGCGATGAAGGTCGACCGTGCGACCGGCGTGCCGCAGCAGATCGAGACGGCGCCTGCCCCGAGCAACGAGTTCGAGGGCGAGCGTCCCGAGTTCGACTCGTTCGAGGACGAGTCCGACATGTCGTCGGACGAGCCGTCCAACGACGGAGACGAGCGCGCCTCCAGCGATCGCACCTCCAGCGATCGCGCCCCGTCCGACCGCGCGACCGCGTCCGCCCGACGCCCCTGAGCGGAACCCGATTCACATGGATGGCACCAGGCCCCGACCGTCCGCGCGCGTCCGCCGCGGTGGAGGCATCCTGCTGGAGCTGCTCCTTGCCATCGCGCTGTTCGCGACGGCGGCGTCGTTCACGCTCTCGGCGATGCGCTCGGCGCTCGACGGCATCCGCCGCGCGGAGCTGCGTGCGCGCGCATTCGACCTCGCGGCCTCGCGGCTCGCCGAGCTCGACGCGGGACTCGTCGCGACCGGCGATCTCGGCGACGAATCGGAGGAGATCGACGGGCTCGTGGTGAGCATCGAGGTGATTCCCAGTCCGACGTCGTCGCTCGCGCGGGCGCGCGCGACGGTGCGCGAGGTCGGCGAAGGCGCGGACGCCGAGCCCACGATCGTCGCGGTGCACGAGCGTTCGGTCGAGCTGCGCGACCGCGGCGAGCGGGTGCGGCCGAGTGGCGACGGAGGGTCGGTCGGCGGCGCGTCGCCGCGCCCGCGGGGCGCGGCCAGCGGCGGGGGAGAGCCATGACGCCGCGCGCGCACATGCATCGCCGGCCGTCGCGCGGGGGCTTCTCGCTGCTTGAGGCGATCGTCGGCGTCGCCATCGCCACGGCGTTCCTCGGCGCGATCGCGCTCTTCACCACCAACCTCGGCGACTCGCGTGCGCGGCTCGCCCGAACCTCGCGTGAGATCGACTGCGCCGAGGCGGTCTTCACCGCGCTCGAGCGCGCCTGCGCCACGGCGGTGGTCGCCGCGAACGGCGGTGCGGGCATCGAGGGCAACGAGTCGTCGGTGCGCGTCGTGCGCTCGGCGGTCGGGCTCGGCAACGACGGCCAGCCCGTGTTCGGCGAACTGTCGGCGACGGCGGTCGCGTTTGACGCGGGCACGCGGCGCGTGTCGGTCGCGCGCGGCACCACCCGCGACGCGCTCTCGGCGCCGGTGCGCGCGATGCGCATCCGCTATCTCGCCGAGGATGGCTGGCAGGACGCCTTCGACAGCGCCGACGTCGGCGCGTTCCCCGTCGGCATCGAGGTCTCGATCTGGTTCGACCGGTCGAACGGCGAGTCGCGTGCCGACGCCGATGCGGACGGCGCTTCGATGGCCGAGCCCGCGATCGACGCGCCCGCCGACCGCACGCGCTTCCTGCGCGTGACCGGCGGTCCTCGCGTCGATCCGCTCGCGATCCGCCGCATCGAGGACGACCGCGGATCGTCGTCGCGCGGACAGACGCGCGACCGGAACGACGGTCCCGCGCGCAGCCGTGGATCCGGCGCGACGCGCGGAGGATCCGGCCGATGACGCGTCGCGGATTCGTCATGATCGCCGTGCTCGTGGTGGTCGCCGCCGCGATCCTGGTCGCCACCGGCGCGATCTTCGCCGCGCGTGCGGCCACCGTGACCTCCCGCGCAGCCGACACGGAGCGCCGCCTGCGCGACGCCGCGCTCGACGGCGTGCTGCTGGCCGCCGACCGCATCGGCGCCGAACGCGAGAAGGTCCTCGCCGGCGCCTCGCCGACGGCCGAGGCGCTCGTCCTCGAGATCCCCGATGGAGATCGGCGCATCGAGGTGCGGCTGGTGCCGCAGTGGAACGGCGAGTTGTTCGCGAGCGAGGCGGCCAAGCTCGACGCGAACCTCGCGTCGGCCGAAGCCCTCGAGAGGCTGACCGAGGACGGCGCCGAACTCGCGCGCGAACTCGTCGCGCGCCTCGCCGCCCGGCGGCCGCTGACCTCGGTCGACGCGCTGCCCGGGCTCGCGCGCCCGTCCGACGCCGCCGAGGCGCTGCGGGAAGTGCTCGGCCCGCTGCGCGCGATCGGCGACGAGCGCGACACGCTCGACGAGTCGGGCGCGGAGTCCCGCGCGCGCGCCTCGGTGCCGCCGCTCGTCGAGCTCCTCACGGTGCACGGGGCCGAGCCGCTCGTCGATTCGGTCGGCGAGCCGAAGCTCGATCTGGTGGCGGCGTTCGGCGGAGGCGACGAAGGACCATCGACCGCGTCGCTCCGGCAGTTCGAGGACGCCGAGCGCGATGTCCTCGAGGCGGCGGTGCGCGACGCGCGCCGCGGTTCGCCGCGCAACGGCGCCGCCGGCGACGACGGCGTGGTCGCGCGCGAACTCATCGCCCGCGGCGTCGACCTCGCGCGCATCGACCAGATCCTCGCCGGCTGCACGCTCGAGGCTGGAACGCACGGCACGCCCCGTCTCGACATCGTGCGGGCCGATGTGCGCGCGCTCGCGGCGCTCGACGGGCTGGGCGCCGACGCCGCGGCACGCATCGCGGACCTCCGCGACTCGCTGGACGAAACCGAGCGCCGCGGCACCTCGTGGCTCGTCTCCCGGCGGGCGCTCACCCCCGAGCAGTACGGTGCCGTCGCGGGCCGCATCACCCACCGATCGGCGCTCTGGCGATTCCGCATCGAGGCGCGGATCGAGCGCGGCGAGGGCGACTCGGGCGTGCGGTCCGCGCGGACGCGACCCTCCGCCAGCGGCAGCGCGCCAGGCGACGATCCGCGCGCGAGCTACGCGTTCGACTGCATCGTCGACGTCTCGACCGAGCGGCCGCGCATCGCCTTCCTGCGCGACGTGTCGCTGCTGCCGACCGCCCGCGCCCTCGCGATGCTCGTCGGCAATGCAGCCGGGGACGATGAAATGCCGAAGACCGACTCCGACCGCGGATCGGCGCGCGCGTTCGACGAGGGAACCGACGGGGCAGGCGGCGAGGTAATCGGCGAGGGATCCGGCTTCGGCGGCGACGACGGCGCCGTTGCCGCCGACGCAGCGCCAGGCGGTCGCGACGAGGGTCGTCCCGCCCGCGCGGGTTCGCGGCGCAGTCCGCGGCCGGACTTTGACTTCCGCCCGCCGACCGCGAGAATGACCGACCCGTCCGATGCCCCGTCAACCGAAGCGGCGACGGAGCCCCCGTCGCGCGGGCGCGTATCCCCGACCGGCCGCGACCGCGGGGGTGCGTGAGCGCGCAGCGAGCAGGAACAGCATGCCCGATCCAGGCCTCACATCCCCGGCACCCAACGCGGCGCCCGCCGCAGCGACCGGCGGAGCCGCGCCGCCCGGAGGCTCGCCGACCCCCGCAGAGCCGACGTGGAAGCGGCTCATCCCGCGCTCGTCGCGCCGCAACAAGGTGGACGCGCGCCGCCTCGCCATCGAGTCGGGTGCAACCTTCGCCCGGGCCATCGCCGTCGACCGTTCCGCCGGCCGCGTCCAGGTGGTCGGCGTGTGCGACGAGTCGTTCCCCGCCGGCGGCGACCGGGCGAATCCGCGCGAGATCCTCGGGGTTTCGGGGGTTCCGTGCGTGATCGCACTCGCCCGCGAGGACGCGCTCCTCGGGCGCGTCGAGCTCCCCACCGACGACGAGGCCGAGCTCCGCAGCATGGCGCGGATGGCGCTGGTCCGCGACTACAGCGTCGAGGGCGTCGAGACGCTCTCCGACTTCCAGCGTTCGTCGACCGCGGGCGGCGCCACCAGCGTGGTGGTCGCGGCCGCGACCAGGCTCCGCATCGACGAGGCCGCGGGCCGTGCCGCGTCACCGGTCGCGCGCGTGTCGCTGCGCGCGCTCGGCATGCTGGCCCTCATCCGCGCCAGCGACACGATGCAGCAGGGGTCGACGCTCGCCGTCGACGCCACCCGCGAGGCGCTCGAGTGCACCCTGACCCGCGACGGCGAGCTGCACCATTCGCGCGGCTCGGCCATCGCGCCCGGCACGCCCGAGCAGCAGGCGGCGGCGATCCTCATCGACTTCCGCCGTCTCATCGCGTCGCTGCGATCGTCGGCCGCCGCAGGCGAGCCGCCGCTGGCGCTCGACCGCATCGTGATCACCGCCGACAAGTCGGTCGCGGCCATCCTCGCCCCGCAGATGTCGGCGATCGCCGGCTGTTCGGCCGTGCGGCTCGACTCCCATCCGCGCATCGGCTTCGCCTCGCCCGACGTGCGGGAGCAGGTCTGCGCGAGCTGCCTGCCGCTCGCCGGGCTCCTCCTCGAGGACGACGCCGCGGTCGAACCGACCGGCGACGCGATCGACCTCCTGCATCCGACGCCGCTCATCGACGTCGCCGCGCGCGCCCGCCAGCGGATCCTCATGGTCGCCGGCATCATGATCGTGGCGGGTTTCGCGGGCTGGACCTTCGGCGCCCGCGCCTGGACCCAGCTCGAGGACCGTCATGACGACCTGCTCGCCAAGGCGCAGAAGGCGTCGCCCGTGCGCCTCCGCTACCGGCGCGACGAGTTCAAGCTCAAGCATCTCGAGGCGTACCGGGCGCTGTCTCCCGATTGGCTGTCCCACTTCGACGGCCTCCGGCGGTTCGCACCCGACCCCGCCAGCGTCGTCCTCGACGGCCTGAGCGCGCAGCTCGACGGCACCGAGATCGAATGGGTCGACAGCGGCAAGTCGACCGCCAACCCGGACGCGCGCTTCACGATGCAGGCCAAGCCCGAGCTGCGTTTCGTGCTCGACGGCGAGGCGAAGGACCGCACCACCGCCGACGCACTGCGCGATGCGCTGGTGAGGGAAAAGGGGTACACGGTCGCCTCGACCGGCGCCGACGCCCGCGGCGGCCGACGTCTGCCGTACCCGTTCGCCTACACGCTCCGCACCGCCGACCTCGAGCTCAAGCAACCGGGTGCCGCGACCACCGGCGAGGCACCCTCGGGCGCCCCGGGCAAGCTGGAGGGCGGCTCGTGAAGCGCAGCTCGATCAAACTCGCCACGCTCGACCTGGCCTCGTGGAGCCGGCACGCCCGTCGCCACTGGTTCGCCGCCTCGATCGGTGCGGGTGTGCTCGCGGCGATCGCGATCGGCTACGTCATGGGCGAGCGTCGCTTCTCCGGAGAGCGCGTGGAGACCCTCAAGGAGATCGACACCTACGTGTCGTTCCTCTCCGACGCCTCGTCCAAGGTGAAGGCCCGGCCGGAGCTCGATAAGAAGCTCCAGTCGATGGCCAACCTCATGCTTGGGCCATCGCTCGAGACGGTCGACAGCGAAGTCCGCCGCCGCCTGAACCGCGCGTGCGAGGAATTGGGTCTGAACGACTTCTCCGTGACCACCGGAACCTCGGTCGGCCGCCAGACGCCCGCCAAGAAAGAGTTCAGAACACCCGAAGCCCGCAAGCTGCGCGACGAGATCGACTTCATGGAGGTCCAAGCCACCGTGATGGCGAGTGGCCCGGTGGACAAGATCTACCGTCTGCTCTTCCGCATCGACGCCGAGCCCTGGATCAAGCGCATCGAGTCACTTCGATTCAATCCCACGGGCGATGGCCAGTTCGTGCGGATGACGGTGAAGCTCACCACGCCCTTCATGCCCGGCACCTCGTCGAAGACGACGCTCACGCTCGATCCCGCGCGCCTTCAGCAGGCCGATCGCTACGCGGCGCTCTTCTCATCGAACCCGTTCCGCATCCCGGCTCCTCCGCCGACGCCGCCCGCGTCGATCGCGGCGAACGTGAATCCGGCGGTCACGCCGACCCCGGCCGGCGAGTCTGGGCAGCCCGCGCCGCCGCCGCCTCCGGTGCCGACTCCGCCCGGTGGATTCCCCTACGGCGAGTGGCAGATCACCGGCATCGTCGAAGGCCCGAGCGGACCCGAGGCGTGGCTGCGCCATGTTCCCTCGGGGACGAATGTTGCGCTTCTTCCGGGAACGCCCGTGGGAGAGCTTGTCTTCCGTCGGGTCGAGTATGATTTCGCCGTGTTCGACAGCCCTTCGGGTGCCTGCCGGATTCAGGTTGGAACCAACCTCACCCAGCGGTCGGCGGTCGTGGGAACCGCGGCCAACGGGTGAACCAAGACTAATGTGTGTGTCTGCCCGCGCCATGCGGGCGATGGCGAAGTCGGCCGCTCGCGCGGTGTACGCGTTGCCGTTCGTGTCCCGCAGGGGCGCGCCGGTGTGGACGGATCTCCGTCGCAGCGACGCGGCGCGTGTTGGATCGCGCGTGATGAAGTGCGTGTGTCCGGGTGTCAGTTGGTCGTTGTCCTCAACCAGGCGCCGAGCCTGGGAACGGAGTCAAGGATGAAGAAGCGTTCACCGCTTTCGGCGAATGGAGTCGCCCCCCTCATCGTGGCCGCTGTGGCCGCAGGGCCGATGGCCGCAGGTGTGGCCGTCGCGCAGCAGGCTCCCGGTGCGCAGGATCCGGCGACGCCCACCCCGCCAACCGCGCCCGCCCCGCAGGACGCGGCGGCGCGCCAGTCGGTGCGCGTGCGCTTCAACTTCAAGGGCCAGACCTACGACCAGATCCTCGACTACTTCAGCCGCGTGACCGGTCTGCCGATCGTGCGCGAGTGCGAGGTGCCGAAGGGCACCGTCGACTACATCTACCCCAAGGACTACACGCTCGACGAGGCGCTGCGCACGCTCAACGTGCTGCTGCAGACCCAGAACGTGATGCTGCGCGACGAGGGCGCGCGCCTCTTCCTGCAGAAGCTCGACGACATGAAGCGGGAGAACGTGCCGACCTTCGTCGGACAGGTGCCCGCGAACATCGGCGACGAGGAGATCGTCACCGTCGTGCTGCCGCTGCTCAACGCGCAGGCGAAGCCGGTCGCCGAGCAGCTCAAGGGCCTGGTCGCGACCTACGGCTCCGTCACCGCGCTCGAGCAGCAGAACTCCGTGCTCATCGTGGAGACCGCGGCGCAGATCCGCCGGCTGCAGCGCATCATCGACGAGCTCGACCGCCAGGACGTCGAGAACGTGATCGAGCTGCTTCCGGTGCGCTTCACCAAGGCGAGCACGCTCATCACCAGCCTGCAGGCGCTCATGGGCGAGCGCGTGGTCGAGTACGTGATCCAGGACGGCAAGCGGCAGAAGATCGAGGAGAACCGCGTCGCGGGCCTCATGCTCGCCGCCGACGACCGCACCAACGCCATCATCGCCCGCGGTCCGCGCGCGAAGATCGAGTCGGTCAAGCAGACGATCGAGCTGCTCGACGTGCCGATCGCCGACGGCGCCGCGCCGACCGCGTCGGGTGGACGCGGGATGAAGACCTTCTCGGTCGAGAAGGTCAAGGCCGACGCCGCGAAGCAGCGCCTCGAGCAGCTGTTCGCCGGCTACCCCGCCGACAAGAAGCCGACCATCGTGGCGCTGCCCGAGGCCGAGCGCGTGACCGTGGTCGGCGACCTCGGGTCGATCGACGACGCCGAGCGCTTCATCGGCGAGATGGAGGGCTTCGACCCGGCGCGCATCGCGGCGCAGAAGCGCCCGGGCGCGACCACCCGCGAGCGCCTGCGCGGCGACCGCGCGATCGCGGCCATCGAGCTGCAGAGCGCGTCGCCCGAGGCGATCCTCGCCGCGGCGCGGTCGCTGCTCTCGAAGCGGCAGCAGGACGAGGTCACGCTGGTGGCGGGACCGGACGGGCGCACCATCCTCGTCGGCGGCGACTCCGCCGACATCGCGGGCATCCGCGCGATCGTCGAGACCCTCGACCGTCCCGCGAACGTCGACCGCCAGGTGCGGCTCATGCGCGTCGCCGGCAAGGACGCGGAGGCGAGCCTCGAGCGCGCGCGCCAGCTCTACGAGCAGCAGACGCCCGCGGGCGACGCGGCGCGCAGCCTGCGCATCGAGTTCGACGCCCGCAGCCGCGAGCTCGTGCTCATCGGCAGCGCGCAGTCGATCCAGCGCTTCACCGAGCTGATGAACCAGGTCGACTCGACCCGCGTGGTCGAGCGCGAGACGCGGCAGATCGCCGTGGCCAACGCGCAGCCGAGCGCGATCGTCGCGCAGGCGCGCGAGCTCGCGAAGCAGGTGCTCGATCCGCGCGACGGCTCGCCGTTCACGCCGCCGGCGATCGAGGCGGTCGACGCGATGAAGGCGCTGCTCGTCTCGGGCACGCCCGAGCAGGTCGCGCAGGTCCAGTCGCTGGTCGCGGGACTCGACCGCGTCGGCCGCGACGCCTTCGGTTTCCGCGCGATCCCCGCGCCCGGCGCCGACGCGGCGCGCCTCGTCGAGCGCACGCGCTCGATCTACGCGCAGCTCGCCAAGGGTTCGGAGCAGGATCTTCCCGAGCCGACGGTCGAGCTCGACTCGTCGAGCGGCGCGCTGCTCGTGAGCGGCCGCACCGCGTCGATCGCGACCTTCGAGCAGGCGCTCGCGCAGGCGCGCCTCCTGATGCCGCCGCCGCGCGCGTCGAAGATCGTGCCCATGCGCGCCGCGAAGGCCTCCGAGGTCGCTGCGAAGCTGCAGCCGCTGCTCGCGTCGGCGTCGCCCGTCGACCCGTCGCGCAGCGTGCCCGCGGCCGAGATCAAGGTCATCGAGCCGACCAACTCGCTCTACCTCGTGGGCGAGGCGCCGCAGCTCGCGATGATCGAGTCGTTCGTGCGCGACCTCGACATCCCGTCGCCCGAGGAGCTGCCGCCGCTCCGGCTGCTGCAGCTGCGCGGCGGCGACGCGGCGCAGGTCGCGGGCATGCTCGCCAAGCGCTACGACGAGCGCGCGCCCGAGGAGCGCCGCTCCAAGCCGGTGCGCATCGAGGCCGACTCGACCACCAACACGCTCATCGTCACCGCGCACTCGTCGGTGTTCGACGAGATCAAGGGCTTCATCGGCGAGCTCAACCGCGCGGGCGACACCGGCGCGGGCCCGTCGCGCGAGACCTTCGTGATGGCGCTCAAGGCCGCGCGCGCGACCGACCTCGCCACCGCGCTCGACAAGCTCTATCCGCCGCCGCCGGTGCCGCTCGACGCGCGCGGCCGCCCGCTGCCGCACCTCCAGAAGCCCAAGGAGGTGTTCGTCACCGCCGACGCGACCACGAACTCGCTGATCGTCGAGGCCCCGGCCGAGCGCCGCGCGAGCTTCGAGCAGCTGGTCGTGACCCTCGACCGCACGCCGCTCCCGCCGCAGGCCGAGCTGCGCACCTACCGCGTCGAGAAGGGCGACATCGAGCGCATCGCGCAGACGCTGCGCGACCTCGGCGCCCGCGGCATGCTGTCGAAGCCCGGCGTCGACGGCGCCAAGCCGGTCGAGGTCGTGATCCAGACCGAGGGCCAGAGCCGCACCCTCATCGTGGCCGGCGACGCGATGACCTTCGAGAAGACCGAGCAGCTGCTCGTCCAGCTGCAGGCCGTGCCGACCAAGCGCGGCGTGCGCGTGATCGACGTCGGCGCCGCCGACGCGGCGGGCCTGCTCGCGAAGGCGCTGCGCCTCGCGTCGCTCGAGGCGCGCGAGGGCGAGCCGCCCGCGATCGAGACCGAGATCGACGCCGCCAACGGCACCATCGTCGCGAGCGGCGACGAGGAGCCGCTCGCGCGCTTCGCCGACGCCTGCCGCCAGCTCGCCACCGCGACCGCGCCGAGCGCGGACGTGCGCGTGCTTCCCATGACCCATGCCAAGGCGTCCGACGCCAAGGCGTACCTCGACGGACTCGCCGCGAGCCGCCTCGGCCAGAGCGCCGGCTTCGCGCGCGAGCCCGTGATCGAGGTGCTCGACCGCACCAACTCGCTGCTCGTCGCCGCCGATGCGCGCCAGCACGAGCTGCTCGCGGTGCTGCTGCGCAACCTCGACGTGCCGGTCGGCTCCACGCCGCCGCTGCGCATCCTCCAGCTGCGCACCGCCGACGCCGCGACGCTCGCGAACGCGCTCATGCAGTCGTACGCGCAGCGCTCGCCCGAGGAGAAGGGCGCGAAGCCCGTCCAGATCACCGCCGAGGCGCAGACCAACGCGCTCATCGTGGCCGCGCACCCGGACCTGCTGCCCGAGATCCAGCAGATGGTCGAGGACCTCAACGGCGCGACCCGCCAGTCGGCGTCCGACCGCGAGATCCGCATCTTCTCGCTCCGGATCGCGCGTGCCGCAGAGCTCGCGCGCACGATCGACGAGATGTACCCGCCGCCGCCGGTGCCGGTCGATCCGCGCGGCCGCGTGCGCCCCGAGCTGCAGCCGCCGCGCGAGGTCGTCGTGCGCGCCGACGCGCAGACCAACTCGCTCATCGTCGACGCGCCGATCTCGCGCATGGCGGGCTTCGAGAAGCTCGTCGAGCAGCTCGACCGCGCGCAGTCGGTGCCCGAGTCGGAGATCCGCACCTGGCGCCTCGCCGAGGGCAACCTCGAGGGCGTCGCGAAGACCATCCGCGAGCTCGCGACCGCCGGGAAGTTCGGCCCCGAGGGCGCGTCGACCGTCGTCAGCACCGACAGCGTCTCGAAGACGCTCGTCGTGAGCGCGACCGCGACCGTGTTCCCGCGCGTCGAGCAGGTGGTGCGCGGCTTCGAGGGCGCGCCCGCGCCCGCGACCACGCTGCGCGTGTTCAAGCTGAAGGGCGCGAAGCCCGAGGCGCTCGCGCCGCTCGTGCGCAGCGCGCTCGAGGGGCGTCTCGCCGAGATCGACCCTGCGCTCGCCGGCCGCGCCACGCGCGTGCTCGACATCGCGCCCGAGCGGCGCTCGAACGCGCTCATCGTGAGCGCGCCCGACGTGCTCATGCCCGTGGTCGAGGAGCTGGTGCGCCAGCTCGACGACGGCAACCTCTCGGCCGGCGAGCCGGTCGTGCGCGTCCGTCCGCTGCTGTACGCCGACGCCACCGAGGTCGCGACCAGCCTGGGCCAGGCCCTCGCCGCCGCGACCAATCCCGTGACCCGCGAGCCGCTCGCGGTCAAGGTCATCCCCGCGACCGGTTCGAACGCGCTGCTCATGGTCGGACCCACCGCCGACCTCGACGAGGCCGACAAGCTGATCGCGCCGCTCGACGAGCGGCCCGCGCTCGACTCGGTCGACGCCAAGACCTTCGCGCTCAAGAATGCCGACGCGACCCGCATCGCGCCGCTGGTGCAGAAGCTCCTCGCCGACCAGCAGGACACCGACCCGCGCCTCGCGCTCGAGCGCGCGCGCCGCTCGCGCGGGCAGCTCGCGCCGACGCCGCCGGTGCGCGTCGAGAGCGACACCCGCACGAACTCGCTCATCGTCTCGGGCGCGGCGCGCATCATGAGCGTCGCCGAGGGGCTGATCCGCGAGCTCGACCGCGACTCCGACGCCGCCGCGCGCGCGTGGGCCGTGTTCACGCCCACCAAGGCCCCGCCGGCGGCGCTCGTCGACGAGGCGCGGCGCATCCTCGAGAACGCCGGTGGCGGAGGCGCGTCGCGCGTCGAGCTGTCGGCGCTGCCGCAGTCCGGCACCATCGTGATCGTGGGCGGCAGCGAGGGCACCGAGCGCGCGAAGCAGATCCTCGCCGAGCTCGACGGCAAGGCGTTCACCGCGCCGCAGGCCGACTTCAAGGTGATCCAGCTGCGCCATGTCGCACCCGATGTCGTCGTGTCGGCGCTCACCGCCGTGCTCTCCGACCGCTCGCGCTGGCCGGCGTCGCTGGTCTCGGCCGCGAAGGCGGGCGCCGCGGTGGCCGAGCCGCGCGTCGTCGCCGACCCGCTCAACGCGCGCGTCATCGTGACCGCGCCGAGCGAGCTCATGCCGGTCGCGACCGAGGTGGTCAACCAGCTCGACAAGCCGCGCGAGGGCGATGCGCCGGTCGAGATCCGCGTCTATCCGCTCTCCGAGGCCGCGGCCGACACGGTCGCGAAGGCGATCGAGCAGGCGGTCGCAACCCGCGCCGTCACCCGCCCGGGCCGCGTGAAGCCGACCATCACCCCGGAGCTCACCAGCAACTCGATCGTGGTCGCCGCCGACCCCGCGCAGCTCGATGAGATCGAGAAGACCGTGCGCGACATGGACGTGCGCGGACCGCGCGACGCCGCGCGCGTGCGCACCGTGTTCCTCAAGCAGGCGCGCGCCGGGCAGATGGCGCCGCTCGTCGAGCAGCTGCTCGCCAAGGAGGCCGCGCAGGCCGGC
>Ga0208788_1000864_pt1 | contig 14785 bp, 11 predicted proteins | sample Wag4_2014_7_11_3_FD_187363 | JGI IMG/M metagenome (GOLD analysis project Ga0208788, IMG submission 187363) | Fresh water mixed with fracking chemicals microbial communities from Ohio, USA - Utica-2 Time Series FC 2014_7_11 (SPAdes) (version 2) ...
ATGACATGGACGTTAACTGTGTTCGCGAAAAGAAACTTACAAATATGCGCGCATCAGGAACTGATGAATCAGAGCGTTTGATTCCGCCAAAGAAGTTAAATATGGAAGGCGCTCTCGAATTCTGTCGTGAAGATGAATGCGTAGAAGTAACTCCTGCTGTAGTACGTATCCGTAAGGTTGTTCTTGATCAGAATGAGCGCGCACGTGCGACTTCTCGTCAGAAGAAAGCCAACCTGGCCGCAGATAGTTAAGCCCGCGCGCATTAAGCGCGTGTAATTGGAATAAAAGTCAGTGGTGTGGGGTTCAATACCTCATATGACCACGCCTTCCATAAAGCTCACTCGCGCACCCGCTGCGCCTGCGCTTTTGGAGCTAGATGCCACGCAGGCTAAGGCTGCAGCACATCGTGGATCACCTCTTTTAATTGCAGGCGGGCCTGGTACCGGAAAGACATCAGTATTAGTTGAAGCAGCGCTTTCGAGAATTGCAGCAGGACAAGATCCCGATTCAATTTTATTGATTACTTATGGTCGCGAACGCGCATCTGAACTCCGCGACGCGATTGCACTTCGCACAACAGTGACGATGCACGAACCTCTTGCTCGCACTTTTCACTCACTCGCATATTCAATTTTAAAGATGGACTCTGGTGATAACTACCACGAACCAATTCTCTTATCTGGCCCCGAACAAGAAAACTTTATCGGCCAACTTCTCGAAGGCGATGTGCAAGATGGTTACCGCAAATGGCCTATAGATTTACATGATGGCGAAGATAAGAAAGGCAATCCACTTTTAACGCAAGGATTTATCCGCGAGCTTCGCGATTTAATTATGCGCGCTAACGAACGCGGCATCACACCTGAACAACTTGCAGCGCGTGGTGAAAAAGTTGGCGAAAAATATTGGGCGCCAGCTGCCGATTTCTGGCAACGCTATAAAGAGGTAATGGCGATCCGTGAAGATACAGCCGGCGATGCCAAGATGCGTATCGATCCATCTGAACTAATCAACGTTGCATTCGCTTACCTGCAAAAGAACGAAAAGCTGCGGGCGCAGTTACAGGCACGCTTTGCCACGATCATGGTCGATGAATTCCAAGAGAGTGATCCTGCGCAACGAAAGTTATTGGATCTCTTATCTGGACCAGATTTGGTTATTGCCTACGATGCCGATTCAGCGGTTGGTCGCTTCCGCGGCGCCGACCCTGATGGGCTAAAACAAGTTGTTGATTCATATCTAGAAAAGGGCGCTACCCAAATACTTCTGCAGAACTCTTATCGCTGCCGCCCAGAAATCTTTGATATCGGCCAGAAGATAACTTCACAGTTTCGCGCACCGTCCCCTACTCGCAATCGCACCTGCACCTACAGCGCCAAACCAGCGCTAGATAACCCTTTCACTACCGCTCGCCTTAACTCGCAATCCGAAGAAGCCCAATACATCGCATACCTCTTCAAACGCGCGCATTTAATGCACGGAATTCCTTATTCGCAGATGGCAGTTATCTTGCGCTCTGCCGGCACCCAAGCAAGTGCGCTGCGTCGCGCCTTTGCCCAAGTTTCTATTCCAGTTGCTGGAGATCTTGAAGCGCTCTCCACAAATCCCGCAATTGCACCATTTATTCTCATCGCGCGAGTTGCAACCGGAGATCAACCGCTAAACCTCGATACCTGCGAACGCTTACTGCTTGCAGAATTTGGGGGATCGGATTCAATATCTCTACGTCGCATTCGCACTGCTTTATTGGCGGCGCGTAATGATGAGACCGATACACGTGGTGGCACGCAACTCTTAATCGATGCCATTGATAAAGGCGAGATCAACATCGAAGAAAGCGCGGCGCTAACTCGCGTTCACGAACTTCTACTTGCAGCGCGTAAAGTCTCAACCAAGAAAGATGCCCGCCCTGAAGATTTACTTTGGGCTATTTGGGATAACGCAAAAACTAGCGATAACGAAAAGTTAAGTACTGCTTGGCGCAACACCGCACTTCGTGGTGGCAATCGTGGCGCCGCAGCTGACCGCGATCTCGATGCGATGATCCAACTCTTTGATTCAGCACAACGTTTCTCAGAGCGCTTTCCATACTCCAAGCCATCAGCATTCCTTGACGAACTCTCCCGCGAATCAATCGTCGGAGACATCATCACCGCACAAGGCGTACGTCCGGATGTTGTAGAAATTCTTACTGTGCACTCTGCCAAGGGGCGCCAATGGGAAGTTGTTGCAGTTGCTGGGCTGCAAGAAGGCGTATGGCCAAACTTGCGTCAGCGCAGTTCTCTACTTGGTAGCGAAAGACTTGTTGAACGCGAACGCCATGGCGATTTAGCGCGCCTAGAACTCGATTTAATTGCAGCCGGAGCACTTGCCGAAGATGAGCGTCGTTTACTGCATGTAGCTGTAACCCGCGCCCGCCAGGCTTTGATCGTCACCGCCGTGCAACGCGAAGATGACGAACCATCTGCATATTTTGAAGAACTCGATAACACCGGTGATCTCGATACTCCTGTGATCACAAAAGTTCCACGCCCACTTACAACATCGGCACTTGTTGCAACCCTGCGGCAAAACCTCAGCGGTGAAAGCGCGCAGACCGCCGCATCAATTTTGAAGACGCTCTCTCAATCACAAATTACATCAGCAGATCCTGCACATTGGACCGGATCTCTTCCTATTTCATCAACCGAATCCGTTGTAGCCGCAGATGAACTAGTTCCGGTTTCACCATCAGGCGCTGAAAACTTTACCGAATGCGGCGTTAAGTGGTTCCTCGAAAGAAGTGGTGGAACAAATGGAGATTCCACTGCACAGATTCTAGGTTCAGCGATTCACGAATTTGCGCGGATTAAAGTTGAAGATCCATCTATCTCTGAATCCGATTTAATTGCAAAGCTCGAATCATCTTGGTCTTTAATTGACCCAACTGAAGGCTGGATCAGTAACTCTTCCCTTAAGCGCGCAGTGAAGATGCTCGAGCGCTTTAGTCGTTACCACGCAGCAACAACTCGCGACGTAGTTGGCGCTGAACTTAACTTTAAGATCCAAGTTGGTCGCGCTGAAATCCGCGGAAGCGTCGACCGCATTGAGGTTGACTCTGATGGCAACCATTATGTAATTGATTTCAAGACCGGCAAGACCCAGATCACCGCTGAAAAAGCTAAAGAGAATCTCCAACTTGCTTGCTATCAATTGGCAGTTGCTCTCGACGGTTTCGAAAAGAAGTTATCAACTACATCTTCTTCAGGCGCCGAGCTCGTTTACCTAGCGAAAGATTCTGTAAAGGTCACAACTCGTCAGCAGTACAAGATCGATGAAGTCGAAGTTAAGGCCAAGATCGAAGAAATTGCTGAAGGCATGGGAGCCGAAAGTTTCCAGGCGCGGATCAACACCATGTGTGAAAACTGCGTAGTTAAGGCCTGTTGTCCGATCCAGAGCCAGGGACGGACGGTGATCGAATGATCGAGAAGTACTCACCGCAAGATATCGCTGCCGCGCTGCAGAAAGTTGGCGCCAAGGTTTACCAACCAACCGCCGAACAAAGCACGATTATCTCTATTGCAACAAATCCTCTTGAGCCAGCAGTTGTAATTGCAGGTGCTGGTTCAGGAAAGACCGAAACCATGGCAGCGCGCGTTATTTACTTAGTTGCCAATGGCTTTGCCCGCCCAGATCAAATCCTTGGACTTACCTTTACTCGTAAAGCCGCCGGAGAACTCGCAATCCGTATTCGCACCAGACTTCGCCAACTTCGCGCAGCCAAGTTAATACCTGAAGACACACCACTTGAAGTCGCTGTTACTACTTATCACTCTTATGCAGCGCGTTTGCTTTCTGAACACTCAATCCGTTTTGGTATTGATGCCGATATCCAACCAATGGGCGATGCCGCGATGTGGCAGCTAGCTAATGACATTGTCCGCAACTGGGGAGATGCTTCATACTCAAACGAATCAGCCGTTGGCACTGTAGTTGAAGATTTACTTGGCCTAACTAAGTTGATGCTCGAACACCAAGTCACACCAGACGCTATTGCCGCAGCTGATAACGAAGTCCTCGAGCAACTGGCTCAAATGTCAGGTGGAGGCAATCCAGAAGTTCGCAAGGTAAAGAAAGTTCTCGAACAGCGCATCGCTTTGTTGCCGATGGTTGAAAGATTTATTGCGCGCCGCCAAGAATCCGGTCAACTTTCATTTGATGATCAAATGTCGTTGGCTGCAGATATCTCCGTTAAATTTCCAGATATCGGCGAACTAGAGCGCGCAAAGTATTCTGTTGTCTTACTTGATGAATACCAAGATACTTCGCAATCACAAGTACGCATGCTGTCATCGCTCTTTGGTGGCGGGCATCCTGTTATGGCAGTTGGTGACCCATGCCAGGCTATTTACACCTGGCGCGGAGCCTCTGCCGGCACTATAAATTCCTTCGGAAAGTACTTCCCTAAAGCTGCTGGCCACACAGGTGCCGAGCGCTATTCACTCCTTACAACATTCCGAAACGATAAAACAATCCTTGAACTGGCAAACGTTGTCTCCGAAAAAATCCGCCAGGAAGGTAGCGCAGATGTTCCACCGCTTACGCCGCGTCCCGGCGCAGGCGATGGCGAGTTAGTTTGTGGAGTCTTCGAAAATATTGATCTTGAAGCAACTGCAATTGCCGATTACTTCTCAAATCTTTGGTTTGATAAATCGCGCTTAGCAAAACCTGTCGAAAAGCGTTCTACCTTTGCAGTTCTTGTTCGCAAGCGTTCACAGATTGCAACAATCGAAAGCGCACTTCGCGCAGCCGATATCCCAGTAGAAGTACTTGGACTTGGTGGACTTATCCATGTTCCTGAAGTCGCGGATATCGTTTCGTTGCTGCGTGTAATTGCAGACCCTGATGCAGGTGCTGCGCTAATGCGCCACTTAGTCGGCCCGCGCATCAACTTAGGTGCCAAAGATTTGGCTGCCCTCGGTGCTTACTCGCGTAATCGTGCAAAAGGCTCGCGTGCAGAAAGTAAATCGCTAATCAAGAAGATCGCTGCCGGTAACCCCGAACAAGCCGAAGCCGATGACCAATTCTTGGGTTCACTCATCGATACCTTGGATGAAATCGGCGGCGCAGATAAATCAACCTTTACCGAGATCGGTTATGTGCGTTTAGTTAACTTTGCATCAGATCTGCGTCGCCTGCGCTCTCGCGCTGGTGGCACAATCACCGATTTAATCAACGAGATCGAAAGTTACTTAAGTCTTGAAACTGAAGTAATGCTTCGCGATGGCACCGGCTCTGGTCGTCGCCACATTGATCGCTTCTTAGATGAAGCTGGAAAATTTGCGCGCAGCGGCGGCACTCTAAATTCATTCCTGCAGTGGCTCGATATCGCAGGCAAAGAAGAAGGAGGCCTGAAATCAGCGGCCCCAGAGGTCCGCAGCGATGTCGTGCAGATTCTGACAGTGCATATGTCTAAGGGCGCTGAATGGGATGTGGTTGCAGTTCCCGGTCTTGCCGAAGGAACTTTCCCAGGGCTAAATAAGAACGATCCCGATAACTGGATCACCAACGAACGCCATATTCCATTTCATCTGCGTGGAGATCATCTCGAACTTCCACGCTTCTCATTTAACGGTGCAACCAAGAACTCTGAAGCATCGAAAGAAATAGAAAACTACGCCAAGATCTGTAAGGCAACTAAGACCCGTGAAGAAATCCGATTGGGTTATGTTGCCTTTACTCGCGCCCGCACCCATTTAATTGCAACAACATCTTGGTATCGCGATGGCAAAGATTGGGTAGAACCTTCAACAATCTTTGAACAAGTTGCCTTAGTTGCGCAAGAACACGGCAAGATAATTAGCGAAGTTCCACGTCCAGATCAAGATGCCAAGAACCCAGCGCTAGAAAATCCATTGACCGGTATCTGGCCGCGCGATCCACTGGGCGATACTCGCCCTGCCTTTACCGCCAAGGTCGAACTCGTTAAAAACGCTGCGCCACTTGATCTTGCTACTGCGCAATCTGTTGATCTCGAAACCGAATCATGGATTGAAGATGCTCGTGCCTTAATCCAAGAACGCGCACTCGGTATCAACGGTGTTTTGGAAATTCCAATGCCACCACGGCTTTCCACTTCAACGCTCGTTGCCTTACATAAAGACCCAGAAGAGTTAGCACTTACTATTCGCCGCCCGATGCCGCGCCCACAAGATCAATATTCACGTCGCGGAACTGCATTCCACTTATGGATCGAACACCACTTCAACGCAGCAACTTTATTTGACGATGAAGATTTAGATTTCCTTGATCCACTCGAACCAGATCAAACTCTCGAATCTCTAAAGCAAAGTTGGTTGGCTTCAGAATGGGCAAGCCGATCACCTGTCGCAGTCGAAGTCCCATTTGAGGCGGTTTTAGGCGGGGTTTTAATTCGCGGGCGCATCGATGCGGTCTATGAAATCAATGGCCGCTTTGAAGTTATCGACTGGAAGACCGGTGCGACAACGCTCGGTGAATCTGCAGCTGTGCAGCTTGCGGTCTATCGCCTTGCTTGGGCAAAGCTAAAGGGGATTGATCCAGCACTTGTATCAGCGGCTTTCCACTATGTGCCAATTAGTAAAACCGATCGCCCTGCTGATCTTTTAAGTGAAGCACAGTTAATCGCGCTAATTACTGGATCTAATTAACTTCTGCGCGCAACGGCAGATGATCGCTAATGCCTGTTGCAATTTTTCCTAAATCTTTAAAACTTTCTAAATTTTCGCCATGAGTTAAGAGATAATCAAATTGAATCTTGGCGCCCCATGACGGATAAGTATTTTGCTGGATCACGGATTTCCAATCCGAGCCCACAACTGGCAGATTCTTTGGCAGATTTAGATCTCCAAGTATTAGCGGTTTGGTATTTGTATCTTCTGCTATCTCTAGCGCCCAACGCTTTAATTTCTTTAACTGAAATAAATTAACGCCTGGCACAAATGATAAATGGGTGTTAAAGATTGTCCAGCCATTGGCTAGCGTCGCACCAAGAGCTAACCGCGGTTCGTCATGGACATAGATAGCGCGAATCTTAGGCTTGCTACTTGTCTCACTTTCAGTTGGCACAATCAATGGCATTCCAAAAACTGAATTTCCCAGATCTAAACGATGCCACTTGATAACTGGAATCGTCGAAGCAATTGCAATTCCATAACTACCTTCTAGCACTTCACTTTCAGTTGTAATAATTCGAGCATCTGCGGCGCTTAACTTTCGCCATTTCTCGCCGGGGGTTCCGATGATGCTGGGCGCAAATGCCCAATCTTTTCCACCAATTGCAGTTGCGATATCAAGAATCTGATTCTGCATATTTGATCTAGGTAATTTGAAATCAACTTCTTGAACTGCAATAACCTCGGTTTCGAGTCGGCGAACTGCCGCTGCTAGGGCTTCTTGGCTGGGCCCGGCCGAAAGTGGCGGGATTGGCTGGCCGTGGAGCAGGTTCCACGAGGTGATGCGCATATGGCCAAGGCTAGTAGCGTTCACCCTTATGAGCGCGGTCAACGGACAGGTATCGAAGATGGACCGCGCCGGCCACCTGCGCACAAACCAGACCACTCTCGATCAGATGTGGGATCGCGCCAAGATTGTTCACTTCGCAGATTCGCGACTCGCGGTCGAAGCCGGCGGCACCAAACTTCGCTATCTCTCAGCTGCCGAAGTTCAAAAGTTGATTGCTTCAAATAAATACAAGTCTGGTGAAAAGTATTTCCTTGGCTTGGATCAATTAGATCAAGAGCCATATTTTGCTTGGAGCGCGTCAAGTGTTGAACCACAAGGCGAGAAAGCGCCAGATGGATATCTAACGCTTCGCGAAATAGGCGGCTTGATCTCTGAATTCGATATGGAGATCGGACTCCATACAGTTGCACTCGCAAATTGGCACAAGTCGCATACCCATTGCGCGCGATGTGGTGCGCCGACTTCAGTTGCACAAGGTGGAGCGATTCGTCTCTGCGATAAAGATAAGAGCGAGCATTATCCGCGCACCGATTGCGCAGTAATTGTCTTGGTCCGCGATCAAGATGATCGAATCTTGCTGGGACACCAACCAATCTGGCCTGAAGGTCGCTTCTCTTGCTTTGCTGGTTTTCTAGAACCAGGTGAAACCTTCGAACAATGCGTGCAACGTGAAGTTTTAGAAGAGTCAGGCGTTGCAGTTCGCGACGTTGATTACTTAGGTTCACAACCGTGGCCATTTCCAGCATCGATCATGATTTCATTTGATGCGATTACAGATTTTCCAGAGATGGCACGCCCAGATGGCCAAGAGATTACTGAAGTTAAATGGTTCTCTCGCGCAGAAATTAAAGCGCAATCAGATGCCGGAACTTTATTGCTTCCACCAACGATGTCAGTTGCGCGCAAGATGATCGATCGTTGGTTTGCACAAGGTAAAGAAGGTCAAGATAAAGATGGAAATGGTGGCGCCAAACTTCTCGGTGGTGAAACGTGGCGCTAGATGGTTCTTCTGGAAATTTAAGTGGTGACATTCGCGCTGAAGAAATCCTGGCAGCCCTTGATAACGATCAACGAGCAGTTGCCCTTGCTACTCGCGGACCAGTCTGTGTAATTGCAGGTGCAGGTACTGGAAAAACTCGCGCGATCACACATCGCATCGCTTACGCCGCAGCTATTGGCACGATGGATCCGCAGAAAGTTTTAGCGCTTACCTTTACATCCCGCGCCGCAGGTGAAATGCGCACCCGCCTTCGCTCACTTGGTGTTCCAACAGTTGCCGCCCGCACGATTCACGCAGCAGCGCTCAAGCAATTGATCTACTTCTGGCCCACAGTATTTGGTGGCCGAGTACCTGAGCTAATGACCGCTAAGGCTGGTTTCATCGGTGAGGCAATTAATCGTGCAGGTTTATCTGGCGAACTACGTGCCACATCGCGCGAACTAATGCGCGATATCGCAAGTGAAATCGAATGGGCAAAGGTTTCACAAGTTGCGCCCGAAGATTTTGCAGATGAAATTTCTAAGCGCACTCAAATGCCACGAGTCAGCGCAGAAAAGTTAGCCAAGGTCTATACCGCGTATGAAAGTGTTAAGAAGCAAGAGCTGGCGATCGACTTTGAAGATGTTCTCCTTCTTACCGCTGCAATGCTCGAGGAAGAACGCACTGTGCGCGAACGCGTGCAGGATCAATACCGTTACTTCACCATCGATGAATATCAAGATATTTCACCTGTTCAGCAACGTCTTATTAATGCCTGGCTGGGCACTCGCCAAGATATCTGCGTTGTTGGAGATCCAGCACAGACCATTTACTCATTCGCTGGCGCAACTCCCGTATTTCTAAATAGCTTTACCAATCGTTTCCCCGATGCCGAAGTGATTCGCCTAAGCACTGGCTACCGCTCGACCCCGGAAATCACTTTTGCTGCCAACTCTTTATTACGACACGGTGCGATGGGGCAAGAGTTAGTTGCCCTTAATGATCACGGCACCAAACCTTCAGTAGATGGCTATGCCAATGAAGATGCCGAAATTGCTGGCGTTCTTGCCGAGATCACCGCCCTTCTACAAAGCGGAACTCAAGCCCAAGAGATTGCGATTTTGGCGCGCACCAATAACCAACTTAAGGGCGTTGAAAGATCGATGAATAAATTGGGTCTGCCATATCAAGTGCGCAGCACTGAAAGATTCTTTGATCGCCAAGATGTTCGCGACTTTCTTAAGGAAGTTCGCCGCGCATCCGTTTTGCCAACGGAAGGCGTTTCTTGGATCGATGAACTTCGCACAATCGCACAACCGTTTTTGACGGGAGAAAGCATTGATGGCATTGCGGCGCTGCTGCATTTAGCGCGTGAACTCGATGGCGATGCCGGATTTACTCCAAAGACACTGCGCAGTTATCTACGCGAAATCGAAGATCGCGTTCAGCAAAATAATCCACCAACTATGCCGGTGGTAACGCTGGCAACTCTGCATGCAGCTAAAGGATTGGAATGGGAACGCGTGTTTTTGATCGGCGCATCTGAGGGAATTCTGCCGCTGGAAACTGGGGTTACTGGCCAGTCGGATGCTGTTATTGATGAAGAGCGCCGCTTGTTCTACGTTGGAATGACGCGGGCCAAGGTTGATTTACATATCAGCCATCGCCAAAATCCCAGCCGCTTCCTGCGTGAAGCCGGCCTGCTCGCATAGAGCTAAATTAATTAGGTTGCATAGATCACTATCTGTGGTTTACCCTTGCCTTTCACCAAGTTGGTGAAAAGCTCATTAGGCGAAGGAGAATGAAAGATGTTTATTGCATCTAATCCATTCACCACGGCACGCGTTTCACGCCGTGCTGCTACTTCGCCTGCCAATTTCCATGCGACTACAAAGAAGCATACGAATTGGCCCGCAGCATCAAAGCCAGCGTTTTACGCCGCTTTTTATGCCGTGGATGAGGCCACAGGAGGTTCGATCGGATAACCCGATATACGAGCCCAACCCAAGGCCTCAACTCCACCAAGGAGTTGAAGGCCTTTTTTTATTACAAAAAACAAACCAATCCAGAGAAATATCCAGAGAAAGAAAACGAGAGAGAAGAAAGTGGGTGAGAACGATGAGCGTTCTCTACAGCGAACTACAGGTACCAGGCTGGGCGGAAACAGGCGAGAAGATCGGTCTCTATGACGTGACCGGTACGTATGACTCGGCGATCGCCTTTACCTTGCCATGCCATAACGCTGATCCCGAGCTCTTCTTCTCGGAAAGCGATGAAGGCATCGCGCAGGCCAAAGCGCTCTGCGGTGGATGCCCCGTGCGCAATAAGTGTTTAGACGGAGCGCTGTCACGCGAAGAACCATGTGGTGTTTGGGGCGGACAGCTAATCGAAGATGGCGTAATTATCGAACGCAAGCGCCGTGCGGGACGTCCGCCGCGTATTGCAGCGTTCGTGTAATTCGTTCTATCGGTAAGAATCCGTTGCTCGCTCGGCCCTCGTATTGAAATCAACTTTCAATGCGGGGGTCGTGCCACAATTAACTTATGACAATTGCACATATCGCATACACCGCACTTGATTGCGACAATCCTGTTGAGTTAGCGCACTTTTATTCAAAGATAACCGGACACAAAGTGCAACCCTTTGATGAAGGTGAAACTGCAGAAACGTGCGAATGGCTAGAACTCATCGATGAAGCTGACTTTACGGCGATGGCATTTCAGAAGATTGAAAACTACCAAAGACCAACTTGGCCAACAGGTGGTCTGCCACAGCAGGCACATATGGATTTCCACGCAAAAGATTTAGATATTGCAGAAAAGCAGTTACTTGAAATCGGTGCGGTCAAAGCGGAGTTTCAACCAAAACCGCATCGCTTCCGTATTTATCTTGACCCGGCAGGACATCCGTTCTGCATGGTGCAGAACGCACACGATTAATTTTTTTCAAGGAGTACTAAGTGGCAAAGGTAATCGAGCAAGATGGAGCAATAACTTTGCGCCTTTCTCGGTTGGAGAAAATGGGTGCACTTCATGGTGATATCTCTGTCGCAAGTAACCTATTGCTATCAAAGACCGAAGTATCTAACCCTTGGACAAAGGAAAATCTACGCGGTGTTCGTTCACCTGGGACGGCAATTCCATACCGAATTCTGCTGGGCACAATGCGCTTTAAAGGCGGCAAAGATTTCTGCGCGATTTATAAGCGCACCCCTGCAGTGATTTATGAATTTGTCGATGCTCCCTTTAAGCGCTGGATTGTTTCTCTTTAGCGCCATAGAGAGTATTCTCAATTTATGGCCACAACAGCGAAGAAATCAACCACTGCAAAGAAGAGCGTTGCCAAGAAGAGCGCAAGCAAAGTAGAAGTTAAGGAAATGCACCAAGGCGTAGATTGGCGCTCTCTTTATTTATACGCGGTAAGCCTGATTACTTTGTTGGTCTGCCTCTTTACAGTGATTAATCTGATTAATCGCGGCTTAGATTTTATTGTTCCTGATCAGGGATATGTAGATCCATATGCAGTCCAGAACGGCTCAAAAGTTGATCCAGAAGTTATCAAACAAGCCAATATCGATCAGAACCGACGCAGCGCGATTAGAGGAATCACTAGTTCGCTAGTAACGCTTCTGGTAACTGTGCCGGTTTATCTCTACCACTGGAAAATGGTTCGCAAGATAGCTCGCTAATAAAGTATTAAGCGTTTGCAGGTGCGATCTCAGGGAACCACGAGAGCGCTTCATCGCGGAAATTTCCTTCTGCTTCTAACTGGCAGAAGATTCCCGTGGTTCCCAAAGTAACGCGGTGAATCAATACATATTCTGCGGGCAAGTTAAGTTGGAAACCGATCTTCGCTGTTGGATTGCGGGGATCGCCAACGCGGGCGCTCTGATCGCGCAACCATTCGCGAGAATATTTAAAGGTTTCCGTGCGAAGTGGTTCGACAAGTGGAACCAAGAAATCCAGAACTAAGTTCGGATCAACATCAACCTCAGGCAAGATAAATCCATCTTTCTTAAAGCCGTCATATAAAGCCTGCGCATCATCATCTAGCGCATGCTTCAAGAGATTCTTAAATGGCTCAGGGAAACCATTGGGCAGACGGTTGCAGGCACCGAAATCGAGAACTCCAATTCGACCATCTGCGAGCAAACGGAAGTTTCCAGGGTGCGGATCAGCATGCAATAAACCTGCGCGCTCAGGTGCAGTGAAGTGGAATCGTGCCAATCGCATTCCGGCGTTATCGCGTTGCTCTTGGGTTCCTTCGGCGATGATCTTGGAAAGCGGAGTTCCCTCTAGCCACTCTGAAACCAAAACTTTGTCCGATGACATAACAACTTTTGGAATCGCTACATCTGGATCTTTTTCATATGCGCGCCAGCACGCTTCTTGCGCTTCGGCTTCATATTTGTAATCAACTTCTTCGATGATGCGCGCGCGAAGTTCTTCAAGCAGCGGCTTCATATCAAGACCAGGAAGAACCAATTGGAAGATCTTGGCAAAGCGTTGAATCTGATTTAAATCAGAGATCAAGGCCTCAGCCGCACCTGGATATTGAATCTTTACCGCAACCGGACGTCCATCTTTCCAAACCCCTTTATGTACTTGGCCGATAGAAGCTGAAGCAGTTGGTTTATCATCAAATGAGGTGAAGTTATCGCGCCAGTTTTCACCAAGTTCCTTAGCCAAAACTTTATGTACAACGCGGGTTGGAAGCGGCGGAGCAGACTCTTGCAACTTGGTAAGGGTCTCGCGATAAGGCTTAGCGATATTTTCTGGAAGGGCTGCTTCAAATACAGAAAGAGCTTGGCCGAACTTCATCGCGCCACCCTTTAATTCACCAAGGACTTTAAAGAGTTGCTCTGCGGTCTTCTCTTGAATGTCGGTGATGACTACAGAAGATGATTGGCCAACGAGTTGTTTACCAAGACCTAAGACACCGCGACCTGCCAAACCGACAGGGATTGAAACCATCTTTGCTGAACGAGCAGCGGTTGATTTCGGAATCTCTGTTTCGATCTGATCCTTCTTGGCCATGCCCGTATTCTTTATTAGAAAGGGGCCTTTGCGCTATTTGAAAACCGGCTACCAACTGCAGCCACACATGGGATGGCGGGAAATTGTGATGTGTTCTGTATTACAGAGATCGGTAAGGTCGATTGCAATCGCATCACGCGATATATCTGCGTTACCGGTATCAATTATGGAGAGTAATTGCGCGGCCAATATTGCAGATAGGTAATGCGCACCAACAACTGGCATTTCATCTCGCGTTTGCGGAAGATCAATCACTTCGCAATTTCCTTGATCGTTAATAGTTAGCTCTAAACAGCGCGTACATGGCGTTAAACCTGGCTTAACCAACTGGGAAATAGTTAGCCGCGCACCGCTGATTTCGCTTACCAAGATATGTTCCTGACCAGCAGCCATCCAGAGCGCAAGGATCACTGGATCGATTTCACCAAAGTGCACCTTGATCACCTTCTCGGCAAAGTTATTGGGAACTTCTTCGGCGCTCTCTTGAATAGCAGGAAAGAGGGAGAGGCCTTTGGCAATCGCAGTGCTGCTCTTTACAAATATCTGCCCATTATCTGTAGCCGATAAATATCCGCCGGTTACATCAAGGTCTCCAACTAGTTCAGCGCCCCGGCGAAAGTTTGGTGCGAATTGCGTATCTGTAACACCGCTTGCTATTAACTGCGCATAGAGATGTTGGGCAGCGCGAGAGTTTCCAGATATTTCAATATGTGCACTTTGTCGTGCGCTCACCTTGCTGACACCTGAGTCGGTAACTCCTGGCAGCCAACGAGTAAGTGTTAACTCTGCACCGATGCGATTACTCATCTGTGAAAAGGCGGCATCTTTACTGCGATCGCCAAATTTCTGTGCACGTTCGGCAATCTGTGAGATAAACCTCTGCGAGATTTGAATCGCGCTATTTTCAGTCTGCAAAAGTTCGTGTGCAGCGAGTTCGGCCAGCAACTCTTCAAAGCTTTCGTGAGAGATAGATAAGTTGGCGCAGATTTCATCGCGGCTGGCGCCAGCCTTTAGCGCTGAGTAAAGCGCAGGCGCATCGCTGAAATTGATCGCAACTAGCGAGCGCGAATTCCCAATTAGGTGGGCGTTGGTTACGTGGTTCTGGCGATAGAGCGCAGTGCCATCTTTAAGTTTTGGGTTCCGATTAGTTGGGTACTTGGTGATTGTCATCTGCGAAGGATTGGCGTAAGCCGCGGGCGAGTGCGATGAGGCTGTGTGTGATCACCAATTACGCGCAGAAAGATTTACGCAGGGGATAAAAATAAATTCACCCCGTGCTCGCCAACGT
>Ga0208788_1000867_pt1 | contig 14770 bp, 15 predicted proteins | sample Wag4_2014_7_11_3_FD_187363 | JGI IMG/M metagenome (GOLD analysis project Ga0208788, IMG submission 187363) | Fresh water mixed with fracking chemicals microbial communities from Ohio, USA - Utica-2 Time Series FC 2014_7_11 (SPAdes) (version 2) ...
GATTGTCGCTGGCACCGCACACCCGTTTGACGGCGCCACATCACATAGTTAGATTTCCGGTATGAGTAGCGATATAACACTTGAGCTTCACTTCGTGAAGCCGCCCTGCATAGAGTGGCGTTCCCTTCGGTTGCTCTACGTTGTCAACTACCCCGATTTCATGAACTTGTCATGATTCAAGCGTCACGCACATTGATCTATGTGATCGCAGCATGTCTTGGTGTGGCAATGGCACTGTCCTTGTGGGACTCCAGCGGATCCCAACTGGACCCGGCACAGTCCGTCACGGCTGACGCCACAAATGTCACCGCGCCGGAATCAACCGCACAGTTGTCCGTCGTGCTTGCCCAACCTCCGGCTGGTGAGGAAGCCCATGTCGCAGTGATGCCTTCCGCTGAGTCGCAGCATGTACTAAACGCGACTCAGTTTCGGGACTCCTCCCATTTCATTGACAGCCCCATCTACAACCCGAACAGCCTTACTCTCAACCAAGAACAATTGGCCGCACTGAATCAACTGCTGAGCGACATCGACAACAGCCTAAGGGAGCTGAAGTCGAAGCTGCACAGCGCTGCCGCTCGGCGCGTGCCAGACATGATTGCACATGGATACGTGCGAGTCGACCCTGGCAATGGAGAGATCGACCGCATAGGCCCCAAGGAGCTGCGCGTATTTTGCCAAGCCAACGGACTGCAATGCTATTTTGATGTCGAACGCAATCAATTCGATGATCTCGACGCAATCCTAATTGAGCGCGACGAACTGGTGGAAACTGGCAGCAACTTGATCAAGGAGTTCTTTCTCGCACTACCCAAAGGAGACAAGTAAGACCTATGAATCGATTCAGCTTCATCGCACCGACACTTGCCACTCTTGCACTGACTGGATTGCCGGCATCCTCAGTTGGAAGCCAACAGCCCCTATGTCCATCCGATTGCAAGTGCAGCGCCCAGAGCACGCGGGGCCCGACTGGCGCAAGTTAGCCTTGCTGGGGGCAAGGCGCCTTTGTAACGATCACCTACGAGCTCATGGGCAAAGGATGCTGTGACCAAACAGAACCCGCCTGCACAGACCCGCCTGCACAGCGGCGAATTGCAGTTGGAGTGCCGAAATCATGGTCACACTCCCGCCGGGAACTCTTTGCGACATCACCGTCCGACAAGCCGGCGGTCCGCGACTTGGAGGATGCACGGGATGCAACCAAGCCTATGGAGTATCCACGGATTCGACCGCCTGCGGAACCCAACTGACTTACCTCGTCGTGGTGGGAGGCACTCACGTCGCCACCGTCGGACTGGGCTGCTCGGGCTGTTAGATGTTGGGGTGTCCCGAGCGCATGGGCTTGTAGGCCATTAAGAGACGGGACCGTCGGGCCTAGCGGCTCGACGGTCCCGTCTCTGTGAAACGTTTGCAGGCGAAGCTCAGCTCTGCCCAATGGGCGCCACATCCTTGCGGTAGGTCTGCTGGACCTCGCTCGGGATGTAGGGCTTGAGGTGGTCGAGCTCGGCGCAGTCCTTGATCAGGCTGCGCGCGATCACCATGCGCTGGATCTGGTTGGTGCCTTCGTAGATCTGCAGGATCTTCGCGTCGCGGAAGTACTTCGCGATCGGGTAGTCCTCCATGAAGCCGTAGCCGCCGAAGACCTGCACGGCATCGGTGGCGACCTCCATGGCGACATCGGTGGCGAAGCACTTGGCCATGGCGGCCATCTTGCTGACATTGCCGGCTTGGGCGTCGGCGGCAGCGGCCGCAGCGTAGACCAACCAACGGGCCGCCTCGGTCTTCATGCCCATGTCGGCCATCATCTTTTGCACCATTTGGTGGCTCGAAATCGGCGCGCCGAACTGCACACGACGGTTCGAGTAGACATTGGCGAGGTCGAGCGCGCCTTGGGCCGCGCCGACGGCCTGGGCCGCAACGCCCGGACGCGCAAGGTCCAGCGTCATCATGGCGTGCTTGAAGCCCATGCCGGGCTTCTCGCCGATCAGGTTCTTCTTCGGCACGCGCACATTGTCGAAGTGCGTCTCGACGACGGGCACGCAGCGGATGCCCATCTTGTTCTCGACCTTCTTGACCGTAAAGCCAGGCGTGCCCTTCTCGACCACGATGGCGCTGATGCGGCGCGACTTCGAGGTCGGATCGGTGACGCAGAAGACCGAGTAGATGTCGGCGACGCCGCCGTTCGTAGTCCACTTCTTCTCGCCCGAGATGATGTAGTCGTCGCCGTCCTCGACCGCGGTCACCGCGAGGCCGGAGGCGTCAGAACCGGCGTACTTCTCCGACAAGCAGAAGGCGACGAACTTCTCGCCGCGCGCGATCTGCGGCAGCCAGTGCTGCTTCTGCGCTTCGGTGCCGCCGACGAGGATCGGGAAGCTGCCGAGCGCGTTCACGGCGAAGGCCACGCCAAAGCCCGAGTCGGCCTTCGCGAGCTCTTCCGTCACGCGCGCCAGGGCCAGAATGCCCGCGCCGTGGCCGCCGTATTCCTTGGGGATGAAGGTCTTGAACAGGCCGGCTTGCGCCACGGCCTTGGCCGCCTCGTAGTTGTACTCCTGCGCCTTGTCGTACTTGGCGGCCGCGGGGCGCACATGCTTGTCCGCGATCTCGCGGGCAATAGCGGCCAACTCTTCGGCGATCGGGCTGAAAACGATGTTGTGGGGCATACGAGGGACTCCGTGGTGGGCGCGTTGTGTGGGAACAACGCGGCCCGGCAGTATAAAGAAATGGTCGGCCGTTTTGCTGCTAGTGCGCGTCTTTGCGCCAGACGAGGAGCTGGCGTGGGGCATCCTCGCCCCACGGCTCGCCCCGGAACCCGCCCACGCGGGCTTCGAGCGTGAGCCCGGCACGGCGGGCCGGTTCGATGAGCTCTTCCGCGGTCCACAGGCGCACCTGTTCGCTCCACTGCTGCTCACGGCCAGCAGGGTCGGTGTAACGGATGTCCTTGCGGACCGCTTGCCCTTCCTCGACGAGAGCGCGCGTCTCCTCGATCTGGATGCCCTCGTGCGTGCGCACGCTGTGCGGAACCAGAGTGCGACGCAACAGCGCGGGGTTGATGAGGTCCAAGATCCACAGACCGTCACCGTCCAACACGCGTGCGACCTCGGTCAAGACCGTCAAATCGCCTTGACGATCAAAGTAGCCGAACGAAGTGAACAGCTGGACCACTGTGTCAAAAGACCGCTCGACATAGGGCAGCTCACGCGCATCGCCTTGCTGCAAACGACCGCGCAAGAGGCCCGCAGTGTCAAGCAAACGGGCACGGTCGAGCAAGTCTTGCGACCAGTCCAGTCCTTGCACCGCATGCCCACGCTCGGCCAACGCCAAGGAGTGACGCCCTTGGCCGCAGCACAAGTCCAAGACGCGCCCACCTAACCAGCCGCGCGCTGCCAAATAGCCCACTTCCTCGCGCGCGGAGGCCACATCGCGATGCGCGTACAACTGCAGATAATCCGCACGAAACGCGCGCTGCCACCAGGGAGCTTCCATGCTCAACGCACCGGCTCAGCGTGTTCTGCCATCACGATGGGAACCTCCAAGCGCAGCTCTAGCGGATTGGACCGCGAGCTCAACGCCACTACGCGGCGCACGCGCACGCTACCTGGCTCATCTGTGGTGATCAGACCATCGGGATCGAAGCGCGCCTCGAGGACGACCTCGGTCATTGAGCGCGGTAGATCCGCCACTTCCAAGCGGAAGTGCAGGAATCGTTCACCATCGGCCTCACCCACAACAGGGTCGGCTAGATCGCGTGTCCAGGTCTGCAGGATGGTGCGCGCGTCTACCGGTCGCACAACCAGCGACAGTGTGCCTTCAGGGCTGATGTGACCAGCGGACGGGCTTCCAACCAAACGCACCACACCTGCGAGCGGCGCGAAACGCTGGCTCGTCAGAGGAGGAGTGGTTGCTGGTTCGCAGCTGTAGGCACACAGCGCGAGGCCCACAGCAAGCATGGCGCGAAGTTGGATCACCAAGAAGAGATAGCACATGCCGCCCATGAGCGCGAATGCAGCGCGCAGGCACTTGGTCAAACCTGTGTGACTCGCCGCAGTCGAACCCCGCCCGTTCAAGCCCTCAAAAGGCACGCACACAGCGAAGGTTCGCTCCCCGGCCTCACGGGGATTGTGTACCCTCCCCTGCGGGTGCATACCCGGTGAGCCGCACGCACGACGCACGACTGTTGTACGACCGCAGAGCCAAGGAAGAGCGCGAGGCGCTCGACTTGGCTCCTTATGCATTTCGCTCGAGCTTGACGCTGGGGCGCGCGCATGCCGAGACGCCCGACGAGTTGCGCACAGAGTTTGAGCGCGACCGCGACCGTATCGTGCACTCAACGGCATTCCGGCGCTTGATGTACAAGACGCAGGTCTTCGTCAATCGCTTCGGCGACCAGTACCGCACACGGCTGTCGCACAGCTTGGAAGTGGCGCAGGTGGCGCGCAGCGTCGGCAGCGCGCTGGGCCTGAATGTGGATCTGTGCGAGGCGCTGGCACTGGCGCATGACTTGGGACACCCACCCTTTGGTCATCGCGGGGAAGTAGCGCTGGATGAGATCATGCGCCCCTACGGTGGCTTTCGGCACAACGCGCAAGTCTTGCGCGTGGTGGATCGCTTGGAACGCCGCAGTCCCGACTATGCGGGCTTGAACCTAACGCGCGAAGTGCGCGAGTCCTTGCTCAAGCACGAGTCGAAGGAAGACTGGCCCGCCGAGTTCGAGCCGCGTCCGCGCCATCCGTACTTGGAGGCACAGGTGGTCGACCTTGCGGATTCCACGGCCTACGACGCGCACGACATCGAAGACGGCCTGTTTGCGCGCATGTTCAGCGAGGACGAGCTAGCTCAAGACAGCGCCTTGTGGCGCCGCGCGGTGAGCGAAGTCGAGGTGCGCCATCCCGGCTTTTTGGCGGCTACCGACGACATGAAGTTGCGCGTACGCCGCGTGACCAATCAGTTGCTCAAGCTCAAGATCGAAGACCTGATCCGCAGTTCGCATGATCGCATCATGGGCTTGGGGCTCAGCAATCCCGAGCAAGCGCGGCAACGGCATGAGCTGACGATCGACCATGGTCCGCTGCTTGCGCCGGAAGTCGCCGAGCTCGAGCGCACGATGTACAAGCGTTTTTACAGGCATGATCTGCTGGTGCAGTTCTCAGGCTATGCGCGTCAGGTGCTGGGAGCGCTGTTCGACGGGTACGCAGCGCAGCGCGACGAGATGCCGCCGTGGTACCGCAGCTGGGCCGACGAAGTCGGGCTGGAGCGCGCCGTGTGCGACTACGTTGCTGGCATGACTGACCGTTACGCCGAGCGCGAGTATGTGCGCCTCGTAGGCCCCTTACCGCATTAGGCTGCGCGTGCTACACGAGTTCCGTGATCCCGCGCTGTTGGACCTAGCGCTCACACATGGTTCCTTTGGAGGCACAAGCAACGAACGCTTGGAGTTCCTGGGCGACAGCGTGCTCGACTTGATCGTGGCAGAGGAGCTGTACAAAGGGCAGACCCAGCTCAGTGAAGGCGAATTGACAGCCCTCAAAGCCGAGTTGGTCTCGCGCAAGTCGTTGGCGGACATCGCGCGCAGCATGAACTTGGAGGCGCAAGCCCGCACCGGCCAAGGCTTGAGCGGCCGCACGCTGCCGACCTCGGTGCTGGCGAACTTGTACGAAGCCCTGTTGGGCGCGATCTATCTGGATGCAGGGCTCGAAGCCGCGCGCGCCTTTGTGCTGCACACCATGGGCACCGCGTTGGCGCGCGTGCAACGCGGGCACGCCATCAGCAACCCCAAGCAAGAGCTGCAGATCCTGCTGCAGAAAGCTGGACGCCCCTTGCCGCGCTATGTGCTGCTCGAAAGCCGCGGCGCCGCACACGAGAAAGTCTTCTGCGTGTGCGCCGAGGTCGAAGGAGTCCAGCACACCGCCGCGTGGGGACGCAGCTTGCGCGAAGCCGAGACATGGGCCGCCCATGAGGCCCTCCTAGCCCTACGCAGCAAGGATGCGCAGTAAGGCCACCGCGTGAGCACTGTCAAGCAAACCGGCAGCCTGTTGGTCGATCCGGACCTTCTCCCTCCGGATGCGCAAGTCGAGGCCTTGCTCAAGGAACTCGCGCGCGGCAAGGCATCCGCAGGCAACCTGTGGGGCGCTTCGCAGGCCTTGATCTTGGCGCGTTTGATGCGCCGCACGAAGGCTGGCTGGTGCGTGGTTGCTTCTACCGAAGCCGAAGCCGCCGGCGTGCACGAAGACTTGGCGGCCTTTGGCGTCGAAGCGCTGCTGTTGCCCGCACGCGGCGAGTCGGATGCCGAAGGTGTGCGCAAGCGTTTGCAAGCGGCGCAACAGCTGTCGGCGCCGCTTGAGCGCAGGCCCCGCGTGGTCGTGGCTTCGTTGCTTTCGGTGCTCGAACCGCTGCCGGCGCCGGATGAAGTCGAAACCAAGTGGCTGCACCTGCAAACCGGTGTGCAGCTGGACCTCGAAGCACTGCTGACCAAACTCGTCGATGCCGGCTTCACGCGCACACCGCTGGCCGAGAAGCCGGGCGAAGCCTCTTGGCGCGGCGAGATCCTCGATGTGTTCCCCTTTGCCAGCGAACTGCCGCTGCGCATCGAGATCTTTGACGGCATTGTCGAGTCGCTGCGCACTTTTGATCCGCTCGACCAGCGCAGCGTCGATCGCATGTCGCAGGCTTCTGTGTGCCTGGCTTCCGATGTAGGCGGCGTGGAGGACGGCGAGGGCGCGCAACTGGTCGAACTGTTGGCAGCCGAACGCACGCGCGAGCTGATCTGGGCTCAAGTGGAGCCGATGCGCATCTCCGATCGCGCGGAGGGCTTACGCATCCGCTCGCCCAGTCACCAACGCGCCTTGATGTGGACCGAGCAAGCGCTGGAAGGCAAGAAACGCCTCGAAGTGCAGAGTCTTCCGGCGCAGATCAACTTTGATACACGCTCGGTGCAGTCTCTGGCCGTGGGCATCAAGGATGCGCCTGCAGCGCTGCTTGAGGCGCAAAAGGACGGCACGCGCGTGCTGGTCGCCTGCCGCAGTGAAGCGGAATGGACACGCTTCCGCGGCATCTTGGACGAACAAGGCGCCAGCAGCATCGAGACCTGCTTGGGCGGTATCTCGAAGGGCTTCCGCCTGCCGCAAGCCAAGCTGCTGGTCATCAACCACCGCGAGCTGGTCGGTGTGCTGGGCAAGCGCGGCGGCACGAAGAGCGCTCCTGCGCACCGTGTGCGCGCCTTGCAGAGCTTCTTCGAGCTCAAGCTCGGCGACATCGTGGTGCACGCCGTGCATGGCGTGGCGCGCTTTGCCGGCTTGAAGCGCATGGCGCGCGGTGGCGGCGAAGAAGAGCACCTGCATTTGCTCTTCGCCGATGAAGTGTCGCTGTTTGTGCCGGCAGCGCGCATCGAGATGGTGCAGCGCTATGTGGGCACAGGCTCCGCCGCACCTACGCTCGACAAGATCGGCGGCGGCTCGTTCCGCAAGCGCAAAGAGAAGGTCGAGAAGGCGCTCTACGACTTGGCTGTCGAGCTGCTGGAAGTGCAAGCACGCCGCGCCATGAAGCAGCGTGCACCGTGGGGTGGCGACCAGGAGCTCTACGACCAGATGGTCGCCGCGTTCCCGTGGACGGACACGGTCGACCAAGCGAGTGTCGCGATCGAGATTGCGAACGACCTCAACAGCGAACGCGCGATGGATCGCTTGCTGTGCGGCGATGTGGGCTTCGGCAAGACCGAGCTCGCGATTCGTGCGGCCTTCCGCGTGGTGGTCGGCGGTGCGCAAGTGGCTGTGCTGGTGCCGACGACTGTGTTGGCCCAACAACACTACGAGACCTTCCGCGAACGCCTTGCCGACTTCCCCGTGACGGTCGCGGTGCTCTCGCGCTATGTGTCCACCGCCGAGACGAAGGCCACGCTGGAGAAGGTCGCGCGTGGTGAAGTCGACATCTTGATCGGCACGCACCGCATCCTCTCGAAGGACATCGGCTTCAAGCGCTTGGGGCTCGTCGTCGTGGACGAGGAGCAACGCTTTGGCGTGACCCATAAGGAGCACTTCAAGAAGCTACGCGCCGAGGTGGACCTGCTGACGCTTTCGGCGACGCCGATCCCGCGCACGCTGCACATGTCCATCTCGGGCTTGCGCGACATCTCGGCCCTCACCATCCCGCCCGAAGGCCGTCAAGAGATTGAGACAAACCTAGCGGAGCGCGAGAACGAAGCGCTGATCCGCGAAGCGCTGTTGCGTGAGCGAGCGCGGGGCGGGCAAGTACTGTTCCTGCACAACCGGGTCTCCTCGATTCACGCCATGGCGATCAAGCTGTCGCAGCTGGTGCCCGAATGCAGCTATGCCGTAGGCCATGGACAGATGGGTGCGCGCGAGCTGGAGAAGGTCATGCGCGTCTTCATCGAAGGTGAAGTCGATGTGCTGGTGGCCACGACCATCATCGAGTCGGGTGTCGACATCCCTGCTGCGGGCACGATCATCATCGATCATGCCGATGAGTTCGGCCTGGCTGAACTGCACCAACTGCGCGGCCGCGTGGGGCGTGGCCGCCAGAAGAGCTGGTGCTATCTGCTCGTGGAAGGCACCAAGCCCATTCGCGAGGTCGCCAAAGAGCGCCTCAAGGCACTCGAAGAGCTGACACAGCTGGGCGCGGGCTTCGCCATCAGCATGAAGGATCTCGAGATCCGCGGTGCGGGCAACATCCTCGGCCCCCAGCAATCCGGTCACATCGCCGCCATCGGCTACGACATGTATTGCCGCCTGCTCAAGCAAACCGTCGAGCGCCTGCAAGCCGGCGGCGAGATCGAAGCGGAAGAGTTGGTGGCCGAACAAGAGTCGCAAGGCTGCGAACTCGAGCTCGGACTGCGCTCCTTCCTGCCAGACGCTTGGATCCCAGACCCGAAGGTGCGACTCGACATCCTGCGCCAACTGTCCACCGTACGCAGCCACGACGATGCGCAACAAGCGCTCGCCATGCTGGCAGACCGCTTTGGCCGCGTTCCGGAGGAAGCCAAGGCTCTCGTGCACAGCTTCGAGCTGGCCGCGCGCTTGGAGACCATTGGCGTGCGGCGTCTGCTGCGGCGCCAAGATGTCTATGTGCTCGAATACCGCGATCGCGTGCTGCTGGAGCAAGGTCTCAACCTGCGCGGTGTCGAGTTCCGGCATGTCAAGACAGGGCTAGCCCACCTCGCGGTGCCGGAACGCGTCTCCGCGCCGGTGAAGTCGCTGGCTTGGTTTGAGTCGCTCTTGCGCGATGCCCCGCGCGAAGCCAAGATCGCACGCACATGATCGTGTCGCTCGTACTCGCTCTAGTAGCCCTGCAAGCGCCAGCCGCGCCGCAGGCTGCTCCGCGTCAAGTACGCTGGACACCGTTCGACGGCGTCGCTTTGTCGGTCAACCAGGATGTGTTGACCATGCGCAGCCTGACGCGCGACTTGGTGCGCTGGCGCCGCGAGAACCCGGACGCCAACGAAGCCCAGCAACGCGCGGTCGAAGGCGAACTCGTGCGCGAGCGCGTCAAAACGCTTTTACGCACCCAAGGCGGCGAGGACATGGGCATCGCCGAGGATGTGGTCCAACGCCGCGTGCGCGACAACATGGACCGCATCCAGGCCCGTCAAAACGGCTGGGTGGGCATGTCCAAGTTCTTGGAATCACGCGACCTCACCACCGCCGAGCTGAAGGTCCTGCTGCGCAGTCAGATGTTGGGCGAACTGTGGGAAGACTCGATCACAGGCAAAGGCCCCGGCACCGGTCAGCGCGTCGTGGTCGATCGCTATGTGCGCCCCGGACGCCTGCAGTTCCTGCACCGCGAAGCGCTCGCCAAAGACGAGAGCTTGATGGCCCTCGGCGGCACACCCGAGCGCGTGCGCATCCAACAGATCGTGCTTGATCCCGCCAAGCTCGGCGGCCTTGAGCCCGCGCGCGCCCTCGCGGAGTCTCTGCGTCAGCAGCACGCTGCAGGCACGTCCTTCGACCAGCTCGTCTCCGAACACAGCGCACAGCCCGACAACCGCGGGATGGGCGAGTACGAAACCTCGCGTTTGGTGCGCATCGAGCCGGCTTTGGGCGAGTTCCTCGCGCGTGCACAGCCCGACGAAGTCAGCAGCCCCATTGTCGGTGCTCGCGGAGTGCTGCGCGTGGTGAAGCTGCTGGAACGCGCACCCCGCACTGCGCCAGCCTTCGCCGACTTGGGCGTGCAAAAGAAGCTCACGGACCAAGACACGAGCGCCACAGACACACGCCGCTTGGGACGCGCCTACGACCGTCGCATGCAGTCCTCGTGGGTCTGGCCGCCCGAGTTCAGCAAACGCGCCGAGTGAACGGCACGGTGAAGGCTTTGACAGCGCCTTCTGCGCCGCCCAACAAGCCACTCGACTCTGCTGTCAAATGTACCTGACTGCTGGGCAACCCCGCCGGGCCTTCCACGCGGAAGACCACCGTTGCACTGCCACCCAACAAGTTGCCCGGCTTCTTGGCCGTCAACTCGAACGCAGCGTCATCTTGGCGCACAACCGTCCAGCCGAGGTCGCCCACCATGGTGCAGACCTCGCTCCACAGTTCCTCAGAACGCATGGAGACGCGCACGGGCCGCAAATGCGGATCCGCATGCGCGTCACTCGTTTGGCAACGGCTCGCCACGCGACCGTTCGATCAGGCCGAGCGCTTGGCGACCTTCTTCGCCAAACGACTCTTCAAGCGCGCCGCCGCATTCTTGTGAATCACGCGATTCTTGGCGGCCTTGTCGATCTTCTTCATCGCTGCCGCGAGGTCGTCCTTGGCGGCCGCCGGAGCTTCAGCCTTGACGACCTTCTTGATCGCCGACTTCATCGCGCTGCGCTGAGCGCGATTCTTGACATTAGCCTTAACGTTTTGGCGGTGACGCTTCAGCGCCTGCTTGGAGTGAGCCATCGTGTGTCTATCGCAGTCTTTCCATCTTGGCGGCTACATCCTTGTAGCCGACGTCCGTTTCGAAGATGCGGGCATAGTGCACGCGCGCTTGCGCGGCATCGCCCGCCTCCTCGGCGATCGCGCCGAGAGTATACAGGATCTCCTTGGCGCGGTCGTCGAGGACGCCCACGGGGCCAAGGGCCTTCTCATATTCCTTGCGGGCCAGGTCGAGGTAGCCCTTCTGCTTGAAGCAATCGCCCAGCAGTACGCCGGCATCGCGGCCACAGCGCGGATCGAGCGCGGCGCGCTGCAGCTCAGCCATCGCGGCATCCACATCGCCCGACTTGAGCAAGCGACGGCCCAACTGCAGCCGCAACGGCGCCTCCGCCGGGCGCAACTCGACGCGGCGCGTCCAATCGCGCACCTCGTACTCCAGCAACTCGCGCTCCAACTGGTTGGCTAGGGCCTCGTCGCCATCCTTGCCCGCGCGCGCCACACCCTTGCGCAACGCCTTGGTGCGCAAATCACCGACCCGCGCGGCCAAATCGTAGGAATCCCGCCGCTGCGACAGAGCGCGCTCGGCCCACGACAAGGCCTCGTCCAAGTCACCGAGCTTCTCGTTGACCTCCGACAGGCGCTGGATCGTCTCGACATCCTGCGAGTCTTGGTAGCGCGTCTCCAACGCGGCCAGCTCTTCGCGCAGCTCGTCCTCGGACATCTGCAAACGCTGCGAACGCTCAATCGAACGCGCTTGCTCCTTGTCCTTGATCAACTCGCGGCTGTGCTCGACGGTGCGCGCGCTGGAGCCCTGCAAAGCCAGCTCGGCCGCCAAGTCCTTGCGCGCCTTGATGCAGTCTTGGTCGCGCGGATCGGCTTGCAGCGCACGCTCGTAGTACTCGAGCGCCTTCTTGGGATCGCCCAAACGCCACGTCATCGCGCCCGCGCGCTTCAACCCATCCGGATTCTTGGGCGCAATCTCCGCCAAGAACTCGTACACCGCGCGCGCCGAGTTGACATGCCCCGCCGTTTCCAAGGACACGCCCAGCAGGAGATTGGCCTCTTCATCGAGAGGACTCGAGTCGAGGTAGGCCTCGTACTGCTTGACAGCGGCATCGTGCTTGCCCGCCTTGGCCAAGCCCTTGGCCGCGACCAACGGACCGGCGCCGACCAAAGCGCGGAACAGCTTCGACCCGCCGCCCTTCAACGCTTGGCGGGCCTTCAAGGCGCTGCGCAGCCCCGCGCGCGCCTCGCCCAAGTCCGGCGCGATGTCCAACAACTGCCGGTACAGCTCGATGGCGAAGTCCGGATTGCGGCGCCGCAATGCTTCGTCCGCCTTCTGGAGCTGTTTGGTGAAGTCCACGGGATGTCGCCTCGAACTTGAGGGGCGAAAAGACTACGAGATACAGGTCGGCCGCGTCAAATCCGCTATCCTGCCGCCCTCGCCATGACTGAGTCCCAGACCACGACCACGACTACCCCCTCGGCGCCCGTGCGCCTCGAGTTTGTTGTGACCCTCTACCCGCATCCCGTGCTGCGCAAGCGCGCGCAGGATGTGCCGGTCAACGACCAGACACGCGCCACCGTCCAAGCCATGTTCGAGTGCATGGTCCGCTCGGATGGCTGCGGGCTCGCCGCGCCGCAAGTGGGCCTCGAGCAGCGCATCTTGGTCCTGAACGCGACCGGTGAACCGCAAGACAACCTCGCGCTCATCAACCCGGTCATCCACAAGCGCTACGGCGGCGACACGCTGATGGAAGAGGGCTGCCTGTCCTTCCCGCGCATGTACGCCGAGGTCAAGCGCCCGGACTCGGTCACGGTCGAGTACACCGACTTGGAGGGCGTGCGCCACACCAAGGAATACTCCGGTTTTATCGCCCGCATCATCCAGCACGAGTACGACCACTTGGAGGGCGTGCTGCTGGTGGATCGCATGACCCCGGTCGACAAGGCGCGCAACCGCGCGGGCTTGGAGGCCTTGATTGAGCGCTGGAAACGCGCGCAGTGACGGTTGCGGGCGGCATGATCGTCGCGCGCGGGATCGAGACGCCACCGCCGCCCGCCACGCAAGGCAGCGTGGTGTCGATCGGTGTATTCGATGGCGTGCACTTGGGTCATCGCGCCATTTTGGCGCGCAACCTAGAGCGTGCGCGCGAGCTCGGGGCACGCGCCACGGTCATCACCTTTGCCGAACACCCCAAGTCGCTGCTGCTCGGTCGCGCGCCGCGCACCTTGACCAGCTTGGAGCACCGCCTCGAGCTGTTCGCACGGGCGCACATTGAGTGTGTGTGGGTGCTGCACTTCGACGCAGCCCTGCGAGCGCTGGACGCACGCGCGTTTGTGGAGCAATTGTGTTTGCGCAACCTCAAGGCGCGGCGCTTTGTGCTGGGCTTCGATTCCAAGTTCGGCCGCGACCGCGCCGGCACTCCCGAAGCTTTGGCCGCAGCAGGGCACCCAGTCGACATTGTGCCGCAGGTGCTGGTCGCCGCGCGCGCCGTGTCGAGCACCGCCATCCGCGAGTGCATCGAACTCGGCGATTTGGAAGCGGCCGCGCGGCTCTTGGGCCGTCGCGTATCGACGCTGGGAACCGTGGTCGCAGGCGACCAATTGGGCCGCAGGCTCGGGTTCCCCACCGCCAACCTCGACCTGCACCACGAATTGCATCCTCCCGTAGGCGTGTATGCCGCACGAGCACGCCTACCTGGGGCCTCCTCGGGCCAGCCGGCCGTGGTCAACATCGGCTGGCGCCCCACCGTCAGCGGCGAAACGCCACGCACCCCGCGCGTCGAGGTCCACCTGCTGGATTGGAGCGGCGATCTCTACGGCCAAGCGCTGGAGGTCGAGTATGTCGCGCGCCTGCGCGATGAGCGGCGTTTCAACGGGCTGGGCGAACTGACCGAACAGATTGCGCGTGATGTGCAATCCGCGCGGGCACACCTCGCCGCTGGTTGACGGAAGCGCCGCGGCTTTGCATACTTTCCCGCCTCGAATCGGACGCCGCCCAGCGGCGTGTGCTTCGGGGTGTGCGCGCCCAGGTAGCTCAGTCGGTAGAGCATGTGATTGAAAATCACAGGGTCGCCGGTTCAAGTCCGGCCCTGGGCACCATTACTCTGCCTGCATTCCAGGGCACCTGTTCATGAGCGCCAGCCCCAAGTCCATCCTGCGCAGCGACCCCACGCGTGTGGTGATCACTTGGCAAGACGGCACCACCAGCGAGTGGACCGCGGCCGAACTGCGCCGCGAATGCCCCTGCGCGCGCTGCATCCACGAGATCACGGGCCAGCGCTTGCTGGACCCCACTTCGGTGGCCGACGACACCACCCAGCAAGACCTGAGCTTGGTCGGCAACTACGCGGTGTCGATGTATTTCTCGGACGGGCACCACACCGGCATCTACACCTGGAAGCTGCTGCGCGAGCTCGCCCCGCGGCAAGGCTGAGGCTGTGGAACCGTTGCCGGTCCGCTCCGGGGTGGTGATTCCGCCCGATGAGCTACGCGTGGCCTTTTCGCGCGGCGGCGGGCCCGGCGGCCAGAATGTGAACAAGGTCGAGAGCCGTGTGGAGCTGCGTTGGAATCCGGCTGCGTCCCGCGCCCTGGACGGACGCCAGCGCGAACGCGTGCTGACCGCTTGGGAAGGCAAACTGACCGATGCCGGCGATTTCCTGATTCGCGCCGGCGAGCACCGCGAACAGGCCCGCAACTTGGAAGCAGCGCTGGCGCGCCTCGTGACCCAGCTGCGCGCCGCGCTGACCATTCCCAAGCAGCGTCGCGCCACCAAACCCACCAAAGGTTCGCACCGGCGGCGCCTGGGCGAGAAAAAGTCGCGCGGCGACATTAAGAAGGGCCGCCAGGGTGAGTGGTGAGCGCAAGGACGGTATTCTGCTGGCCGCATGAACCAGACCGCC
>Ga0208788_1000868_pt1 | contig 14767 bp, 8 predicted proteins | sample Wag4_2014_7_11_3_FD_187363 | JGI IMG/M metagenome (GOLD analysis project Ga0208788, IMG submission 187363) | Fresh water mixed with fracking chemicals microbial communities from Ohio, USA - Utica-2 Time Series FC 2014_7_11 (SPAdes) (version 2) ...
ATTCCTGATCATTTTTTTATTGAGTATGATTCAATTCATGCACATATGGAGGGGTATCCCGTATGAAAATCTTGTTAGGGATCCGAATGCTATAGCTAATTTGCCAAAATACATAGGATTTATTTCGCAGTTTGGAATCTTCCTTTGGTTTGCCTCAGTTGGCATCTGTTTTATGGGTTATTTTTTGATCAGGGGTATTGAATCTGTCAACCCCCAAAGCAAGTATTTGCTTTATTTTGGGATATTTTCTTTAATACTTGGTCTCGATGATGCCTACATGCTGCATGAAGAATTGGCACACCGTGGGTTATATGAAGAGATGTTTTTTGGTGTTTATGCTGTCATGTTGCTGGTATTCATTCTCAAGTTTTTAAAATTGTTTTTTCAAACACATTTTATCTTGCTTATCCTGTCAGGCTTTTGTCTTGCATCTTCCATAGCAGTGGACAAATATGACCACACACTATTCCTTTTGGATGATTCTTTCAAAGTTTCTGGGATTATTTTTTGGTTTGTTTATTTTTTCAGGACAGTTTACACCTTTTGCATGGGAGTTATCAGAACTGATTTGTGATGAATACTTTTGGGTTGAGCGGATAATCCGTTAAATTGTGTTTTAAGGATATCATTTCAACCAGTATGTTATATAAAAAATTATTAACTCCGTTATTCATTTTTCTTTGCCTGCATGCTAACAGCCAATCCTGGCCGGCATCGGATTCAATAACCAAGCCCTGGACCCGCTGGTGGTGGCTGGGGAGCGCTGTCAATGAAAAAGGCCTGGAATACAACCTGGAAGCCCTGCGTGCAGCAGGCATTGGAGGGGTGGAGATTACGCCGATTTATGGTATTAAAGGGCAGGAGCAGGCGTTTGTGCCATTCCTAGCCGACCGCTGGCTTGATTTGTTTGGTCATACTTTGCAACTGGCAGCACAAAAAAAGATGGGTGTTGACCTGGCGAATGCCACCGGATGGCCCTTCGGCGGTCCCTGGGTAGGGCCGGGTGATGCCAGCAAAACCATCTTCAAGAAAAAGTTCAAAATACAGGGTGGCAATCAGTTGGACAGTCTCCTGGTATATGAACACCCCGGACTTGTTCGCACTGCCAATACCACAAAACGCCGTGCGGAAGATGTTCCACAAAATATCTTGGGATCTTCATTATTGCAGGAATATGCGTTGGATCAAATCCAGTTTCCAGGTAAACTGCCTCTGGAAACGGTTATGGCTTATGGTTCTGATAACCAATCCATCAACCTCACCAACCTGGTGGGTCTAGACGGTAGGCTACAATGGACAGCTCCAGCCGGACAATGGGAAGTATGGGCGCTCTTCCGAGGGCTGCATGGCAAAATGGTGGAAAGGGCTGCACCCGGAGGGGAAGGCTATGCCATCGATCATTTTTCACAAGGGGCTACAGAACGTTACCTTCAATATTTTACAAAAGCTTTTCAAGGCAGGGATCTGAGCCGACTGAGGGGTTTTTTCAACGACAGTTATGAAGTGGACGATGCATCCGGACAGGCCAATTGGACTACCGGCATGTTTGAACAGTTCCGTCAAATCAAAGGATATGACCTCCGCAATCATCTCCCAGCGCTTTTTGGCGAAGGAGATCCCCTGTGGCAAAGCAGGGTTTTGTTCGATTACCGAAGTGTTATCGACAGCATGATCTTGAGCCAATTTACCGAAACCTGGAAAAGGTGGGGTGATGGTCAGGGTAAAATCCTGCGCAACCAATCGCATGGATCGCCCGCCAATACCCTGGATTTGTATAGTGTTGTGGATATTCCTGAAACGGAAGGCACTGACTGGTTGCGCTTCAAATTTGCAACATCATCGGCCCATGTGGCGGGGAAAAAGTTGGTGTCTGCAGAAGCGGCTACCTGGTTGGATGAGCATTTTCTGTCGACTTGGGGTGATGTGAAAAAAGCACTCGATCTCTATTTTCTTGCCGGCGTCAATCACATTGTTTACCATGGTACGCCCTATTCATCAACTGACGTGGCATGGCCGGGCTGGAACTTTTATGCTGCCGTTCAATTTCAGCCCACCAATCCGCAGTGGTCACATTTCCACCAGCTGAATACCTATGTAACCCGCATCCAGTCCTTCTTACAACGTTCGAAACCGGCTCACCAAGTGTTGTTGTACTATCCGCTGCATGATCGTTATGCACAAACGGGCGGACCACTCTTGCAGCATTTTGATGGTATGGAGAGGAATTTTGAGCACACCGATTTTGAACAGCTTTCGCGTACCCTTCAAAAAAGCGGTATCGGCTTTGATTTCATATCAGACAGACAGTTGTTTCAAACCCACTCCCATGGTGGTAAGTTGACCACTGGAGGCTTGTCCTATGCAATGTTGGTAGTGCCGCAAATCAAAGTGATGGATTGGTCAACTTGGCAACGTTTGACAGATCTGGCTACTTCAGGCTCTGAAATTGTTTTTCACCGGCAATTGCCCACAGAATTACCCGGTTTGGCTGGGTTGGAAGCGCGGCAAAAAAAATGGAATGGCCTGATGGCTTCACTTTCCTGGAGAAAACAGCCTTGGGGAAAACAGGCAGCAGTAGGAAAGGGTAAGATAATTGTTGTGGATGATTGGTCGGCATGGTCAGCATTCTCAGGCTTGCGTCCTGGTCGTTTTGAACAGTTGGGATTGCAAGCTTTTGAGCAGGAGTTGGATAGTATGCCACTGGCTTTCGTGGCCAACAGGCAAGAAAATTTGATGGATGTATGGGTGGAAACAAGCGACAGGCCCGGTCAGGTATACCTGTACAATCCCATGACAGGATCGGTTACCCTTGCCCAAAGGGCAGCAGGGGGAGGAAAGTTCCGTTTGCAATTGCAACCCCATGAAACGATTATTATCAGTTGGGAGACTAGAGTTGGTAAGGTCAAACGGCATCAATACCTGGATGCACCGGTCAACATTCAGCCGATTGAGGGTGAATGGACTGTGCACTTTGAAAAGGGTGGTCCGGTCATCCCAGCAGATTTGCGACTGAAGGGCGCTCCGAAGTATTGGACGACCATCGGTGATTCCACTCACCAGTCCTTTTCCGGGACGGCGACCTACACTATTCGCTTTGATGTTGGACAGCCAGAAGGCCTCTGGCAGCTTGATTTGGGCGATGTAGGTGCAACCGCATCTGTAAAACTGAACGGACGGGATTTGGGTGTTTCCATTGGCCCCAAACACCTGCTTGAACTGCCCTCTGGGTTGTTGAAAGGACAGAATATGTTGGAGGTGCAAGTGGCTAACCTCATGGCCAATCGAATTGCGTACATGGATCGGAATAATATTCCATGGAAAGTATTTTACAACATCAACATGTCTGCAAAACGGAAGGAAAACCTGTTGAACGGGGTCTTTGATGCCCGGCATTGGAAACCGTTGCTCAGCGGTTTGAACGGTCCGGTCCGTTTGATGAAATACAAATGATATTCAAAAATGCGCAACATGGAAGGGGTATGCATTCTCTTTAACTATGGGAACGATTGCGTAAAAATCTGATGGAAAGCTTGCTTATCCTGTGTATAAGGTAGGTGGAAGCCTTAAATTGCAATCCAATCAACATGAAAAAATCTCCATTCTACAAACTCCTTTATTTCGATGATTTTTCGGTTACGCCGAAATACCAGCAGCTTGCAAACTGTATCATTAAAGGGATTGAAGAAGGTAAGTTGCAGGTGGGGGATATGCTTCCTTCAATCAATGAGCTGAGTTTTCATTTTGAAATCTGCCGGGATACTGCTGAAAAAGGTTACAAGGTGCTCAAAATGCAGGGCATTGTCAATTCCGTTCCGGGTAAAGGGTATTTTATTCAGCGAGTTGACCTGGAGAGCAGTATCAAAGTCTTTCTAATGTTCAATAAACTCAGTCCACATAAAAAAATCATTTATGATGCATTTGTAAAAACATTGGGGTCAAAAGTTTCTGTTGATTTTTATGTCTATAACAATGACTTATCACTTTTCAGAAAATTATTGGAAAACTCACGTACGGATTACGACAATTACGTAATCATCCCGCACTTTATTGAAGGAGGAGAGAAGGCTCCGGTGCTCATTAATCAGCTTGATAAGCAAAAGCTTATTTTGCTGGGTAAAATATTGCCAGAAGTATCGGGTGATTTCAGTGCCGTTTACGAAGATTTCGAGCACGATATTTACAGGGCTCTTGAAAAAGGTTTGATGCAGCTTAAAAAGTACCACACAATAAAGCTTATCACACCAGAGAACAGTTATTATCCCGATGAAATAAAATCAGGGTTGATGACTTTTTGTAAAACATTTGCTTTCAATTGCGGGCTTGTCCACGATATTGTAGTTGAGGAATTAAAAGAGGGAACAGTTTACATCAATTTGATGGATGATGACCTCGTAGTGCTTGTTGAAAAAGCCATTGCTACCGGATTGAAAGTGGGTACTGAGCTTGGTATCATTTCCTATAATGAAACACCATTGAAGCGCATCATTCTTCAGGGTATTACAACCATTTCAACTGATTTTGAGATGATGGGTAATGCAGCAGCAGAAATTGTATTATCCGGTAAACCGTCAAAGATGGCTGTACCTTTCAGCATTAACCTGAGATCTTCTTTGTAACTGCTGAACAAGTACGACAGCGAGTTGTTGTTTTGGGGTGAAAGCCAAAAATAATAACAAGAAAAAAACCTTCTTGCCAGAAAAAATCTGTGTGACTTGTGGCCGTCCATACACATGGCGTAAGAAATGGGAAAAGGTCTGGGAGGAAGTGAAATACTGCAGTGACAGATGCAGGAAATCCAGGTGATTGTATCAGTTGTCTGCAACCTTGATTGAAGGCTGTTTATCCATCGGGTCTCTTTTGTCATAGCTTATCCCAAACATGTTCAACTTTGGCTTAAACTTTCTTTTTCTTCTTAGTTCATATTGGTAAAACCTGTCGCCAAGGGCTCTTAAAAATGGGAATCCAACCGTTTCTTCATCGTATCTTGAATCATTGACAATGCCATCACTGTTGACATAAACAGTTGCTGCAAGCATGTATTCAATATTGTTCAAGGTATCTCTGATGTAAGAGACATCGGTGAGAAAGCCATAAGCCCATCCTACCTTATTAAACACCCGAATGTGATTTGGGATTTTTTTAGATGCGTCACTAAAAAAAAATTTAACATAGCTGTCGTAGAAAATACTGTCATTGTATTTTGGTGACGTTGTTTCTGAAGGGTATTGTGAAAGGTATTTCAGTAAAAAAAATCTGTCGTTCTGGCTGATATTGAATCTGGATGCAGCCGGAACCGAGGTTGGCTCAATGATTGCCTGCAACATACGTTGCATGTCTTCCAGTGAAATATTGTTATGCCTGGTGAAATCGAAGGGACTATTCACAAGTTCGTCATTTCTGTTCATATGGGCATTGCCAATCAGGACAGGCGGCGGGAAACTGAAACTATCGGTATTGTAGGCAGGCAGCTGGTAATGTATTTCCCTGCCAGATTCATTGATAAATGCTATGCCATTCGTATGGCGATTTTGTTCATCTGTATAACCCATGAATTGCCTGGTTATTCTGGCAGAAGCGTAACCTTTTTCAGTGAGTTTTCTGTTGGCGACTTGCTGAGAAACAAATTGATACAACCTGTTGTAAGGGTCATTTTCACTGATAAGCAGCGCTCTTTTAATGAACTGTGCAATACTCGGGTAACCTTCAGCGGCAGAGCTGTCTTTATCCATCGCAACCTGACGCTCATAGCTGCTGTCAAACCTCATCCTGGTGTTCAGGTTCACTTCCGGCAAATTCATTTCTTGCAGTTTTTCAAGAGCAAGAAACGCAAGCGGCATCTTTACCATGGATGCAGGATTGAAATAGTAAGCTGGATCAACATGGAAAGCGTGATTGGTGAATTTGGCCTCGCCTTTTCGGTTCCTGTCTATCTGCGTATAAATAATTTGAACACGGTACTGATTGGGATCGCTGATTATTTTTTTTGCGTTTGAATCACTGATCTCTGAAAGGATTAATTTCATCAGCCTATCCGTTTTGAATTGAGCTTCTGCATGAAAACAAACCGTAACTAAACCTATTAAAAAAAGTATGCTGCGCATATATTAACCTTAATAAAGTGGCATAAATTTAATGGTATTCATCCAATCTGATGTAAGTTCATGGTATGAAATCAATTAAGCTTGTTGCAGCTGCTGTAATCCTGATGTTGGCCGAGGAGATTGAAGCGCAGGTTTTCGGTATTCAGACCGATCAGATCCATCGCCCTAAAATCCATTTCACGCCACGTCAGGGTTGGATGAACGATCCCAATGGCATGGTTTACAACAATGGTACATACCATCTTTTCTATCAACACAATCCTGATGCTTCGGTATGGGGACCCATGCATTGGGGGCACGCCACCAGCAAAGACATGATAGCCTGGAAGCATGAGCCTATTGCCTTATATCCAGACAGCCTGGGTACCATCTTTTCCGGAAGCGCTGTTGTGGATGTTAACAACACATCCGGACTCGCACCAAAAGGGAAGGTTCCTCTTGTGGCAATTTTCACCTACCACAACCAGGCAATGGCAGATAAGGGACGAAATGATTTTCAATCACAGGGTATTGCGTATAGCATCGACAATGGCGTTACCTGGCAGAAGTATAGGGGAAACCCTGTGCTCAAGAATCCTGGCATCCGCGACTTTCGTGATCCCAAAGTCATGTGGCATGCGTCCACAGGCAAGTGGATCATGACATTGGCGGTGCTCGACCGGATACATTTTTACTCCTCCCCTAACTTAAAAGACTGGAAGAAGGAAAGTGAATTCGGCAAGGATGCCGGAGCTCATGGTGGGGTATGGGAATGTCCGGATTTATTTCCAATGGAGGTTGAAGGTAAAACCATCTGGACGCTGCTTGTCAACCTCAATCCAGGCGGACCAAACAAGGGTTCTGCCACGCAATATTTCCTGGGTTCATTTGATGGATACAAGTTCAATCCGTTGTCAACCCAAACTCAGTGGTTGGATTATGGTCCGGACGAATACGCCGGCGTTACCTGGTCCAACACCGGAAGCAGAAGACTTTTCATTGGCTGGATGAGCAACTGGATGTATGCCAATCAAGTACCTACAGAAACATGGCGCAGTGCCTGCACCATGCCCAGGGAACTTAGGCTGGTCAAACTAGGCGGAGGATACAGGCTTGCATCCATGCCTGTGCATGAACTGAACAAGTATAATCAGCAACCACTTATTTACAACCATCCCAATGCTTCAAAGGGATTGTCTGTTGGCGCTGCATCAGCAGGGGTATTGCCTTGTCGGATAGACCTCGATATGCCACTTAAAGCAGCTGTTTTTACTATTTATAACGAGAGTGATGAGGAAGTGAAGGTTGGGTATGATGAAGAGAGCGGAAATTATTTTATTGACAGGACACGTGCCGGGAAAAACTATTTTCACAAGGAATTTGCTTCAAAGCACATTGCTCCCAGATTTACAAACAGTAAAAAGCTCAGGATGACGCTGGTGCTTGATGTTGCTTCAGTGGAATTGTTTGCCGATGGCGGACTAACTACAATGACTTCCGTATGCTTTCCGACAATCAGTTTCAGTAAAATTAGATTTCAGTCGGATAGCTCCCCGGTTTCCATAAGTTATACCCCGTTGAAATCTCTTGAATAATTGTTTTTATTCTAGCAAACACAGCAGGACAGTTATCCGGAAATATTTCTATTAATTGCATTAAACCCACAACCAACCAACACTATGCAGGTCATTTTAGGTGTATTGTTTCATTTTATAGGGGGCTTTGCCTCAGGAAGTTTTTATATCCCATTCAAAAAAGTAAAAGACTGGCAGTGGGAAAGCTACTGGATTGTTGGCGGACTTTTTTCCTGGCTGATAGTTCCTCCTGTTGCCGCTTACCTGACCATCCCGGGTTTTGCAGACATCATATCCGGAACAGGCGGGTCGGTATTGGGGTACACTTTCCTTTTTGGGGTTTTATGGGGTATTGGGGGATTGACTTACGGTTTGGGGGTAAGATATCTGGGCGTTTCCTTGGGCAGTAGCATCATTCTGGGGCTGTGCATGGTTTTTGGAGCGCTTATCCCTGCCATGTATTATGATGTCAATGCCGTTGAAGGCAAAGATACCTTCAGCATGATGACCGGTTCCAGTTGGGGGCAGACAATTCTCTTGGGCTTGTTGATATGTGTGGTTGGAATTATGGTAAGCGGAAGGGCTGGTATGATGAAGGAAAAGGAGTTGCAGTCTTCTGGAACCGATCCGCATAGCGCATCTGTAAAGTCAGAGTACAAGTTTGGCCTGGGTATGCTGGTATCCATTGTTTCTGGCGTATTGAGTGCTTGTTTCAACTTCGGACTCGAAGCGGGGCAGTCCATGGCAACCATCGCCAATGACGCTTGGGTTGCAGCCAATCCTGGTGAAGGGGAGTTTCTTTACCGCAATAATGTGGTTTATGTGGTCCTCTTGTGGGGAGGACTGACCACCAACCTCGTTTGGTGTTTGATTTTGAACGCGCGAAACAAGTCGTTTGGCGATTATACCAATGCTTCAACCCCGTTGCTGCGCAATTATATTTTTTCCGCTTTGGCAGGCACCACCTGGTTTCTGCAATTCTTCTTCTATGGCATGGGCGAAAGCAAATTGGGTAATGGTCCCAGCTCCTGGATCCTGCACATGGCATTCATTATCCTGGTGGCCAATGTTTGGGGACTCCTGCTCAAAGAATGGAAGGGTGTAAGTGTGAAAACAGCTCGAACTATCATCTTGGGTATTATCATCATCATCCTGTCTGTGCTGGTGGTTGGCTATGGCAATGGACTTCATCAATAAAATTTTTAATAAAAAATAGCTTTACAATGTCTGAGAAAACTGATTACAAGTACGTGAATTACCTGTGGGATAATGAAAAAGCCAAGGCGATGGAAGGGGATGAGGTGGCCTTGTTGCTCTACCGCTCAAACATCCTTGGGGCCGACTTGAGAATCACCAATTATGGTGGTGGCAATACATCCTGTAAAACCATTGAAAAAGATCCCCTTACCGGACAAGATACAGAGGTGATGTGGATCAAGGGTTCTGGAGGTGATATTGGTTCCTTGAAAAGGAGTGGGTTGGCTGCGCTGTATATGGAGCGGTTGCATAACCTGACAAAAGTTTATCGTGGGCTTGCCCATGAAGATGAAATGGTGGCTTTGTTCAACCATTGTATTTTTGATTTGGATTCTAAGGCGCCTTCCATTGACACCCCTTTGCATGGCTTTCTTCCCTTCAAGCACATAGATCATTTACATCCCGATGCAGCCATAGCCATTGCTGCTTCTCAAGAAGGTGAACTTATCACCCGTGAATTGTTCAAGGGTACCATTGGATGGGTAAATTGGCAGCGTCCAGGCTTTGACCTTGGTTTGCAGCTGAAAGCTTGCCTGGAGGCCAATCCCGGCATCAGGGGCATCATGCTTGGCTCACACGGGCTCTTCACCTGGGGTGATACGGCATATGATTGTTATATCAATTCCTTGGAAGTTATTGAACAATGTGCAGCTTATATTGAGGGGCAGGTTGTTAAAAATGGTAGTGTGTTTGGCGGACAAAAAATCCAATCACCGCCACAAGAAGAAAGAATATCAATAGCTGCAGCCCTGGCTCCGGTCTTGAGAGGTTTCTGCTCTTCACATACCCGTATGCTCGGACATTTTACTGATGATGCACGCGTTCTTGAATTCATTAACTCCAATGACTTGGACAAGCTTGCTCCGATGGGCACCAGCTGTCCTGATCACTTCTTAAGAACCAAGATTAGTCCGCTTGTATTGCAGCTTACACCCGATGCAGACATCAGTGATCTTGGTCAGTTGAAGACGGTAATCGAGCCACAAATTGTGGCATACCGAAACATGTACACCGAATATTACAACAGCTGTAAACATCCGAACAGTCCGGCGCTCCGTGACCCCAACCCTGTTGTAATCATTTATCCGGGTGTGGGCATGTTCACTTTCGCAAAAGACAAATCAACAGCCAGGATTTCTTCTGAGTTTTACATCAACGCCATCAATGTGATGCGTGGTGCAGAAGCCATTTCAGCCTATACCTCGCTGCCTCATCAGGAGGCCTTTAATATTGAATATTGGTTGTTGGAAGAAGCCAAGCTGCAACGCATGCCCAAGCCCAAATCATTGTCTGGCAAGATCGCATTGGTTACCGGTAGTGCAGGGGGTATTGGAAAAGCCATCGCTAAAAGGTTCCTGGAAGAAGGTGCATGTGTCATGTTGTCTGATTTGGATGCCAACAGGTTGGAGGCTTCCGTGGCAGAGTTGAAAAAAGCTTTTGGCAAAGATGTTGTTTCGGGTGCTGTTCTCAACGTAACTGACCGTTCTACCATTGATAAGGCCTACAGCCAATCGGCATTGGAATTTGGGGGCGTTGATATATTGGTAAATTCAGCAGGTTTATCCATTTCCAAACCCATTGAAGAGCACACGGAGAAAGATTGGGATATCTTATATGATGTGTTGGTTAAGGGACAGTTCCTGATGACCCAAGGTGCAGTTGCCGTAATGCGCAAACAGGCTGTTGGTGGGGATATCATCAACATTGTGAGCAAGAATGCCTTGGTTTCCGGTCCGAATAACGCGGGTTACGGATCCGCAAAAGCTGCGCAGCTGCACCTTACCCGTTTGAATGCTGCTGAATTGGGTGTAGATAAAATCAGGGTCAACACGGTTAATCCGGATGCTGTTATAGCAGATAGTAAAATATGGGAAGGTGAGTGGGCGCAAGGAAGAGCAAAGGCTTATGGCATCAAAGTAGAAGAACTGCCTGCTTTTTATGCGAAGCGTACCTTGTTGAATGAAGTAATCCTCCCCGTTGATATCGCCAATGCCTGTTATGCACTTACGGGGGGATTGTTGCACAAGTCAACGGGTAACGTCATCAATGTTGATGGTGGTATTGCCAATGCTTTTGTCCGTTAAACTTTAATCAATGGAGTTACAACAAATACAGATTGATGCTTTAAATGATGGACTGCGCAGCAGACACCAGCGTGCTTTTTCCTATCAGGCTGAACAAGTCGATCGTATTGAAGACATTATCACCAAACTCACGGCCTTTCAGGTAGCCATACCCAGTTGGGCATTGGGTGCCGGTGGAACAAGGTTTGGCCGGTTTTCAATTGGCGGGGAGCCAGGTAACCTGGAAGAGAAGATAGCTGATGTGGGGTTGTTGCACAAGCTCAATGCGTCCAGTGGAGCCATCTCACTGCATATCCCTTGGGACATTCCTACGGATGCAGCCAAGATCAAGGCATTGGCAGACCATCACGGGCTTCAGTTTGACGCCATGAATTCCAATACTTTTCAAGATCAGCCGGGCCAGCCTTTGAGTTACAAATTCGGTTCTTTGCAGCATACGGATAAAGGTGTCAGGCAGCAGGCAATCGATCACAATTTGGAAGTCATCGCCCATGGCAAGGCATTGGGGTCAAAGTCGCTTACTGTTTGGTTGTCTGACGGATCCAATTTCCCGGGTCAATTGAATTTCAGAAAAGCTTTTCAGAACACACTTGCCGGACTGGAGGAGATTTATGCGGCATTGCCAGAAGATTGGAAGATTTTTGTGGAATACAAGGCTTTTGAACCCAACTTCTACAGCATGACGGTAGGAGATTGGGGACAGTCGCTCTTGTATGCCAATAAACTTGGGCCCCAGGCCTATACCCTGGTAGACCTTGGCCATCACCTCCCCAATGCCAATATTGAGCAAATCGTTTCCTTACTGCTCATGGAAGGCAAGTTGGGCGGATTTCACTTCAATGATTCAAAGTATGGAGATGATGATCTCACTGTGGGATCAATCAGGCCTTATCAATTGTTTCTAATTTTCAGGGAGTTGGTTGAAGGGATGAATGCAAGGGGTATGAACCATGCAAAAGATTTGGGCTGGATGATTGATGCATCCCACAACATCAAAGATCCGCTTGAAGATTTGTTGCAGTCTGTAGAAGCCATCATGATTGCCTATGCCCAGGCACTGATGGTGGATGATAAGGCGTTGGATGCAGCGAGGCAAAGCAACGATGTTGCCCATGCTCAAGAGTTATTGCAGCATGCTTTCAGAACCGATGTGCGGTCGTTTGTTGCGGAAGCCCGTCTGAGAGCAGGCGGGGCACTTGATCCACTAGGAGCATACAGGTCCATGCAGGTCAGGCAAAAATTGATAGCAGAAAGGGGTGCGGTCTCCAAGGCAACCGGACTTTGACAAATTAATCGGACGAACATGCAAACCATACCTGTCGCAGCGATTTTGGATATCGGCAAAACGAACAAAAAAATTCTCTTGTTTGATGAAGCATACAGGATGGTTTTCGAACATACCGAACGCATGGAAGAAACCGTTGATGAAGATGGATTTCCTTGTGAAGATCTCATAGCACTCCGTGATTCGGTTAGGGACATGATGGATCAGGTATTTCAGATGAGCCAATACGAAGTGAAGGCCATCAATTTTACCACCTATGGTGCAAGCTTTGTTTACCTGGATGATGCAGGCAATCCCCTCACGCACCTGTACAATTACCTCAAGCCTTACCCTGAAGCATTACAACATGCGTTGTACAATGGTTATGGCGGCGAAAAGGAATTTCTCAGGGTTACCTCATCCCCATCTTTAGGTAGTCTGAATTCGGGATTACAGGTGTTGAGATTGAAAAAGGAGCAACCTGCCATTTTCGATCAGGTTGCGCATGCCTTGCATCTTCCGCAATACATCAGTTTCCTTTTCACAGGACTTAGGGTGACCGATATTACCAGTATAGGATGTCATACACAGTTGTGGGATTTTACCCAAATGGCCTACCATCCATGGGTAGAAAAGGAAGGGTTGACGTCCGTTCTGGCTCCAATGGAAAATTCAGATCAGGCCACCAGGATACAACGGGGTAATCATGAGGTTTGGGCTGGTGTTGGATTGCACGACAGCTCTTCAGCCCTGATTCCTTATCTAGTCAGCTTTAAGGAGTCTTTTATCTTGATTTCAACGGGAACCTGGAGCATCAGTCTGAATCCTTTTGATCAGGTAACCTTGACAGATGATGAGCTTGAGCAGGATTGTTTATCTTACCTTCAATTCACTGGAAAGCCTGTTAAAGCAGCAAGGTGTTTTCTTGGTCCAGTACATGAAGCCGGCATCAATCGAATTGCAGCACATTTTGCGTTGCCAGCCGATTTTTATACCGCTATGCAATTTGATCAAACCTTATATCGCAAAAGTTTAAGCTTGTTGCAAAAGCAAAGCTATCTTGATTTTGAAAAGGTGGATCTGATGGAGTTAGGCTCACCTGACCTGTCTTACTATTTGCTCATGCATTTCATAGTGCGATTTCAGTCTGCCAGCACCAGATTATTGCTTAAGCATGTCAAGGTGGAAAAGATACTTGTTGATGGTGGATTTAGTCGTAATGAATTATTTATGCAAATGCTTGCGGACTCTTTTGCGGAACAGGATGTATATGCCTCAGAAGTGCCACAAGCCACAGCGATGGGAGCTGCACTTGTACTGCACAAATACTGGAATGATAAAGAAATACCGCAGTCCATCATTAATTTGAGAGCATTTCCACGTCGGATAGCTAATTAGGTAGATTTCCTAATAAGGAGTTCAGTAGATTGAATCCGTGTTTCAAATTTTTGCTGTGGCCTTTTGCTTTCCATCATGCTCAATAATAGGGTCATGGCGGCTTCTCCCATATCAAAGGCAGGTTGTTTGATGACAGAAAGTGGAGGGCTTAGCAATTCTGTAAGGTCATTATTGGAAAATCCGATTAGTGCAAGATCTTCAGGGATTCTGATTTTTTTATTTTTCATGAAACGCATGCAGCCTGTTGTGATTTTGTCTGAGCCTGCAAAAATGGCATCAGGTTTCGTTCGCAAACGCATCAGGCTGTACATGGCATACTCCACCTCATTGTAGAGCATTCCACCATGATCACAAAAAACAATCAAGTTTTCTTTGATAGGTATTTTTGCTTCTGACAGTGCGGCTTTATATCCATCAAGCCTTTCTTTGGCAATGGACAGTCCAGCATGGTTGGATACAAGTGCTATTTTGCTGTATCCTTTGTCGATGAGGTGTTTTGTGGCTTTATAGGCACCCTTGAAATTGTCTGCAATTACTTTATGTGTTTCTATCTCGTCTATAACCCTGTCTACAAAAACGATAGGCAAACCCTTCTCATGTACTTCCTTGAGGTAGAGGTGATTTTTTGTTTCAGTTGAAACGGAAATAATCAGTCCGTCAATAAAACTTGAAGTTAAGTATTCCAGATTCATCAGCTCACGGTCCGCTGATTCCATACTTTGTGAGATGTTTACGGTGTAGCCATTTTTACTGGCTATTGATTCAATGCCATTGATTACTTGTGAGAAAAAACTATTGGCAATTTCACTGACGATGACACCAATGGAATGGCTCTTTTTTTCCTTCAGGCTTTGAGCATTCCTATTAGGCTTGTAGTTAATTTTCCGGGCATAGTCAAGAATCAGCTGTTTGGTTTCAATACTGATCTCATGACTGTCTCTCAAGGCCCTTGAGACAGTTGACGTGGAAAGGTGTAGTTCCCTGGAAATATCTTTTATCGTTACAGCAGAAAGTTTCACGTAGCTGAAGATACAATTCTCATGATAAATTTCATATAAACTAATATCGGTATCGTTGTCGGGAACGATTGCGTAAAAAAAAAGTATTATC
>Ga0208788_1000869_pt1 | contig 14760 bp, 9 predicted proteins | sample Wag4_2014_7_11_3_FD_187363 | JGI IMG/M metagenome (GOLD analysis project Ga0208788, IMG submission 187363) | Fresh water mixed with fracking chemicals microbial communities from Ohio, USA - Utica-2 Time Series FC 2014_7_11 (SPAdes) (version 2) ...
TGCCGGGCCACTTCGATTTGCAGCGCGGCGGTACGGTGGGCGCTCAAGCGTTGCGCCAGCCGGTCGGACATGGCGGCGGGCTTGGGGGCGTCGTCGGTTTCCTCGCCGGTGTCGTCGTTCCCGGCTTCACCCTCGCTGCCGAAACCCTGCCGCAGCCGTTCCAGCGTGCGCAGCGCCTTGGCCTCGGCTTCACGCAGCAGCCCGCGATGAATCACGGCCTCGCCGTTGCGGTCGATGGTGACGATGGCACCGGCGGCAGCTTTGACGGCTTCCCCGTAGTCCTGCAAGCAATCTTCCAGCGCCTGCAACTGTTCGCCCAGGCGTTCGCCTTCCTCCTGCAAGGCGTCGGCCTTTTCCTCATCGTCGGCGTCCAGTGCGGCATCCACGGCCTCGGCCAGCGCCTGCATCTTGGTTTGCAGCTTCTCGATGCGTTGGGCTTCGCGCTTGTTCGGGCTGCGGCGCTGCCTCGGGGCGCGCTGGAAGGCTTGCAGGTCGGCATGGGTCGTGCCGGGAGTAGCATCCACCCATGCCCAGCCTTCGGCCTTCACCTTGGCGGCAAGGCTGGCCAGCTTGTCCTGCGCCAGCCGTTCCAGCAGCGTGGCATCGGTCAGATACACGCCGCTATCGGCTTCCGCGAACAGATCGCGGCGGGTGCCACCGCCTGCGGCCTCGTAGGCGTCCAGCCCGACAAAGCGCACCAGCGGGTGCCGCTGGGCATCAATCTCGCGCTCGGTCAGGCGCTCGCGCAGGTGATGCGGGCTGCGCTGCCATGTCGGCGCATCGTAGAGCGCGGCTTCCTGCGCGGTGTGATCGTCGGTGATGGCAAGGGCCATCAACTGGTCAAGGCTCACTGCCTCGGCGCGGTAGTCGGCCAGCAGCCGGGGCGAGACGTTGGCGAGTTTCAAGCGGCGCTGCACCACCAGCGGCGTGACGCTGAAATCTGCGGCAATGTCCTCGATGGGGCGGCCTTCGGCCACCAGCGCGGCAAATGCCTCGAACTGGTCGGCGGGGTGCATGGCTTCGCGCTGCACGTTCTCGGTCAGGCTGGCCGTGCGGGCGGTGCCATCGGCCACCAGCAGGCAAGGCACGTCCCATTCCTTGCTGATGCGGTGCTTCTTCGCCAGCAGCTTGAGGGCGGCAAGGCGACGGCCTCCGGCCACGACTTCGTAACGCTCACCGTCAGCGGTCGCGGTCACGATCAGGTTTTGCAACAGGCCGACACGCTGGATGCTGGCGGCGAGTTCAGGAATCGACATGCGCGGGGTCTTGCGCACGTTGCGGCCCGTAGGGCGCGACACCAGCCGCGACAGCGGCACCAGAATCAGATTCTTACTCAGGTCGGCGGCTTCCAGCAGCACGGCAGGCGCGGTGCTGGCCGTGGCGTGGATGGCTTGGGCTTCGGTGTAGTTGATGGCGTTCATGGTGAAAACTCCTTGCGATGATGGAATGCAGCAGCGAATGACGCGGCAAGGGTTGCTGCCTGCCCCTGCCGCGCAGGGGAATCAGGCTTTCAACTGGCGCAGACCATCGGCCAGCAGCCACAAGGCGCGATTGAGGCGAATATCGGAATCAATGCCCTGCACCGGGCGGGTCTGCTGGCGGCGTCCGTTGGCGCTGCGCCCATGCAAACCGCCTTTGGTCAGGTTCTCTTGGGTGCGGTTGAACACGCTCCACAAGTCCGGGCGGCGGTCGTCGAAGCGGCGCGGCATCAGGATTTGCGACTCGGTGATGGGCGCGGGCTTGTCGGGGTCGTCGTACTTGAGCGACAGCGCGGCGCGGGCAAACACTTCGGCCTCGCCTTCGTTCAGCGTGATGGCCTGCATGGATTCGCGTGATTCCAAGGCACGGTCGAAGCCGTGCAGCACCTGATAGGCGCCTTCGATCACTTGCCCGGCCACGTCGCCCTTATGCGGCACGCGCACATCGGCCACGGTGTCGCCGCAAACAAGGCCATTGCTGCACACGAAACGGAACATTCCGGCCAGCATCTGGTAACTGCTGGTGCCGTCGTGCGAGTTCAGCAGGATGATTTCGTTGGCTTCGCCTCGGGCGTTGATCTGGCTGGCGTGGCGCAGCCGGATCATGTGCTTGGTGTAGTCGCGCCGGTCTTCGTGGCGGGTGCGGGTCTGCGTCACCATGAAGGGCTGAAACCCTTCCTTGCGCAGTTCGGTCAGCACCGTGGCGGTGGGGATATAGGCGTATCGCTGGGAGCGGCTTTCGTGGGGTGCTTCAGCAAAGATGGACGGGGCCACGCGGTGAATCTGGTCATCGGACAGCGGGGAGTCGCTGCGCAGTACCGGGGAACGGGAAGCGAAACGGGATGCAAGCATGGTCTTTCTCCTGACGAAAAGGGTTTGCTGTTCAAACCGCACACCGGATTCCTAGATTTGGAGCCCAGCCTTTCGGCTGTTCGGTGCGGTTGGCACGAGGAACCCGGTTGGCCCTGTTGCCACCGTCTTTCCTGAGTTCATCGCCCGCGACGGTCAGGAGCCCACGGACGTGGGCCGTCAAGGAGAAAAGCGGCAGGTAGGTGCGGCCCGCAGGCGCAGCCGAGGACACGGCCTGACGCGCCTTGATGGCACGCGGACACGGGCTACAGTCGCGAGCAAGGTGATGGACTCAGGAGAGACGGCTGGACATGGCAACGGCCGCCGTGATGTGCAGACCGCACGCAAGCGAAGCGCGCAGGCCCGAAGCTGGAAGCCGGGCCGTAGGCGTCAGCAGAGCGGAGCGAGGGAACGATGGAAGCCCGAAGGGGGCGAGACGCCGCAGGTGGCTCGATGCGAAGCACGACAGCGCGACCGGCCATGCTTCTTGGCCGGGGACGCCCAAATTTCGACGTTCACAGGTAGCTCGCCCTGAGTCGTTCGGTTAGGAGCTTCAGGGAGCGAAGCCACTAGATAACAAATCCATGCCATCAAACCCATCGCATCAGGTCACGAACAGTGATCGCTGTAGGCAGCATCTAGAGGAAATCCACCTTGGGTATCCTTCCGGCACAGTGTGACAAGTGTTACTTTTAACAAAAATACAAAGTAAAATATGGGCATAGCTGCTCGCAGCCTTCCTGTCAACTTAATGCGTGTTGAGAAAATGCTGAGTCTGAGCGAAGAGATTGAACGCCTTTACAGAGATCAAGGGAAATATGCCAGAATATTCCCTGGATATATTACTCACATCCGTTTTCCACGCTACAAAAATATCGTGGACGGGACTCGTATAGATTTCACATTTCCAATCACTGCGCTTGTTGGATCAAACGGATCAGGTAAAACTTCCATACTGAATGCTCTGTACGGAGCGCCTGCACGTAAATCCACTGGTCAGTATTGGTTTAGCACTAAAGTTGACCCCATTGAAGAAGGCGAAGGAAGCCCAAGTCGATTCATCTACGGCCATCACAACTCGACATTAAAGTCGGTTGTAGAAACAAGAAAAGCCAGGGTGAGGAAAGTCCGCTCTGGGCGCCTCGACCCAAACTATTGGGAGCCAACCAAAGAAAGCCCTGGTGACGGCATGAGCGACCCGGAATTGCAAGCCGGAAAAGCCTATGCAGGTCGCAGCAAAGATCGCTGGAATCCAGTGTCTCGCGATGTTCTTTACATCAATTTCCGCAAAGAACTTAGCGCATTCGATAAATATTTTTATTTCGGCAAAGATCCTGCTCCACAAACTTCCACGGCAAAGACAAAACAAAATCCTGGGAAATCTGTCTCGCGTCGTATCACGAGCAAGATGGATCAAGTTCGACGCGACGCCGAACTTTTAGCGAGAGTGATTGAATCGGGCGACACATCATATCTATACCACAAACGCAAAGTAGCGACTGAAAATAGACTTCTTACCCAAGATGAGCTAGATACAGTGAGCTTCGTTTTGGGAAGGAAATATGAGGAGGCTCGCTGGATTCGCCATCGACTCTTTAAGGGAGACGGTGGGCTTAGTGTGGTCTTTAAGACCCAACACGGAAGATATTCTGAGGCTTTTGCTGGTAGCGGTGAGGTGGCAGTGACAAGCTGCGTCGTTCAAGTTCTAAAGGCCGCCAAAGGGACACTCATTCTGCTGGATGAGCCTGAAGTTTCTTTGCACCCTGGCGCCCAAGAGCGGCTGCTTGCATTCTTGGCGCATAGGGCTCGAATCCGTCAACTCCAGATTATATTTTCCACCCACTCGCCTCACTTTCTAGCCGCCTTGCCAAACGACGCAATTAAAACCTTTCATCAGCTAGATGATGGCCGGTTTTCTGTCATTCCATCAACACATCCTTATGCCGCATTCCAAAGGCTAGGTGTGGTAGACAGCCATAAGATTCGCGTGATAGTTGAAGATCGCTTGGCAGAAGAGGTCGTGAAACAAGCGCTTTTGACCCTGCCTGATACCGCTGCGCGTGAAGTGTTCCATGTTGAGTACCCCAGCGGTGGAGCCGATGCCATCTTAGCGTACCAGATCCCCGTATTACTTGATGCACCAGGAAACACGCTGATTCTCCTAGACGGGGATAAGCGGAAGGCAGATCATTTCATAGATCCAGACACAATACCCGCCTCAGAAAACGACACTCTTCAGGAAAAGATCAAGGAAACCACGGGAGTTGATCCAAAATTAACCGTCGATGGTGGTTCTGGCAGGGCAAATGAAACACAACTGATCGAAACCAGGCGTAAATATTTAGCTTGGGTTCGAAAGAACGTGGATTTCATTCCAACCCTCTGTCCTGAAGAACTGGTGTTGCGCGCAGCAGGCAAAAACAAGCCGTCTGCAACGACGTCCCAGCACCATAAAGATCATCTTAGAGCCTTGGCGGTAGAGCTCTTTGGGGCGGACGTGACGAATAAACGCACTGATGATCATGGGGTAACATTGCTTGCTAGCAACAGAAAAGATTCTGCAGAGCTTTCTTCGCTTGCAAGCATACTAAAATGCTACCTCGAATCGGTTCGGTCAGGAAATTAGTTATATATGAAAACGACAAATCTGACAGCGATTGACCTATTCTGTGGTGCAGGCGGACTAACCCTTGGCCTCAAACAGGCTGGCTTTCGCGTTGTGGCAGGGGTGGAGTTAAACGCGATCGCCGCCGAAACTTATCGGCTCAACCACGAAGATGTTGATGTTTATGAAAAAGACATTTGCGATATCAACCCATCCGAGATTCTTGAAAAATTCAACTTGAAGCCAGGCGAACTCGATTTGCTGGCAGGCTGCCCGCCTTGCCAGGGTTTTTCGAGCCAGCGAACGCGAAATAAAACAAATGCACAGCTTGATCCACGCAATGAATTAATATTTGAATTTCTCCGATTTGTGGAAGTTTTGTTGCCAAAAACAATAATGCTGGAGAATGTTCCTGCCTTGGCAAAAAACTGGAGAATATTTAAATTAAAGGAAAGCCTAGAGCAGCTAGGTTATGTTGTTGATGAGAATTCGATCTCTATACATGACGCCGCCGATTACGGGGTTCCTCAGCGACGCCGTCGCCTTCTCTTCAAAGCATCAAGGCTTGGGGTTATTTCAGATGCACCGAAAAGCAAAAAAAGGATAACTGTCAAAGAATCCATTTTTGACCTAAAGCCGGCAGGATTCAGCGGGGATGAACTCCATGATCTTGGAGAAGATAGGAGTGAAAAGGTAAAAAAAATAATGTCTCTTGTTCCAAAAGACGGGGGATCAAGAACTGACTTGCCTAAAGAGTATTGGCTTGAGTGTCACAAGAGAAGCCCTGGGGGCTATCGTGACGTATACGGAAGAATGAAATGGGACGATGTTTCTCCCACTATAACAGGCGGCTGCCATAATCCATCCAAGGGGCGATTCATTCACCCAGAGTTTGATAGGGCGATAACTCTTCGCGAGGCTGCATTACTGCAGACATTTCCAATGAATTATAAATTTTCATTGGCACGAGGAAAAGATTCCGTCGCACTCATGATAGGCAATGCTCTTCCTCCGAATTTCATAGAAAATCACGCCAGACAATACGTCCTTCATATCAAGGAAGCACAGCAATGAGCCTGGAATTGAAATTTGACCCAAGAACCATTGAACATCTTGGCGTGAAAATGTATTCAACTCTACCTCCTGCTCTAGCAGAGTTGATATCAAATTCTTATGACGCGGACTCTCCAGGGGTGGTTGTTGAGTTTACCGAAATAAACAAAACTCCAAAAAGCATTGTTATTAAGGACGAAGGCGAAGGGATGTCGCTGGACGACATTCAGAATAAATTCTTAGTTATAGGTAGAAATCGTCGAAATGATGATGGAGATAAACCATCTGATAAATTCAGCCGACTCCCCACAGGAAAAAAAGGCTTAGGAAAGCTGGCTCTCTTCGGGCTGGCTAATGAAATCGTCGTTGACACCATCAAAGACGGACTGAGAAATCGGTTTCGGTTAAATTGGACGGAGCTGCTATCATCGAACTCAATTTATAACCCAAAGATTGAACTTCAAGACCAGCCAATTGACCGACCAAATAGAACGCAAATACAACTATCCGATCTAAAGAGAAAATCTCAGTTCGACCTTGATTCTTTGGCAGATAGTCTTGCAAAAATATTCTCCTCCGACCCATCGTTCTCCATTGTTTTAAAAAAGGGAGAGATCGTCGTCCCTGTGGATGGCAATCGCAGATACAAAGATATAACGCCACAATTTAAATGGACGGAAAAAGACCTAATAAATGACGGAAGCCCTTATCAAGGGAAGGTATCTCTAACACTTGTTACTGCTGAAACTCCAATCCCTCCATCAACTGGTCTGAGGGGGGTGACGATATTCTCACGAGGAAAGCTAGTCAACGCACCAGAGTATTTTTCAGAAAGCACATCCAGTCATTTTTTCCAGTATTTGACGGGCTCAATCAATGCTGACTTCATTGATCTATTGAGCGAAGATGTCATATCTACGAATCGCCAGTCAATTAACTGGGATCAGCCAGACATGATGGCTTTTAGGGAGTATCTCAGCAGCCTTATTGCAGAAACGGCTAGAGACTGGAGAAAAAAAAGAACGGAAAGTAAAGAAAGAGACGTGCGAGTGGCGACGGGAATTGACACTGATCAGTGGATGAGCACTTTGCCTGAAAATGTAAAAGACTCAGTTCAGTCGATTATTACACACATGACAAAGAATGAGGAGATCTCCGAAAGTTTGAAGCCCGTTGTAAAAGCCCTCTACGATATAGTTCCCGAATATCCTAACTTACATTGGCGACATCTTCATCCCAGCATAAAGGATGGAGTTTCTGAATTTTATAGAAATTCTCAATACGGCCTCGCAGCAGACCAAGCAACAAAAATGTACGCGGCCAGAATTAGAGAGATAGCAAAAATTGATGAGGATGGGACTCGCTTGGCCGATGTTTTTTCTTCGTCCAAGGGTGCCCCTGCTATTGCAATCAATGACCTTAGCACGTCTTCTTTCAAAAATATGCAAGAAGGACAGGGCCACCTAACACGAGGACTCATGCAGGGGTTCCGCAACCCAATAAATCATGCCCCGGTAGACAAAGTCGTTCCAGAAATAATTTCAGAGCTTGATTGCTTGAACATACTCAGCCTTGTTTCTTATCTTGGTGGGAAACTCGACTATGCTGAAAAAGCAGTAACCAAAATTGATGAAGATTAGCTTGAGCGCACATATCTGGCGAAGCGGCCAAGCTCCGGTTTAAGGGGCCGAAGCCCCAACGCTCAGAGCAAGGCGCATTCGGCAAACGATGTGGTTGCATGTCCTCCTACGATAATGTGATCCAGCGTGCGCACCTCCACTAACCCCAGCGCTTCCTTGATCCGCTGCGTCAATACCTTGTCGGCCTGCGACGGCTCAGGATTCCCGCTCGGATGGTTGTGCGAGAGGATGACTGCTGCCGCATTGAGCCGTAGCGCTTCCTTGACCACTTCGCGCGGATACACCGATGCACTGTCGATGGTGCCGTGGAACATCTCCCGGTACTCGATCAGCCGGTGGCGCGTATCCAGAAACAGTACCGCAAAGACTTCATGCTCAAAGCCTGCCAGCTTGTTGCGCAGGTACTCTTTGACCAGCGCCGGGGACGTGAACTCAGCACCACGCTGCATCTTCAGCTCGATGGCCTGGCGTGCCGCTTCAAGGATTTGATCTACCGATGCCGGCAGGTAGCGCCCTTGGGCGTCACGCACCAGCAAAACGTCATCGAACGAGGAAAAGGACAGTTGCGACATGATCGTGCTCCGGTTGCTCGGGCGGAATTGCCCGGAACCGTGACCAGCACGGCGCAGCGCAAGCAGTCAGGGATCGAAGACGGCCGACAGGCCGCAAGCGTGCAAGCACGCGCAGTCATTGACGGCGAGAACGCCGTGATACGGTGAAGGGAACAGCAAGACCGCCTACCCCCCCACTCAGCCACACACCCGCTCTTGGCAAGTGCGCAGCACGCGCAGGCCCGGATCAACGATCCAGGCCGGAGGCGTCAGGGATCAGCGCCGAATGGCTGTGATTCGGCACGAAGCACGGGGCGCAGCCCGCGAGCCCGACGGCGGAACGCCGGGACGAACGACTATGGCTTATCGTCCTTGAGGGACAGCGTTCCACGAGATTCGAGCAGACGCCGCGTGTTCTCCAGTTCTTTTTGCAGCAACTCGGCATCCGGCAGTACCGTCCGGTAGTTAGCCGCCATTACCTTGGTCGGCAAGCCATCCAGCGCATACCGCGCCAGGGCATGGCCCTTGTCGGCGCACAGGATCAGGCCCACCGGCGGGTTCTCATCCGGGTAAGCCCAATGCGCCTTGGCATAGTTGCAGTACATATGCATCTGCCCCACGTCGGCATGGGTCAGGCTGCCCAGCTTCAGGTCGATGATGACCAGGCAGCGCAGCTTGCGATGGAAGAACAGCAGATCGACCCGATACCAGGTCTGGTCGATGCGCAGCCGGCGTTGCCGCCCGACGAAGGTAAAGCCTTCACCCAGTTCCAGCAGGAAGTCTTCCAGACGCTGGACCAAGGCCGCCTCTAGGTCGGATTCCGAATACTCGTCCTTGAGGTCGAGGAACTCCAGCACATACGGGTCTTTGATGGCGTCGTTGGGCGTGACGACATCCTCAGGCTGGGCGACCGAACCCTTGACCAGCATCGCCGCCTTGTCCTTGGACAAGGCCGTGCGTTCGTAGAACTGGCTTCCAATCTGCCGGTCGAGCTGGCGCACGCTCCAACCGCCGCGCAGTGCCTCGGTCTCGTAGAACTGGCGTGCATGGTCATCCTTGACCGACAGCAGCCGGACATAGGCTGACCACGGCAAGGCGAAGGCCTGGGCCAGTTCGGAGAGGTCGAATTTCCGAGACACCGTCTCGGAATTCTCGATGGGCAGTCCGTCTCCAGATTTCCGAGACAGTGTCTCGGAAATTGCCTCAAGGGGGTAAGCGGCGAAGAAGCGTCGCATGTTTTCCAGGTTGTCCGGGCTGAACCCGCGCCCAAATCGCGCCGTCAGGTCAGCGGACAACCGCGCCATCAACTGCTCGCCGTAACCCGCTCGCCGCCTGCCTTTCTGCTCGGCTTCGACGATCCGGCGGCCAATCTCCCAATAGCTGGCCGTCATCAGCGCATTGACGCTGCGCGCCGCTGCCTGACGCGCGGCATCCAGCAGCTCGACGATGCCGCCGTGGATGTCGGCATAGCCAGCCGGTAAGGCAGCAGGTTTCCCCGCTGCCACAGGCGTCTTCCTTGTCATGCTGTTGCCCCCATAGAGCGGGATGCCCCGGTGATCGCCAGCCGCCGATTCGCCACCAGTTCGGCCGCATCCCGCACCGGCTTGTCCTCGGTATGAACATAGTGCATAAACATCGCCACCGTCTTGTGACCTGTGAGCTTCATACCCACCTTGGTCGGCACGCCCGAATTTGCAATGTCGGTCGTCGCCCGGTGGCGGATGCCATGCGTGCCAACGTGGGGCACGCCAGCGGCCTTAAGCACGCGCGTCCAACCGCCGTAATGCTCACCGTGGGTCATGTGCCGGGTCGGGTCGTTCGGAGACGGGAGGACGTAGGGGCAGCCGTCCCGGCGCGGCGCGGCGGACAGCAGCCGATAGGCTTCCTCGCTCATGGGCTTGGAGATACCGCCGGTCTTACTGTCGGGCCAGACGACGCGGCGCTTCTCCAGATCAACCCAGCCCCATTCGAGCGGGCAGATTTCAGAGCGACGGGCGGCAAACTCGAATTGAAGGCGGATCGCGAGCGGGATGACGTAGTTTTCCAGTCCTTCGGCCTCCAGGTGTTCCAGGTGACGGAAGATCCGCACCAGCTCGTCATCGACGATGAGCCGGGTTTCCTTGCCAGGTGGATACATCGGGACGTGGCGGCACGGATTCGTGCCGTCAGGGCGCAGCCCCCATACTTCGGCCAGGTTGAACATCTTGCGCAGCACGCCGAAGGTGCGATTCGCCTCTGCTTGCTTGTAGGCCAGCTTCTTCATCAGCGCCGCCACGTCGGGGCGCTTCACATCCTGCACCTTCATCCGGCCCATGATCGGGATGATGCAACGGTCAATCACGCCCTGATAGCCGCGCTGCGTGCTGGGCTTGTTGCGCTGCTTGGAGTAGTCCTCCATGAAGGTGTGGCAAAACTCCTTCATGGTCGGTGCCTTGCGGGCGGCGTTCTTGGCTGCGCTGGGGTCGCCGCCCTTGCGCACCTCGGCCAGCCACTCCTGCGCCATTGTGCGTGCCTGATCGACCGTCAGTTCCCCATACTGGCCCAAGGCGGGCTTGCGGCGCTCGCTGGCGTTCGTGCGGTACTGGAGCATGAACACCTTGCGGCCCGCCGGGGTGATCTTGCACAGGAAGCCAGGCACCACGGTATCCCGCAGTTCGATGGCCTTGTCTTGGGGTTGTGCCGCATCGACTGCGGACTTGGTGAGCTTGATCTTCGCCATGATGACTCCTCGGAAAGCCCGGTTTCCAAGAGCCGCATGGGAGCCACGCGAAGGGAAGCCGGGTCAAGTTTCGGAAAGCACCGGCATATGTTGAACTCGCCTAAGTGATTGATAAACCTGCTGTATCGAGCCTTGGCGTAGTCCAGCGAAATGCGGTACTGGAGTCATCGTGAAACAAAAAAGGGCTCCCGCAGGAGCCCTCTCGTTCGAACAGGCGAACCGTGCTTAGACGCCAGAGGCCTCGGCAGCAGCTACGTCCTTGATCGACAGTTTGATACGGCCGCGGTTGTCCACGTCCAGTACCAGTACCTTCACTTCCTGGCCTTCCTGCAGCACGTCGGTGACCTTCTCCACGCGCTGATCACTGAGCATGGAGATGTGCACCAGACCGTCCTTGCCCGGCAGGATGTTGACGAAGGCACCGAAGTCGACGATGCGCTCGACCTTGCCGACGTAGATCTTGCCGATCTCGGCTTCGGCAGTGATGGCCAGCACGCGCTGCTTGGCAGCCTCGGCCGCGTCCTTGGTTTCGCCGAAGATCTTGATCGAGCCGTCGTCTTCGATATCGATCGAAGCCTTGGTCTCTTCGCAGATGGCGCGGATGGTGGCACCACCCTTGCCGATGACGTCGCGGATCTTGTCCTGGTCGATCTTCATCGCAATCATGGTTGGCGCGTTAGCCGACAGCTCGCTGCGCGATTGGGCGATGACCTGGTTCATCTGACCAAGGATGTTCAGACGCGCTTCCAGCGCCTGCTCCAGCGCCTGCTCCATGATCTCTTCGGTGATGCCCTGGATCTTGATGTCCATCTGCAGCGCGGTAACACCCTTGGCGGTACCGGCTACTTTGAAGTCCATGTCGCCCAGGTGATCTTCGTCACCGAGGATGTCGGTCAGCACGGCGAATTTCTCACCTTCCAGTACCAGGCCCATGGCGATACCGGCAACCGGTGCCTTCATCGGCACACCGGCGTCCATCAGCGCCAGGGAAGCGCCGCACACCGAAGCCATGGAGGAAGAGCCGTTGGACTCGGTGATCTCCGACACCACACGGATGGTGTACGGGAACTCGTCGGCGCTCGGCAGCATGGCGGCAACGCCACGACGGGCGAGACGGCCGTGGCCGATTTCGCGGCGGCCAGTGGCGCCCATGCGACCACACTCACCGACCGAGTACGGCGGGAAGTTGTAGTGCAGCATGAAGGGGTCTTTCTTCTCGCCTTCGAGGGTGTCCAGCAGCTGTGCGTCGCGGGCGGTACCGAGGGTGGCAACCACCAGCGCCTGGGTTTCGCCACGGGTGAACAGCGCCGAGCCGTGGGTCTTGTCCAGTACCCCGACTTCGATATTCAGGCCACGTACGGTGCGGGTGTCACGACCATCGATACGCGGTTTGCCGTTAACGATGTTCTCGCGCACGGTGCGGTATTCGATCTCGCCGAAGGCTTCCTTGACTTCACCGGCAGTAGGCTGACCTTCTTCGCCGGAGAACTTGGCGACGACCTGATCGCGCAGCTCGCCCAGACGCGCATAGCGATCCTGCTTGACGGTGATGGTGTAGGCCTGGGAAATCGCCTCGCCGAATTCGCCACGGATGGCGTTCAGCAGAGCGGTGTTTTCCGGCTTCGGCTGCCAGTCCCAGGTCGGTTTTCCGGCTTCGGCAGCCAGCTCCGCGACAGCCTGGATGACCACCTGGAACTCCTCATGGGCAAACAGCACGGCGCCCAACATCTGGTCTTCGGTCAGCTCTTTGGCTTCCGACTCGACCATCAGCACGGCGTCCTTGGTACCGGCCACGACCATGTCCAGGCTGGAGGCCTTGAGCTGCTCGTAATTCGGGTTCAGCAGGTAGCCAGTTTCCGGATGGAAGGCGACGCGCGCGGCACCGATCGGGCCGTTGAACGGGATACCGGAGATGGCCAGAGCGGCCGAGGTACCGATCATCGCCGCGATGTCCGGATCGGTCTTCTTGCTGGTGGAAACCACGGTGCAGATGACCTGCACTTCGTTCTGGAAACCTTCCGGGAACAGCGGGCGGATCGGACGGTCGATCAGGCGCGAGGTCAGGGTTTCTTTCTCGGAAGGACGCGCTTCACGCTTGAAGAAACCGCCAGGGATCTTGCCGGCTGCGTAGGTCTTTTCCTGATAGTGAACGGAGAGCGGGAAGAAGCCCTTGCTCGGGTCGGCGCTCTTGGCGCCTACCACGGTGACCAGCACGCTGACGTCGTCATCGACAGTGACCAGCACGGCGCCGGAAGCCTGACGGGCGATACGGCCAGTCTCGAGGGTAACGGTCGACTGACCGAACTGGAATTTCTTGATTACCGGGTTCACGGTGTTTTCCTTCTCTTTGTTGCCTTGGGGGAAATTGGAAAGAAGCGCGGGAGTCGGACCCGGTGCATCCCTCGAAAAGCCAAAAGCTGGAAGCCCAGCGCCACGAGGTGAGGATCACTCCCCACTCGCGACGCCGAACTCCCAGCTTCCAACTTGTGCAGCTCGCGTCTATTAACGACGCAGGCCCAGGCGACCGATCAGGGCGCTGTAACGACTGGTGTCTTTACCCTTCAGGTAGTCCAGCAGCTTGCGGCGCTGGTTCACCATACGGATCAGACCACGACGGCTGTGGTGATCCTTACCGTTGGCCTTGAAGTGACCTTGCAGCTTGTTGATGTTGGCGGTCAGCAGGGCAACCTGCACTTCCGGGCTACCGGTATCGCCTTCAGCTTGCTTGTAGTCGTTAACGATCTGGGCTTTTTCTTCAACGCTGAGTGCCATGTTGGCTTCCTCTCATCTGGAAACTGCCGAAGCAGTCTCAATAGGCCGGAAATCGCTTCCCGTGTTTTAAAAAGAGGTATGACCGTGCCTACTAACAGCCACCCTCGCAGCACCTGATGACGACGTCGTCAGCATCAGGCTTTCAGCCTTCTCGGCCGAACCGTTCGGTGCTACGCACCGGTATAAATCAATCGACGCGGGGCGATACGCCCATCGTCACTCACTTCACCGATGCCGATGAAGCGACCATTGTGATCCTGCACCCGCACCATGCCGAACTTCGGTGCTTCCGGCGCTCGCACCGGCTGCCCTTGCAACCAGTAGAACGCACTGTGCTCGGAGAACTGCAGCAGCGGCCAGTCCTGCAGACCGCTATCGGCCGGTAGCAGGAAGCGATCCAGCGCCTCGTTACCACCTTCGGCGTGTGCAGCCTCCAGTTCTTCCAGCGTCACGGTACGCGTCAGGTCGAACGGGCCGGCCTTGGTACGACGCAACTTGGCGACATGTGCACCGCAGCCGAGCAACTGGCCGAGGTCCTCGACCAGCGTACGAATATAGGTGCCTTTGCTGCAATCAACCGCCAGACGGGCCTGCTCGCCTTCGCAGGCCAGCAGTTCCAGGCGCGCAATAGTAACAGAACGCGCTTCGCGCTCCACTACTTCACCCGCACGAGCCAGCTTGTAGAGTGGCTGACCGTCCTTCTTCAAGGCCGAGTACATTGGCGGTATCTGTTTGATTTCACCGCGAAAACGCGGCAACAGCGCCTCAATCTCGGCGCGACCGACGGTCACCGGGCGCCGTTCGATAACGTCGCCTTCGGCATCACCAGTGGTGGTGGTGACGCCCAGCTGAGCGACGGTCTCGTAGCCCTTGTCAGCGTCGAGCAGATACTGGGAGAACTTGGTCGCTTCACCGAAACACAGCGGCAGCACACCGGTGGCCAACGGGTCGAGGCTACCGGTGTGACCGGCCTTCTCGGCATTGAGCAGCCAACGCACCTTTTGCAGCGCGGCGTTGGAGGTGAAACCGTGCGGCTTGTCGAGCAGGATGATGCCGTCGACCTTGCGGCGAATACGTTTGACCTGCGCCACGC
>Ga0208788_1000871_pt1 | contig 14756 bp, 8 predicted proteins | sample Wag4_2014_7_11_3_FD_187363 | JGI IMG/M metagenome (GOLD analysis project Ga0208788, IMG submission 187363) | Fresh water mixed with fracking chemicals microbial communities from Ohio, USA - Utica-2 Time Series FC 2014_7_11 (SPAdes) (version 2) ...
GCAAGAGACAATTGGTAATATATCCCCATCTTTTGTAACAGATACCGTCAACTTTGACTCGGATGATCCGGCCATCTGGGTACATCCGACTGACCCAAGCCAAAGTTTGATCCTAGGCACAGACAAGGATTCCATTGGTGCCCTCTACGTGTTCAACCTGCAAGGAAAAGTCATTGATTCCCTTGTACGAAGAGGCATTCAGCGGCCTAATAATGTGGATGTGGGCTATGGACTTGCCTTGGGTGCGACCAAAATGGATTTTGCGGTTACTGGAGAGCGCCTAACCTCCAAGCTCCGCTTTTTTTCTCTACCTGATATGCGGGAGTTGGTGCCAGGTGGCATCGAGATTTTTGAAGGAGAAGTTGGTCCCGAGTTTCGAGATTTGATGGGCATTGCACTTTACAAAAGCCCAAGCACGGGAAAACAGTACGTGATTGCAGGTCGAAAAAATGGCCCAACAGATGGAACATACCTCTGGCAGTACGAGCTGCAGCTAACCGAAACGGGGCCACAACTCAGTTTGGTTCGAAAGTTTGGGAATTTTTCTGGCAAAAATGAAATCGAAGCCATTGCTGTAGATACGGAGCTTGGCTATGTCTATTACTCGGATGAAGGGGTTGGAATTCGAAAATACTACGCTGAACCTAGCCAAGGGAATACAGAATTGGCTCTTTTTGGGACCACCGGATTTACCGAAGACCACGAAGGAATCTCCATCTACACCCTTGATGAAAAGTCTGGATACATTTTAGTCTCTGACCAACAGGCAAATCTATTTCAGGTTTTCCCTCGTGAGGGCACCCCCGAAAACCCGCACGACCATCCCTTACTTACAAAAATTGCGCTCAGTACCAACCAAAGCGATGGCTCTGAAGCAAGTAGCACATCGCTAGGGAGTCTATTCCCGAAAGGGATTTTTGTAGCCATGTCTGACAACAAAACCTTCCAAATCTACCGATGGGAACATCTAGCAGGAAAACAACTTAAATCTAGAAACAATTCAAACTATTAAATACATGAAAAAAACAGTACAATTCTCTATTTCTTTTGTCTTCCTGTTGCTTTTCAGTGCGCAGGTTTTTGCACAAGGGGTGCTTAAAGGCAAAGTGATTGACTCCCAAAATCTCTCCTTGCCAGGTGCAAGTGTAGTGTTAAAGGGAACAGCTAATGGAACGATTACCAACCAAAAAGGAGAATTTTCTTTCCTCAATTTGGCATCTGGATCGTATGAAGTAGAAGTTTCTTACCTAGGGTATGCTTCTGCTAATCAAAGTGTTGAGGTGAATGCAGGACAAACCATTTCAGTTAAATTCACGATGAGTGAAACGGCGATTGAAGGTCAGGAAGTAGTGATCTTTGGCGATCGTTTGAAGGGTCAGGCAAAGGCTTTGAACCAACAAAAAAATAATGCCAACATTACCAATGTGGTCTCTTCAGATCAAATTGGCCGTTTCCCGGATGCCAACATTGGCGATGCATTGAAGCGAATTCCAGGCATCACCATGCAGAATGACCAGGGCGAAGCGAGAAACATCATCATCCGAGGCATTGCACCACAACTGAACTCAGTTACACTCAATGGAGAGCGTCTTCCTTCTGCTGAAGGAGACAATAGAAACGTGCAGATGGACTTGATTCCTTCGGATATGATTCAAACCATTGAGGTGAACAAGGCAGTTCTTCCAAATATGGATGCAGATGCGATCGGTGGATCTGTAAACTTGGTTACTAGACAGGCTCCAAATGCACTTCGTGTGTCTGGAACTGCAGCCTCTGGGGTCAACATGCTCTCCAATAAACCCATATGGACGGGTGGTTTGGTGATTGGAAATAGATTCGCCAACGACAAGTTAGGAGTGATTTTTTCTGGTTCGTATAACAACCACAACTTTGGATCAGACAACGTAGAAGCAGTATGGTACAATTCGGATAATGGTGTTGGGATTGAAGAATTCGATATTCGCGAATACCGAGTTCAGCGTATCAGGCGCTCTGTTAGCTTGGCATTAGATTACCAAATCAACGCCAATCACACCCTATTCCTTTCTGGAATGTACAACCAACGAGATGATTGGGAGAATCGATTTAGAATGCGTATTGGAAAACTAGACGGACCATTTGATTCAGGGAAATTTACCCAATCCTCCCCAGGGATTTATGCAATGAAGGGGAGAGTTGAATTTCAAACTAAAGGTGGTATCGACAATGATCGCGTGAAAGCTACACGATTGGAAGATCAGCGTGTGTACAATACGACCTTGGGAGGAAGCCACCTTTTCAATAAGTTGAAAATGGATTGGAGCTTGACTTATGCCAAGGCTTCTGAGGAAAGACCTCATGAGCGATACATCTCCTACAGATCATCTAATCGTGATGTCATCGTAAACCTAACTAACCCAGAAAAGCCTTTGGCCCTTCTTAAAAATCTTGGCGATGCGCAAGCCATTGGATTGAATGAAGTTACCGAACAATTTGGATATACATTTGACCAAGATTTGAATGCTAAAATGGATTTCAAATTACCCTATTCTGATAAGGGAGTGCTTCAATTTGGACTTCGCTACCGTGGAAAAGATAAAGAGAGAGCGAATAGTTTCTTCGAATATAGTCCTGTAAATGAGGATACATTTGGTGCTACTCTTGGTGAGGTTCCTACCAAAAACTATACAGACCCAAATTATTTAGCAGGCTCTCAGTACACTGTTGGCAGTTTTGCAACTCCTGCATTTTTAGGTGGACTTGATTTAAAGAATGCTTCAAAGTTTGAGGAGTCAGATATCCTAGAAGAATATATTCCAGGCAATTTTATCGCAAATGAATCTATCGTAGGCGCCTACCTGATGGCAGATCATCAATTGACTGAAAAGCTGTCAGCGATCGCAGGATTGAGATTGGAGTCAACTTCTATCGACTACACCGGGAACTTGTATGATGTAGATAATGAAGAATTTTCGGCTGCTATAGGCGATCAAAGCTATTCCAACTTTATGCCTGGCTTGCACTTGAAGTACGATGCAAATGAAAATTCAGTGATTCGATTTGCTTGGACCAATACGATCGCTAGACCCAATTATTACGACTTAGTTCCTTATGCATTTTTTAGCCCTGAAGATGAGGTGTTAGAGCGAGGCAATCCTAACTTGAAAGCTACCACTGCCATGAACTTTGACTTGATGGCAGAGCGTTACTATGAGAATGTAGGTCTACTTTCCTTTGGAGGTTTCTACAAGGATCTTGACAATTTTGTCTATACCATCACTACCCAAGGGTATTCTGATCCTCAATTTGGATCCAATTTGGAGTATTCTAGACCTGACAACGGAGGTACTGCTTCTGTGTATGGATTTGAAACTTCCATTCAAAGACAGTTAGGTAAATACTTCGGTATCTACTTGAACCATACCTTCACCAAGTCTTCTACTACAGGTATTGAAGGAAGAGAAGGAGATGACCTGCAACTACCTGGTACTGCTGAGAACATGTTTAATGCCTCCCTTTCTTTTGAAAATAAGAAGTTGGTCGTTCGCGTATCACTTAACTATGCTTCGGATTACTTAGACGAAATCGGCGGAGAGAATTTTGAGGATCGCTACTACGACACCCAAACTTTCTTGGACATCAATGCTTCGTACGCCTTTACACCGAAGTGGAGATTGTTTTTGGAAGCAAATAACTTAACCAATCAGCCTCTTCGTTACTACCAAGGCATTCAGGCAAGGACGATGCAAGTGGAATACTACAATGCGCGTTACAACTTCGGTTTGAAGTTTGACTTATTCGACTAAAAAATTAGTGAGTTTAGCTGTTGAAAGCTGCCTCCGATTGGAGGCAGTTTTTTTTTATGCCCATCAATCAAGATGAGTTCTTGGCTGTCCAAAAAGCCATTTTGGTAAGAACCTTTAGCCCAAATTGAGATTTTGGCTAGGAAGGAGTTTAGTTTTTTTCAGCCTGGATCGCCTGCAAAAGCGCATCGATCGAAGTAAACTTTTTTTCTCGATAGGCCAACCTAAAATCAGGTTCAATGACGATTAACTCAGGCAACTCCCGTACTCCTGCTTTCTGGAGCGCCTTTTTCACCCAATACACGCCCGCAGCAGGGCCCTCGATGGAGAGGTGGTTCGGTGCTTGCACTAGTTCTACCTTGCCTCGTTCCAACTCAAAACGGTATTTTTCTCCAGGGAAAAGGTCCTGAATTTTTCCTGAAAGAAGGATATCTTCTGGCCTGCCCATGTGCAAGGGGCTGCCACAATTCATCAGCCAAAACCGGTCTGCTGTCTCCAAGGCAATGTCCAAATCGTGTGTCACCACCAACACGGCTTTATCCTTATTTTGGCTGATCTCTCGCAGGAGCGTCATGATTTCTAGGCGGTTGATCAGGTCCAAATGAGCAGTAGGCTCATCCAAGACAAGTACCTTTCCATCCTGAGCCAGTGCTCGCGCAATCATGGCCTTCTGCCGCTGCCCATCACTCAGTTCTCCCAGCCGCTCATCCTGTAGCGCTGTTAGTCGCGTATCGGATAGCGCTTGGTCCACCCAGATTCGGTCTTCGTTGCTGAGTTTCCCGCCCCAACTTGTATGTGGCGTTCGGCCCAGCGCTACGAGTTGTCCTACCGTCAGGTTGCCCGGGTAACTCGGTTCGCTGAGCACCACAGCGATGCGTTTGGCGCGCTCCTCCAGGCTGTAGGTATGGAGTTCTTGATGGTCCAATATCAACCTTCCTTCCCAGGGCTTGAGGTCGCCTAGGATCGCTTTGATCAGCGTGGATTTGCCAACTCCATTTGGGCCCAAAAGGCAGGTGAGTTCGCTCGTATACAACTGAAAAGAAAGATCGCGAAGGAGTTCCTTCCGCTTGCCCCGCTGGCTGTAGCCCAAACTCAGCCCGATTCCTTCTAAGGTGATGTGTTGGTTTGCCATGGCTAAAAATCCTTGCTTAAATTTTTCCGTAGGATCAATGAAATTACCAAAGGTGCGCCTACCAGGGAGGTGACAGCATTGATGGGGAGGGTGCTGGACCAACCCGGAAGGTGGCCCAAAGCATCGCAAAGTAAAAGTAAAATTGCCCCCAACAACGCGGAGCCAGGGAATAGAACACGGTGGTCGGCAGTTTTCCAAAGCATGCGTGCCAGATGCGGTACAGCGATACCCAAAAAGGCAATAGGACCACAAAAAGCGGTAATTCCTCCTGCCAAAATCCCGGTACTGCCAATCATGATCCAGCGCAAGCGCTCGGTGCGAATGCCCATGCTGCGGGCGTAACTTTCACCCAACAGGAGAGCGTTGTAGGATTTGATGGAAAAAACCACCGGTACCAAGCCGATTCCTAGCACCAGCCCCAGCAGGCCAACTTGTGACCAATTCAAAGCGCCAAGGCTACCCATGGACCATACGGTATACAATTTCAAGGCTTCCGAACCGGAGAAAAAGGAGAGGACGGCAACTAATGCGGAGACCGCGCTTCCAACCATCAAGCCCACAATCAAGAGTGTCATCGAATCCCGAACCCGCCAGGCCACCAAGCTTACCAGCAAAAGCATGGCTCCAGCACCCAGAATTCCGGCTAAAGCCACCATCCATGAGTTGAGACTCAAAGCCGAGATTCCCAAGGCGGTTCCCGATAGCATCAGCAAGGCCACACCTAACCCGGCTCCCGAACTGACTCCCAGCACGTAAGGCCCTGCAAGTGGGTTTCTGAAAAAGGTCTGCATCTGCAAGCCGCTTACGCTTAGTCCCATGCCAGCAAAAATCGCTACTAAGGCTTTTGGGGCGCGGTAGTGTAGGATGATCTGCTCCCAGGAATCCTTTCCCCATGTTCCAGACCACAAGCCAGACAGGATTTCGCTAGGCGGAATCCAAACGGAACCCATGCTCAAGTTGAGCAAAACGCTCAAGCCAAGTGCAAGGAGGACGAGTGGAAAAAGAAAGTTCCTAGAGGACATGAAGGGCGTACTGGTTTTTGGGGAGCTGATGGGCTAAAATTAAGGGAGGAAAAGCCATTCTGGACTTTTTACTTCTTTAATTTTTGGTAAAAATAGGGTTCGTAGCCCGGCAATAGCTCGGGATGAAGAATTTTAATCAAGTCTTTGAGGATGAGGTCGGGGCGCAAATACCCCAATTCAAAGTATTCCAAGCCCCCAGTTGCTCCTTTTTTGGCGGTGTAGGTATAGACTTCCCCAGTTTTCCAAGCGGCAAAGGCCTGGTAGCGGGGTTCGACTTTTCCCATCTCTTCAAGCGAGGCAAAGTCTGCTGCTCCAATCCAAAGCGGAGCGGAAGTGGCTTGATCCAACACCACTTCGTAGTTCAGTTGCAGACTGCCGGTAGCTCCTTCTTTCCCAAAAACATAACTTCCTCCCGCTTTTTCTAGGAGTTGCGCCGCCCAACTTTCGCCTCCTGGGGCATACCAGATGTCCTGGTACATCACGCCGCTGAGGACCTTGGGTTTGTCTGTTTCTGGGAGTGAACTCGCCAGAATTTCGGCTTCCAGGTAGTCTTTTTTGATTTGTTCAAACTGGGCCAATGCTTCCGAGTATTTTCCCAAAAGAACCCCGGTAAACTTGATCCATTCGGCTCTCCCAAGTGGGTTTTGCTCCACATATTCTCCATTGATGAGTGCAGGAATGCCCGCCTGCTTAAAGATATCCAGGTAGCGCAGGTCTTCTCCCAAGGTTGAGATCATGATCCAGTCGGGCTGCAGTTCGAGCACCAGCTCTGGGTTGGCCGAAGGGCCCGAACCTAGTTCCTTCACCTTTCCCGCAGCAATTCGCGCTCGAGCCGTGGTAGAGGAGATCAAGTCAGTTTGGGGAAAGCCGATCAGCAGATCGGTCTGCCCCAAGGCATCCAAGTGGGGGACCTGGGTGGTGGAAGTAAGGACCACTTCATCAATGGGAAGCTGCACCACGGCATCGTAGCCGGTCGGATTGACTTGGACGCCAGAGTCTAGGACCAGGTAGCGGTAGGTGTCCGAGGAACCTGCATAGCCTTGGCTAACTTCGATTTCCCAAAATCCTTCGCCTTGGTACAATTGAAAACCTGTGGCGAAATCTAGGGGTACCGATTTTTTGAGGAGATTTTCGGTGTTGGTTTCTCCGCAGGAAAATAGCAGCAGCCCCCATCCCAAACACAGCAAGCAGGTAAGCCGGTAGGGTAGCGATCTCGTTTTACTTGGAAACAAATGCATGCAGGCCTTGGAGAAATTTTTACACAAGGTAAGCGGGGAGGTTGGACTCTCAAAAAAAATAGGCATCCCTTCTTTTTTTACCCGCCTTTTTGCGCGTCATTTGTTTAGATTTTGGTTTCCAACCCGAGCGTTTCGGTTCTTGGAATTAAAAGGGAATCCGGTGCAATACCGGAGCTGTCCCCGCAACTGTAAGTTTGAATTTCGCTGCGCTACAGTGAAACAACTTTTGCAAATCCCCGCCATTGGTTCCTCGGAACTGAGAAGGCCTGCAAAAGTCAAACGAGCCAGGAGACCTGCCTCAATCTTTGATTCTGAGCTTTCGGAGGAAAAGCAGGTAGGAGCGTATCGTGGCTGTATCCCTTTTTTGGGTAGAGCTGTTTTTCATTTCTATTTTTTCTTCACAAGCCGGATTCGACTAGAACTTCTAATCGGAACCCAATGACTTTTGCCCTGTGGTTTGTATCCTTACTTTCATTTGCCGCTCCCCAAGATACGGTAGTGCTGGCAGAGGTGGGCGTATATGCAGCAGCGCTGGATCGGTTTTCGGCAGGGCAAACCCTCGTTTCCTACGATAAAAACACCCTAACGCGTTACCATGCCCGTTCCTTGGGAGACTTACTTCAAGAAACCTCCCCGATTTTTGTGCGCCAATACGGTGCGGGCATGCTTGCCTCGCCTTCTTTTCGTGGCACCTCTCCAGGACATACTGCTCTGTTTTGGAACGGCATCCCCCTCAATAGCATTTCCCTCGGTCAAAGTGATCTGAGCATTTTGCCGGTACAGGCTACCGATCGGGTGGAGGTGCATTTTGGAAGTGCGGCTGCCCTTTTTGGGAACGAGGCCATTGGGGGATCAGTGCACCTTTCCACTTCCCCTCCGCATGAAAAAGGGGGTTCTGGTAGCTTGAGTCAGACAATGGGCAGTTTTGGTCTAGCACAAACTTCCTTGACTGCAGGCTATGGAGCAAATAAGCTTCGGTTTCAAAGCAAGTTGTACCGCCAAAACCAACCCAATACTTTCCGTTATCGGGATATTTCGAGGGCAGGAGCGCCCTGGGAGCAGCAGGAACATGCGCACTTTAGGCAGCAGGGAGCCATTCAGGAACTCTGGTGGCAGCCCACATCACGTGCTCAGGTGAAGGCCTCGGTATGGTACAATCAAGCCGAGCGGGAGATCCAGCCCCTACTTGGGAGCAACACGGAAGATGTGCAGGAGGACGAGAGTTTTCGAGCGGTAGTTGACTACCAATACCAGCAAAGGAATACGATCTGGAAGCTCAAGGGAGCCTTCATTCAGGATCGCTTGCAGTTTAATGCGCAGGATAATCAAACGCAGCAGGGAATACTGGGTCTGGATTGGGAGCGCCCTTCGGCAGGCAATTGGGCCTTTCGTGCGGGGCTTCGCGGAACTTGGATGGCCGCAAATCTAAGTACCTATTCTGTTAATGAGCAGCGTCTGGAGGCCTATCAAAGTATGGGCTGGGAACCGGATGATCGTATCTCTGCTTCACTCAATCTCCGACAGCTAGCCTTTGGAGATGAACTAGTTCCTTTTCTACCCGGCTTGGGGCTGGATTGGAAGTTGTTGCAAGGAGAAAAAACAGAGCTGCTATTCAAAACAGCGGTTGGCCTCGGCGTCAAACTCCCCACACTGAATGATCGCTTTTGGAGTCCGGGAGGAAATCCAAAGCTGCGGCCAGAAAAAAGCAAGAATGGAGAATTTGGATTTCAACTGAAGCAGTCGGGTGCTTTTTCTTGGGAACAGCGCCTGACCTATTACCAAATGCTGGTGGAGGATTGGATCATTTGGCTTCCAAAGGGAGCCATTTGGAGTCCAGAAAATATCCGTGAGGTGCACAACCGGGGATTGGAATACCAAGGGAATAGTTCCTGGACTACTGGAGCCTGGAACTGGAAAGCCAATTTGGGCTATACCTATTCCCGAACGCGCGATCGCACAGAAGGAGAAGGACAGCAGCTGCCCTACAGCCCCGAGCACCAGGGAAATGCAGGGCTGCAACTCTCCCGAGGAGACCTGACGATGGACCTCTCTGGATTTGTTGTGGGGCCTCGAAGCATAGCGATGGGCTCCTCCCGAGTCCTTGATGGATTTGCCCTTTGCAACCTAGGCCTGTCCTTTTCAGGTGTCAACTGGAAATCCATCGAGTTGCCGCTCCGATTTCAAGTGCTCAATGTATTCAATCAATCCTACGAAGTGCTCTACCTGCGGGCCATGCCCGGACGATCCTACCAACTTAATTTGACGCTTACCCTATGAAAAACTTCAGTCCATTATTTTCACCAATTTTCTTAGTAGTCCTTCTTTTCACTGCATGTGACCCGACTGGGGATGAACGTCCTCTGGGAGCTTATGATACAGGTGTTTTAATCCTGAACGAAGGTGCTTTTGGAGCCAATGATGGGGAGGTGACCCACCTTAATACCAGTACAGGAGCACAAACATCTAATCTATTTGAAGCTGCAAATGCTCGCCCTTTCGCGGGTCTGCTTGAGGACCTGGTGTTGGAAGAAGATCGACTTTACCTAGTTGCCAATACAGGAAAGGTGGAGGTGGTGCAGCCGGGAGATTTCAAGTCGATTGGTGCCGTGGACAAGGGTCTGGACCAGCCTCGATCGCTCGTGACCGCTCGCGGCAAGCTATTTATCTCGGATTATGGGCCTTACGATGCCAACTACAATACCCCATCTTCCTATGTGGCGGTGGTGCAAGGCTTAGATGGAGGGGTAGTGAAGAAAAAAATTCCCGTTTCCAGCAAGCCTGAAGATCTCTATGCATTTGGTTCCTATGTCTTTGTAGCGGGCTCCGAAGGTAAAAAAGTGGAGATTCTGGATGCCAATGCAGAACTCCCATTCAAATCCTTGGACATGCCGGGTCAACCGGTTCAGTTTTTTGAAAAGGACGGGGACTTGTTGGTGTTTTGTTACGATGCCCAAAAGGTCTATTTCGTTTCCATTTCCAAAAGCGGCTTGAGCCAAAAGGGCATCCGAAGCTTTCCTGTTGCACAGGCCACTGGCCGCATTGCTCAAGGGGATACCGACAATTTTTACTTGCTTACCAGTTCAGGATGGCCGGATTATAAGGATGGGATAACTGTAGTTTCTCTTGCTACTGGAATCCTGACGACTGATTGGAAAAAGGGCTCTGGATTTTATGGAATTGGCTTTGATTCCAAAATGCAACAAATCTACCTGGCCAACGCCAAGGGATTTCAAGGAAATGGAGAAGTAACCGTATTTCAAAAATCAGGAGCTGAAGTATCCAAGTTTGCCGTGGGTCGAGGCCCCTCTGGATTCCTCTTCCGGTAGTTTATCCACTAAATAGACCCTCCACTAGTCGTTTCATTACTCTTTCTAAAGGGTAAGGAATGACTGGAATCCCTAAAAATGAGCTTTATAAGGAAGTCAAATTGATCTATTGAAAACATTTTTTTCACGCAGATCTAATCAGAAAAACCCGCTGCTTTATTTCAGATTGAATTGTACCCCAAACTCATATTCAGGTTTGGAGTACAATTCAATGAGCCGTGGACTGTGGGCCGTCAGCCGTTGACATATTTACCTCACCTGATAGCTTTGCGCGAAGGGTTGCCCAGTCGGCCCCACACCCTCCAAGAGCAAGCGCCCACTAAATTTTTCCAAATAAGGTCCCAATACTTTTGGGTCCTTGGCAGGCATCTCGTTGACATGCGTAATCACGTAGCCAGCACGGAAGCCCAGGTCCTGTAAATACCCATTGCTAAGCGAGGTGATTTTTACTCCATAAGTAAGTTTCAATCGATCCTTGTCTAGGGCATTGATGCTTTCTAGGCTAGCTCCAAGGATTTCCGAACTGTAAAAGATCCGTTTGGTGATCCCGGTCCCTCCTTCGATATTTTGTAAGGTGAGGGGGACCACCTCCAATGAACCGCCTCTCTGGTAGCCAAAGGTCACCTGTTCACCAGGATAGTAGTAGGAGAGGGCCTCTTCAAAGCTTCCTTTGCCCGTGATGGTCCAGTCACCAATTTGAGTAATCACATCATTTTTTTGAAGCCCGGCTTTCTCTGCTGCTCCCTTTTGGACGATCCGAGTGATAACCACCCCTTCCAAACTCTTCAAATTCATCTCTTTTGCCAATTCGGGCGTGATCTCCGCAACCTCGACCCCAGGGATGGCCTTCTGAACTTCCCCATGCTGAATCAAGTCCTTGGCAACCTTAACGGCTACATCTACCGGAACAGCAAATCCGTAACCGGTGTACGACCCTGTTCGGGAAAGGATGGCTGTATTGATGCCCACCAGTTCCCCGCGAACATTCACCAGCGCCCCTCCTGAATTACCCGGGTTAATGGGTGCATCGGTTTGGATAAAGCTTTCCAGTGGAAAATCTCCGCCCAAAATATTGATTTGTCGTTCCTTAGCAGATACGATGCCCGCAGTGACGGTGGAGGTGAGGTTGAATGGATTGCCCACAGCTAGCACCCATTCGCCGATCTGGAGGGTACGACTAGATCCCAACTTGATTTCGGGTAGGTTTTCTGCTTCTATCTTGAGGACAGCGATGTCTGTGTTTTTATCGATGCCCACCAATTTGGCTTTGTAGGTTTGCTTTTGATGAACCACCTCTATCGTCTCGGCTCCGTCGATCACATGGGCATTGGTGAGGATGTATCCATCTTTCGAGAAAATCACCCCAGAACCTGTACTCACCTGTTGACTCGGCGTAGTACCAAAGAAGTAGTCAAACATGCTATAACGCCGGTAGTCAGTTCCACTAAAATTTTTGATAAACACCACCGATCCTGTACTGCTTTGCGAAGCGCCAACAAAGGACTCTGGTGCCTGAGTTGGCAGCACTGCGGTAGATTGGGAGGAAAAACGTGTTGGTAAACTGTTTAACTCGTTTGGGAAAGAAGAAGGGCTTTCAGAAGCCATGAAAAAAGTAGTCCACAAGGCGGCGCCAGCTAGACCAGCAAGAAAAGGAATACCGATGCTTTGAAGTTTGGACTGGATCATAAGAAACAAGTTTTTAAGTGTAAACGAGTGATTCTAAGCGAGCTGCTGATTTTTCAGGAAAATTTCACAAAAAATAACCAGACAAAAATCAGCCCAAGCGCTAAAATCTGACGAGATGTACCTAGAAATTCAGTCCAATTGGTAATTTTGTCAGTTCATACCCGAACCTTCTTCTCTGAACTGGGTTTTAAATTTTTATTAGTATACCTACATGACAGTAGCCAAGCGCGTAGCACTTTTGGGAAGCACCGGGAGTATTGGAACCCAGACGCTGGATGTAATCCGGCAGCACCCAGAAAATTTTAGCGTCGAGGTACTTACTGCCCAAAACAATTCCGAGCTACTCATTCAACAAGCCTTGGAGTTTGTGCCCAATGCAGTAGTCATCGGAAATGAAGAAAAGTACAGCCAAGTCAAGGAAGCTTTGGCCTCCTTGCCCATCAAGGTGTATGCAGGTCAAAAAGCCATCGCTCAGGTGGTGGAAATGGATAGCATCGATGTGGTGCTTACTGCTTTGGTAGGGTACTCAGGCTTGATTCCTACTGTTCATGCCATTAGTGCAGGCAAGCAAATTGCCCTAGCAAACAAGGAGACCTTGGTCGTAGCTGGAGAGTTGATTACAGCACTTGCCAAGCAGCATGGAGTCAATATTTATCCTGTAGATTCCGAACATTCGGCGATTTTCCAATGCCTCGTAGGGGAGTTTCACAATCCCATCGAAAAAATAATTTTAACTGCCTCAGGTGGACCATTCCGAGGAAAGGACAAGGCCTATTTGGAGACAGTGACCCGGGAGCAGGCCCTCAAGCATCCCAACTGGGATATGGGTGCCAAAATCACGATCGACTCCGCTTCCCTGATGAACAAAGGGCTGGAAGTCATTGAAGCCAAATGGCTTTTTGGACTCAAGACGGAGCAGATTGACGTAGTCGTGCATCCTCAAAGTATTGTGCACTCCTTGGTTCAATTTGAAGATGGATCCATCAAAGCGCAACTTGGCCTGCCCGATATGCGTATCCCTATCCAATTTGCGCTCAGCTATCCTGATCGATTGAAAAGTAATTTTGAGCGATTCAACTTTGCCAATTACCCACAATTGACCTTTGAGCAACCTGATTTGAAGACCTTTCGAAACCTACAGCTCGCCTTTGATGCCCTTGCGGCAGGAGGGAATGCGCCCTGTGTGTTGAATGCAGCCAACGAAATTGCCGTTGCCGCCTTCCTCAACAAGCAGGTAGGGTTTTTGGAAATGTCTGATTTGATCGAAGAAACCTTAACCCGATCCGAGTTTATCGCCCGTCCTCAGTTGGAGGATTACATTGAAACCGATCGAAAAGCTAGAGAATTCACTGAAAATTTACTTAAGTCAAAATAAATGGAAACCTTAATTATGGTGGGCCAGCTGCTCCTAGGATTGTCAATCCTGGTGGGATTACATGAGCTGGGACACTTACTTACCGCCAAACTTTTTGGCATGCGCGTTGAAAAATTCTCCATTGGCTTTCCGCCAAAAATCATTGGGTTCCAATGGGGAGAAACTGAATATTCCATTGGTGCGATTCCGCTAGGAGGATTTGTGAAGATCTCTGGTATGGTGGATGAGTCCATGGATACCGCCCAGTTGGCTTCCGAACCTCAGCCCTGGGAGTTTCGCGCCAAGCCAGCCTGGCAGCGCCTGATTGTCATGTTGGGGGGAATTATCGTCAACGTGATCACCGGTATCATCATTTTCGTTACCCTAGTTTACTCCAATGGCGAAACCTATTTCTCAAGAGATCAGGTCATTGAAAATGGAATCGTGGCTTACGAATACGGTGAGGCCATTGGCTTGAAGACAGGGGATAAGGTGTTGGACATCAATGGGCAGCCCTACCAAAGCATCTCTGAACTGAGCAGCGGATCTGCCTTGCTTAGCGAGAATGGCTACTACACCGTAGAGCGTGCCGGTCAACAAGTGAAAGTAGAAATCCCTAGAGGATTCATCAATACCTTCAATTCGGAGGAGTCCTTCAGTAAATTTATTGCCATACGCTTCCAATTTGAGGTGGGTGCTGTAGATCCGGGCAGTGGAGCTGAAGCTGCAGGCATTGCCACAGGGGATCAAATTCTAGCCGTTAATGGTCAGCCGATCACCTATTTTGATGAGATGCAGACCGCCTTGCAGCAGGTAAAAAATCAAAACGTTTCTTTAGTTCGTAAAAAAGGAACCACAGTAGATACGCTTAGCGTAGCTGTAACGAATGAAGCACGGATAGGGATTGCTGTCAATCCTTTGATTGAACCCGTCAAGCGAGACTATGGATTTGCAGAATCCTTTTCCAAAGGAACGAGCCGCGCATTTGGAGCAGTCATTGTCAATGCGAAAGCCTTGGGTAAAATGTTTACCGGTGAAGTGTCTACCAAAAATGTCAGCGGACCCATTGGCATGGCCAAGATTTACGGTGACCGCTGGGATTGGGTCAAATTCTGGAGCATTACTGGTCTGATTTCCATGATTTTGGCCTTTATGAACCTACTTCCAATTCCAGCTTTGGATGGTGGACATGTGGTGTTCCTATTGTATGAAATGG
>Ga0208788_1000879_pt1 | contig 14713 bp, 8 predicted proteins | sample Wag4_2014_7_11_3_FD_187363 | JGI IMG/M metagenome (GOLD analysis project Ga0208788, IMG submission 187363) | Fresh water mixed with fracking chemicals microbial communities from Ohio, USA - Utica-2 Time Series FC 2014_7_11 (SPAdes) (version 2) ...
CGCACGAGTGGATCGAGAAGCTCTCCGGCATGGGTGTCGATGTGGTGGTTACCGACCACCACGAGCCGAAGGAAGGCCCGCTCCCCCGCTGCGTGGCGATCGTCAATGCCAAGCGCGCCGATTCGACCTATCCCTTCCGCGAGTTGTGCGGCGGTGGAGTGGCCTTCAAGCTGGCCTGGGCACTCGCGACGGCACATTCAGGTGGTGAGCGCGCGAGCGAACAGTGGCGCCAGTTGTTGATGGAGTTCATCGGCTACGCCGCCATCGCCACCGTGTGCGATGTCGTGCCGATGCGCGATGAGAATCGCGTCATTGCCCACTACGGTCTGCAGCAACTGCGCAAGACGGACACGCCGGGCATGCGCGCCCTGATGGCGGTGTGTGACTTGCCTGAAGGTCGTGTGTCCACAACCACGATCGGCTTTCAGATCGGTCCGCGCATCAACGCAGCCGGACGCTTGGCGAATGCGCGCATCGCGGTGGAGCTGTTCCTCGCCACGGAGGCCGCCGAAGCGCAGCGCTTGGCCGCGCAGGTCAATGTGTTGAACATCCAACGCAAGGACCTGGAGCGGGTGATCGCAGACGAAGCCGCCAAGCAAGCCGAACGGTGGCACGATGCACGCCATCATCCCGTCTTGGTCTTGGCTTCCGAGACATGGGATCCAGGTGTCGTGGGTATCGTGGCGGGCCGCATGGTGGCACGCACGGGGCGCCCCGCCATCGTGTTGGGCATCAAGGATGGTCTGGCCAAGGGCAGTGCACGCACCGTGCACAGTCTGGACTTGATGCAAGTCATGAAGGCTGGTGACGGGCTCTACACGACTTGGGGTGGCCATGCGATGGCAGCGGGCTGCACGCTGCCGGCCGCGCATGTAGATGAACTGCGAGCGCGTTTGGTGACCCGCACACGCGAGCTGTTGAACGGTCAAGCACCTCCTCCGCGCCGCTTGGAGGCTGACTATGAGCTGCCCTTGGCTCTGTATGGGGATGTGCTCATGAATGAGCTGGAGCGACTGGAGCCATGGGGCCAGGACTTCCGTGAGCCAGTTTTCTTGACACGCGACCTGCGCGTGGCGGACGCGCCCTACATCATGGGCAAGGACCGCAAGCACTTCTCCTTGCGTTTCCGCAGTGGCGACACGGTGGTCAAGGCCAAGGCTTTCAACATGGCCGAACGGGTCCAAGAGCTCGTCCCAGGCACGCCGATTCATGTCTTGTGGAAGCCGGACCGCAACACCTTCCGCGGCATCACGGCCAATGAGATGACCATCGAGGACTTTGCCGTAGGCGAGGCTCCGCTGGTCTGAGACGGCGCCTAAGGGGCTCCCTGTCCGGTTTCCTTGACATTGCGCGACACGAAGGCCAGCGCCAAGGCACCGGCACCGCAGACCGAGAGCACTCCATACGCGGACTGCGTGAGGTGCACGAGGGCTTGCGGATTCGAGTCAATGGCACCGGCGCCAAGGCCGCTGGAGACTAGGACCGCCAAGACCAACATCCCGCCGATCATGCCCAACGAGCGCGACTTGGCTCCCAACGCGGAAGCTGTGTTCATGTGGCTGGCGCGCATTGCCCCCATGATCACCAGCATGTTCGGGGTCGAGAAGAGCGCGAAGCCGACGCCATGCAAGGCCAGTAACAGCAGTACAAACCACGTGCCTCGCCCGGCGCTTAGCTGAGTAGCGCATAAGGCCATGAGCACGATCGTGGCCACCCCTAACGCAGCGATCCGTCTGGGTTGCCAACGATCCGCCAGTACACCGGAGAATGGCGCCCAACAGGCCATCCACGCCGCTCCAATCGCAAGGAGGATGCCGGTGTGCGCCGCACTCAGCCCCAGCACCACTTGCATGTGCAGGCTCAGGAGCACGATGTTCACATAGGCATTCATGTAGAGCAGCGCCTGCACGGCCAGTGCCGCTTGGAGCACACGATTGCCGCGCAAGCTGTCGAGATCTAGCAAGGGGCGTGCAAGGCGTCGCTGCAGCACGACGAAGAGTACAGCCAACAGCACACCGGCCAACAGCGCCAACGCGCCATCGAAGCCGTCCTGCCAGAAGGCGGATCCATACACCACGCAGAGCACTGCCGCAGCTAGCAGCGCGGCGCTCGGACGATGCACGGGTGGATGATCGGCTTGTTTCCACCGGCAGTGCATCAAGAGCTGCACAGGCAGCGCGAAGAGCACGAGCAAGGCACCACCACCCGCGAACACCGCACGCCAACCACCCCATTCGACCAGCCAGCCCGCGCAAAGTGGACCGATGGAGAGTCCGGCATAGGTGAAGGCGATAGCCGTACCAAAGACGCGGCCTCTACGTTCGAGCGGGACCAACTGTGTCAAAATGGCTGGACCAGTGGTCGTCACCACGGCAGCGCAAGCGCCTTGGAGGAAGCGCAAACCGAGGACCACTGTCATGTCGCTGGCGTAAGCGAGACAGAAGGTCAGCACGGCGAAGAGATACAGGCCGGCGCGGTACAAGGTGCGCGCATCCGTAGCATCGGCCCAACGCCCGATGGGTAGCAGAAAGCTCGCGGAACCGGCTAGAAACAAGGTTTCTACAAGGCCCAGCTCGCGCGCACTCGCCTCAAGATCGCGCGAGAGATGCGGCAGGGCAACGGCCACGCCCGAGAACATGTAGGCCGGTGCGAATTGCGAGGCCAAGATGGCCCACATCAACCAGCGTTCACGGCGCGCCGGCAGCGCTTGGTCGGGCTGCACGCTCAAAACCGGAAGGTCCAGCCCAGTTTGAAGGCCACGGCTTGGTCCTCGATCACGAGCGAGCCACTCTCGCGTTGCATGTTCTGAGTCCAGACGAGGAAGAGGTCACTGCCCGGTTGGAGAATCCAGCGCAACCTGCTGTTGAGGCCACCTTCATCGGACTCGTTGTCGAACTGTACGAAGTTCGCCCACGACAGCTCAGGGCTGAAGGACACCAAACCCTTGAGACGCACGACATGCACCACGGCGGATCCGGCATCCAAGTCCAGATCTGTGCGGTTCCACGCAGCCGAGCCTTGGAACCAACGATGCGGTCTCCAACCTAGCTCTAGCTCCGTGTCCACCGAGGTACCGCCGTAGTACTCGCCTGCTTCGACTTTGCCACTGACATCAAATGCTCGTTTGTTGCTCGTCTCGTACTCGATGCGGGCACGGAAAAAGTCGTAGGTTCCGGCGGCGATGCTGATGCCGTCTACGATGTCAAAATCTGCGTCGAGAACATCGCGCGTTTGTTCTAATTCCAAGCGCAGAGCATCACCGGTATCAAAGGTGACACCCAGCGGCTGTACTTCCAGATTCGCAGTCTGCACCTCGTCATCGAGATTGGTAATCAACGAACCTTCGATCGAATGCTCGCTGCGTCGCAGGAGTCCTTCCCAGCGCGGCTCATGCGTGAACTCCGCGCTGTACTGCCGCACATCACGGCGAGGCACGAAGCCTAGAGCAGGATCAAAGTTGCTCTGTACCTCGCGTACACTCATGCGCCAATCCCACACATCATTCGGATAAGCGAGCGATGCACCGAAGGCAGCTCCATCGTCCACCGAACCCTCTTGAGAGTTCATGAGCCCCCAAAGCGAGCCTTGCAGGTTCTTGTCTCCGAGAAAGCTGCTGGTCCGCAGGTTGAGATCCGTACCGACCAGCGCATCCTCGCGCGTTCCTTCCGGGTCACCGGCTGTGGCGACGAAACCTAGCGAGGATTGAGCACCGATATTGCGTGCTACGCGCGTCGCGAACAGATTCTGGGCGTCCAGATCCGTGCTACCTGTATTGGTCCCATCTGTCTGTACATCCAGCAGGCCTGCATTCCATTCATCCGTACGCGCGGTCAACTTGAGGCCAGCTTGAATCGGCACCTCTTCCCCATCGACCAAGCCGATACGACGGGAGAAGAACGGAACCAGACTATTCCCTAGATCGGCAAACTCGAAGACTCCCGCATCTTGCAGAAAGAAGTCGCGCTTCTCCGGGAAGAATAGTGGAAAGCGCGTCAAGTTGACTTGACGATCATCCACTTCCGTCTCCGCAAAGTCGGTATTGATGGTTAAGGCCGCTTGCACTCCGGGACTCAAGCGCCAGAACAGGTCGAAGCCTGGCTCACCGCGCAGATCCGAGTCGTTCGCACTCTCGCGCACATACTCGGCTGCGTAGAACGGAGCAAAGTCGATACCTAAGCCATGCTGCGCACCTGCAAGCCCCGCTAGATCGCCACCCGAGGCCATGCGGTACGCACTGTCCTGCTCCTTGTGGCCCGCGAAACGACTCGCCTCCAACTTGCGCTGGACCACACGATTGAGATTGAAGCCCCAAACATCTGCACTGGGATCAAAGCTCAACGTGTCAAAAGGAATGGCGAGCTCGGCCGTCCACCCCAATTCATCTTGCGCTGTCTTGCCGGACCAAATGCCATCCCACGGTTTGTTGAAGCCACTGCCTCCGCGCGACAACAGCGCATCCCCTAGCGAACCAGCGGCTGAAACCTGAAAGAAGTACGCGTTGCGACGGTCGCGGAAGGTATCGAACCACATCTCGACGCGATCATCCGGCGAAAGCTCAGCATCACGCACCATCTGCGTGGCGACGACTTGATCGGGCTCACTGTCATAGCAACGAATCGCCAAGTACAGCGTGCGTCCGTCGTGGGCGATGCGTACTTCAGTTGCTTCGGTAGCCGGCACCCCTACCCGCGGATTCATCTGCACAAGCTCGGGAATCGGCGGGACTTCCAACCAACACGCATCATCCAAGCGGCCGTCGACTTGCGGCGGAGTCGCAATGCGCACAACTGCCGCGACAGGACGCCCCACCTCTGGTGCATCACCAGTCATCCAGAGCAACCAAGCGATGTACAGCATCACGGCGCGCAGAACTCCACCCACACCGGTGCGTGATCGGACAGTCCAGCTTTCTTGTCGATGGACGCGCCGGTCACAAGAGCCGCAAAGGCGTCATTGCACAGCACATGATCAATGCGCCAACCAATGTCCTTCTCGCGCGCTTGGCCGCGATTGGACCACCACGACCAGAGCGCATCATGATCAGGATTGTGACGCCGCACCACGTCCGTCCAACCGCGTTGCAGCAACTTGGCAAACCAAGCGCGTTCCTCGAGCAAGAAGCCCGAGTTCTTCTCGTTCTGTTTGGGACGGGCAAGGTCCTTGGCCGTAGGCGCAATGTTCAAATCGCCACAAACGGCGATAGGTCTGGACTCTTTGGACAGCGCATCAAACCAAGGGTCCAGCTCATCCAGGAACTGGAACTTGGCAGCTTGGCGTACCTCACCGGAGGAGCCGCTGGGCGCGTACAAGGAAACAAGACTGAAGCCCGCGTAGTCGGCACGCAACGCGCGGCCTTCGTCCGCCAAGTGGGCAAAGGGCAGGCCACGCGTCAACTTCTCTGGACAAGTACGCGAGTACACCCCGACACCGCTGTAGCCCTTCTTCACCGCAGTCACCCAGGCACCGGAGTAGCCCTCCGGCTGCAGCAGGTGTTCGTCTACATCGGCCTCCTGTGCGCGCAACTCCTGCACAAGCAAGTAGTCCGGCTTGTGCTTGGTGAGCCAACGCGAGAAGCCACGCCGATCCGCCGAGCGGATCCCGTTCAAGTTGAGTGTGCACAGGCTCGCCATAGAGGGCGGCTATGGTGCGAACTTCTACTTACGGACGCCAGATCACGCGCAGAGAGTCTGTCGTATTGAATGACTCAACCGTGCAGTAACCAGGGACGCCGTCGCGATACCACGCCTGGTACAAACGCACGCCAGGAGCAAGGACACCGCCCACCTGCGCTAGCGGAGTCGTTCCAGCAGGCGGCCACACAGCCACACCCGCCTGCGCGCTCACCGCCCCCAAGCGCACCAGCGTGCCGCCCACACACAGCACTCCATCACCAAACAGGTTCGGCGTGGTGGCACGCACACTGCCCTGGATGAGCGCGCAGAAGCCATTGGGCAAACCGCTGGCCTGCATCGTCAAGCCGTCCGCCGCAAGACTGGTCGAGCCGCTGCCATCCAAGCGCGCACCCTGTCCAGTAGAATTGACACAACCATAGTTGCTGGAGCTGCAGGGACACGGAACTTGGGTTCCGCCGCACAACCGCTGGAAGCGAGGCTCATGCACCACGCCCCCACCGACGCTGAAGAAGCCGCCACCGAACATCCCTGGAGCTCCGCCTAAAACCAGCTCGTCACCCAGGGCGATGGCAGAGCCATACAGAGTTTGGAAACCACCGGCACGGAGCGTCGTCAGCGACGACCAACCACCCGTCGAGCGTGCGTACAACTGCACGCTGCCTGAGCGGAAGACGATGGAGCTGTCTTCTGGCGAACCGACCGCAAGCAATCCGTCCTTGAGAGCGACTGCTGACCCAAAGGCCGCTCCCGGTACAGAACCGGAGATGCTTGCGGTGGCGGTATACGAACCCAAATCGCCATCCCACACGCGAACTTCATTCGCACCCGGGGATCCAGCAACCACACTCACCGCATCTTGGCTGATGCTCTCGCCCAAACGCGCATCTGCGACACTGCCATCGAAGCGCGCGCCTAGCTGCAAGCCAAGCAGCGATTGGTCGTAGATGTACACAGCACCAGCATTGGCAAGCGCACCCTGCGCACGCTGCGGTGCACCGACAACTACGCGATTGCCCAGCGCAGATACGCTGGATCCGAAGCGGTCACCTGGCTGCAGCTCCGCTGGTTGCAAGCGCTCCAGCAAAGCCCATCCACCGCCCACTTGTCCAAAATAGTAGACGGCACCACGGCCACCATCTTCACCCGGAGCTCCCACCGCCAAACGCGGCAGATTCAGGCTGACTGCAGCTCCGAATTCTGCACCTGCAACTTGCGGGGCGTACAGCATGCCCATGCGTGTGGCAGGGCTGGCACCCACAGACCACATCTCCACGAAGCCCGCATCTACTGCCGCACCGAGATCGCCTTGCGGTGCACCGATGGCCAACACGAACCCCTGTAGATCAGTAGCGCTACCGTACGCATCACCAGCGGCGAAGGGACTAGCGCGCAGGCGTTCACGCAACACATAGGCCTCACCGGTGCGTTCAAACCAACTCACCGACCCTACTCCGGCAAGATTGCCCTCATCGTCAGCGGGATCGCCAAGGACCATGCGACCACCATCCACGGCAATGGCGCGCCCAGTCCCTTGCAGGAAGGCCAGCTCCGCCGGAAGGATGCGCTGCGACTCAGCCCAATCCGTGGTTTGGGCCTGTAGAGCGCCCGAGATCAGGAGGAAGGCGCAAGCGCTGCGCAAGGTGCTGCCCACGGGTGTGGGGAAGGTATTGGAGTTCATGTGGCGAGGCCTGGCCCAAGATTCTCGCCACTTCTGGGCAACGCGCAAGTCGCGCAGTGCTACTTCCAAGCCGTATCCTGCTCGCGATGGCACGCATCTTCTTGCTCGACGGCACCGCTCTCGCCTATCGCGCGCACTTCGCGCTGCAACGCTCAGGACTTACGACACCCGAGGGGAAGCCGATCGGAGCGGTGTACGGATTCACCACAACTCTGAAGAAACTTCTGGAAACAGAGAAGCCTGATGCCATTGGCGTGGCCTTTGATCCGCCCGGCAAGACCTTTCGCCACCACCGCTACGACGAGTACAAGGCCACTCGTCAAAAGATGCCCGAAGAGCTTGTACATCAGCACGAGATCCTGCGCGATGTCGTGCGCGCCTATGGAATCGCGTTGTATGAGGTGCGCGGCTATGAAGCCGACGATGTGATTGGAACGCTCGCCACGCAGGCAGCTGCACGCGGCGACGAGGTCATGATCGTCACGGGCGACAAGGACTTGATGCAACTGATTGGCCCGCAGGTTGCGCTCTACAATGTCTTCAAACCGGGCATCGATCTGGTCATTGAGCGCGAGGCGGCTGTCAAAGAGAAGTTCGGCTGCACGCCAGCACAAGTTGTCGATGTACTCGCGATCATGGGTGATGCCTCTGACAATGTGCCTGGAGTGCAAGGCATCGGCGAGAAAGGCGCCGCGAAGCTGGTGCAAGAACATGGCAGCGTCGATGCGCTGTTAACTCATCTTGACAAGGTCAAAGGGAAGGCCAAGGAACACATCGAGCGCGACAGAGAGAACCTGTTGCTCTCCCGCGAGTTGGTGACCATTCGCTGTGATGTGCCGCTGGACCCCGGTCTGGAGGCCTTGCACCCGGCCAAACCCGATGCGAAGGAACTGCTTGCTCTGTTCCACAAGTTGGGCTTCCAGTCGCTCGCTGCCAAGGTGCAGAAGGCGGATCGCCCTGCGGAAGCACGCGACTATGTGCTGGTGAAGGACGGTGAGATGCTCGCAGCCATGGTCCGCGACCTGCGTGCCAAGCAGCGCATCGCCATCGACACAGAGACCACGGGCTTGGACGCGCGCCGTGCGCGCATCGTAGGCGCGTCGTTCAGTGCGGAACCGATGCGGGCGTACTATGTCCCCTTCATGGCCGAGCCGCCTGTGCTACCGGGCGGAGCGCAGGTCATTCTGGAGGCCTTAAAGCCGCTGCTACTGGACCCGAAGGTGCAGCTGTGTGGCCAGAACACGAAGTACGACTGGCTGGTCTATGGCGCTGCGGGCTTGGAGCTGCCTGCGCCGTACTTCGACACGATGATCGCCAGCTTCTGCGCACATGGAGCCTCGCGGCGGCACAACTTGGATGAGCTGGCGCTGACCTACTTTGACATCTCCAAGATCCCGACCAGTGCCCTGATCGGCACGGGCAAGAAGCAAATCACCATGGCCGATGTGCCTGTGGCCAAGGTCGCGGAGTACGCTTGTGAAGATGCGGATGTGACCTTCCGGCTCATGGAGCCGTTGTCCAAAGAACTTGACGAGCATGGCGCCAAACAGCTCTTCCACGAGCTGGAGATGCCGCTCATCCCGGTGCTCATCGCCATGGAACAGCGCGGCATCCGCGTCGACACGGCTTTGTTGTCGCAAGCAGCCAAGGAGATGGAAGCAGAGCTGACCGAGCTGACAGCCCGCATCCAGCACTTGGCCGGCGAAGAGTTCAACATCAACAGCCCGAAGGCTCTTGGTGAAGTGCTATTCGAGAAGCTCAAGATCCACGAAGTCAGCAAGGCCCGCAAGCCCAAGAAGACCCAGACTGGCTGGGCTACCGACGCCGAGACGCTGGAAGGCGCGTACGGCGAGATCGAAATCGTCCAACTGGTGCTGCAGTGGCGTGAGCTGATGAAGCTAAAGGGCACCTATGTCGATGCACTGCCCGAGTACATCGATCCGTCTACCGGACGCATCCACACCAGCTTTAGTCAGGTGTCTGCAGCGACTGGCCGCTTGGCTAGTTCCGAACCAAATTTGCAGAACATCCCAGTGCGCTCGGAACGCGGTCGTGCGATTCGCAAGGCGTTCGTGCCGCGCCCAGCGGATGCACACGGCGAGTGGACACTGGTTTCCTTTGACTACTCGCAGGTCGAACTGCGTGTGTTGGCGCACTTGTGTGGCGACCCGGGCTTTGAGCGTGCCTTTGCAGAAGGCAAGGACATTCACGCTGCCACCGCAGCCACCATCTTCGGCGTGATGCCCGAACTAGTAACGCGTGAGATGCGCTCGCAGGCCAAAGCCATCAACTTTGGCTTGTTGTACGGCATGGGACCCGCACGACTTGCGCGGGAAACGGGCCTCAGCGTGCCCGAAGCACGCGACTTCGTGGATCGCTACTTTGCGTCCTTCCCGGCGGTCAAAGGTTGGATCGAACGCACGCTCTCTGCGGCCCGCAAGGACGGGTATGTGGAGACCATCCTCGGCCGGCGGCGACGGTTCCCCGAGATCAACTCGGAGGATCCGCGCGTGCGCGTGTTTGCCGAGAACGCAGCGGTGAACACACCGGTGCAAGGTTCAGCTGCCGACATCATCAAGCGCGCCATGATTCACTTGGAGCGTGACCTTGCGGGCTCCGCTCTTGCAGCGCAGCTATTGCTACAAGTGCACGACGAGTTGGTGTTCGAGGTGCCTGTGGCTCAACTGGAGGAGACCATCCCCTTCGTACTCCAACGCATGGAGCACGCGGTGCCGTTGAAAGTCCCGCTCAAAGTCGATGTAGGGCACGGAGCCAACTGGCTCGAAGCCCATTGACCACAACGCCTTGAATCCCGCCAACTCAGGCCTCACGGTGACCAAGTCACCGACACCCCGTTGGTCAAGTTGAAGGTGCTCGCGGTGCAGTACACGGCCGAGTTGCGGTACCACACTTGGTAGGTGCGTGTTGCACCGGCAGGCACTGCGCCCTTGATCGAAACAGGTACGGTCGAGGAAGCGTTGGGGTACTGCGAACTTCCTGCGACATTGGCGGTCGTGCCTAGACGAACGACTGTGCCCGCAGCGCAGCGCAAGCCATCGCCAAAGGCAACACCAGCTCCTGCTCCCGACTGGGCAGTGCCTTGGAAGTACAGCGCCGAGCTGTTCGGCATGCCTGCGCCGCTGAGAACAAAGGTATCCACAGCCAAACTGGCAAAGCCCGCACCAGACAGCGTGGCACCGTTGGCATTGATGGAGTTCGCACACCCAGCCCCTGCCGCGCCAGCGTTCGCGCATGGGCACGCGCTACCGCTGCCATCGCCGAAGCAGTACGCAACAGCCGGCTGCGATGCAGGCAACACGCGCACCCCACGCAAGGCTGTGTTCGCCGCAGCGCTCACTAAAGCCGTGAAGGGAGCTGCTGCACCGGTATCGCTGACTGTGACGAGCTTCGTCAACGCATCGGCGCTAGTAGCGTAGAACTGTGCAGGGTTCGAACCTGGTACCAGTGTCACGCCGCGCAAACCAGCCGTGAGACCCGCATTCAAGGTGTAGGCCAGGGTCCACGCTGTGCCGTTGTAGGACCACTTCTGCAGTCCGCCACCAGAAGCAATGCTGCGGTCATCCGCGACATACAGCGTCGCAGCATCTGCGAAGCAATAGTCATACGACGACGGACCGATGGCCGTGGGAAAGCCTGGCAAAAGCGTGATGGGCTGCGTGCTAGTCGTCGGCACTCCCAGTCCCACGCTGCTGACTCCTTGGAAGTTCAGTACCGCGCTTGAGGTGTACAGCTGTCCTGCGTACAAGGACACCACGCGAGAGTTGGTGACAACCGTCGACAGCTGCGTCGAAGTCAAAGCGCCCAGCGTGCTGTAGCGCACCCCTCCTGTAGTTGAGGAGGTACCACCGGTCCAGAGATCGATGCCGTTGGTGCTCGTCACGCTGCGAATGTTGCTCGCACTGTAGGCATCACCGAGCGCAGTGCTCGTGTCGATGCTGCCATCCAACGCCACGCGGGCTACCACGCGCGGGGTGGTCGCGCTGGCGGTGCTCGCAATGGACACGGTACCAGGTACTGCGCCGTAGCCGGCGTGCAACAAGTAGCGGCCATCTGCAGAGAGATTCAGGAAGCCCTCACTCGACGCAGTGCCCGAGTTCACCAGCGGCAGCTGGGTGCCTACAGCAGCGGTGGGCAAGGCGAGGCTCTGTACCAAGACACCCGCGGGCGTGTACTCATCGAGGTACACAGGCGTCGCGGCGCTAGTGAGGGCCGCCGCGCCAGTCCCCACGCGCACGACAACTACATTGCCGGGAGTGAACTGGGCCGCTGTCGCCAGAGCGCTGAGCAAACCACAGGTGGACACCAGAGCGGCGAAGTGCTTGAGGAGCTGCATACCTCAAGCCTACCCGATCATCCGCGACCTAGCAGGCTGGCCGGAACTACGGTTCGGTCGCCGAACTTCTTGCGTAGGGCATCCATGCCCGCGGCTGCGCGCTGTAATTTCTTTTCGCGCAAAGTGGTTTCCGCATTGGGTGCGTCGAGACGCAGTTCGTCACCAAACAGGGACTCCTGCACCGGGGTGCGTACGTCAGATAAACCTGACAAGGACAACCCTAGCAGCCGCAAAGGTCGCAGCGGCACACGATCCAAGAGCTCACGCGCTGTGGCATAGATGCGCGGCGCCAGATTGGTTGGAGCTGCAATGGTCTTGGTGCGTGTGATCGTGTGGAAGTCACTGAAGCGCGCTTTGATCGCAATGGTGCGGCCGCGCAGTCCTCGATCGCGCATGTCGAAGGCCACCTCTTCGGCGAACTCGAGCAACACCAAACGCAGTTCCTCGCGCGAGCCCACATCGTTCTCGAAGGTGCGCTCCATGCCATGACTCTTCTCTTCGCGACGCGGTGTCACGCGCCGATCATCCAAGCCATGCGCGAGGTCATGAATCCAAGCGCCGGTAGCGCCGAACTCCTGCACCACATCGGCCCGTGCACGCGCAGCCAAATCCCCGATCGTCTGCACTCCCAAGGCTTCCAAGCGCTTGGCTGTACGCGGACCGACGCCATAGATCTTGGACACCGGCAAGGGATCGAGAACAGAGCGCACTTCCTCGGGCAAGATCACGCGGAAGCCATCGGGCTTGTCGAGATCGGACGCAAGCTTCGCCAAGAACTTGCTGGGCGCGACCCCCACACTCGCGACGAGTCCGGTCTCGGCCAAGATTGCACGCTTGATCGCGAGTCCGATGTCCTTGGGCTCACCAGCCAAACGCTCGCAGCCCGAGACATCGAGGAACGCTTCATCCAGCGACAAAGGTTCCACCAGCGGTGTGTACCGCTGGAAGATGTTCATGATGCGCCGCGACTCGGCCGTGTAGCGCTCGAAGTCCGCGGGCAGCAACACCAGCTCAGGGCACAGGCGCAAGGCCTCTGCCGTTGGCATAGCGGAGCGCACGCCAAAGCGCCGCGCTTCGTAACTAGCCGCCGCGATGACTCCGCGTTTATGTGAAGGCCCACCCACGCACACCGGTCGGCCGGCGAGCGCTGGAGCATCACGGATCTCGATGGAAGCGTAGAACGCATCCATGTCGACGTGCAGGATCGGGGTGGGGGCCGGCACTGCGCTTGAGATCATCGCAGCAGGTGCTGGAATCCGTCAAATCACCCCCCTCTCCCTGTCCCAAAGTGGACAAATGGCTCGGCGCACGGTGTTCTAGGCGCCCCATGCGCTTCCACAAAGTCCGTATGGAGGCCATCGCCACGCATCTGCCCGAGCGTGTCGTGACCTCACAGCAACTCGAGCAACGGCTGGCGCCTTTGTACGAACGCCTGCGCCTGTCCGAAGGTCGTTTGGAGTTGATGTCGGGGATTCGCGAGCGGCGCTTCTTCGCACCTGGCACACGCCCGAGCGCGATTGCGACTGCGGCTGCAGAGCGAGCTCTGGTGGGCATTGACCGAGCCTCCATTGGTGTGATCGTGCATGCCTCGGTGTGCCGCGACTTCCTCGAACCTGCGACCGCCTCGGTGGTCCACGCGCGTTTGGGACTGCCCGCGACCGCGTTAGGCTTCGATCTTTCGAACGCGTGCCTCGGCTTCGCGAATGCGATGTGCATCGTCGCCAGCCTGGTTGAGCGCGGCGAAATCGAGCGTGGATTGGTAGTCGCCGGTGAGGATGGCGGGCCACTCGTCGAGGCCACGCTGGCGCACCTGACAAGTAAACCGGACACCTCGCGCGAGGAGCTCAAGCGCGCCTTTGCCTCGTTGACGATCGGCGCCGGAGGTGCGGCCGTCGTCTTGGCACACGAGCGACTCGCTCCGCAGGCGGTGCGCGTGTGCGGAGCAACCCAGCGTGCAGCTACCGAGCACAATCACCTCTGCCAAGGCGGGGTCCCCACCGGACAGGCCTCCGGCATCGAAGGGCCGCTGATGGAGACCGATAGCGAGGCCCTCCTCCACGCAGGCAATGCTCTGGCGGCGCGTACTTGGGCCGACTTCTTGGTCGAGCACTCTCTGCGCCCGGAGGCCATCGACCGGTATGTCACCCACCAAGTAGGCGTGGCGCACCGGCGCATGCTGTTGTCCACCTTGCAACTGGATCCCGCCCGCGACTATCCGACAGTGGAGCGACTGGGGAACATCGGCAGCTGCTCCCTGCCCATCACCTATGCGGAGGCCTGTGCTGCGGGCCACATCCAACCGCACCACCGCATTGCGCTCCTAGGCATCGGGTCGGGCCTGTTCTGCTCCATTCTGCTACTAGAATCGCCGTAAGTGTCTGGCATCTAGATATTTAGGCCAGCTTGCACAACCAAATAGACCAAGCAGGCAAGGGTATTCTTGGACAGGACGCGCTGGATATGGGACATCTATCGCGCATTTCAGAAAAGTCTGAAATCCGCGAAGCCCCCACCCGCGTAGCGTAGCCCACCATGTCGAGCGAGAAGGCCCCCCAGCCGACCAAAGAACTCGAGTCTCTAGATGCGCCGTTGATGGCTCAACTGCCGTCCTTCGAGCTCTTCTTTAAGACCTTCGGGTTTAAGCGTGTGCATGGCCGCGTCTGGGGTCTGTTGGTCCTGTCGGGGCAGCCGCTGTCTTCGAAGGAAGTGATGCACATCCTCGAGTTGTCGCAGGGCGCGACCTCGACCACGCTCCATGAGCTTTCCGAATGGGGCGCCATCTCGGTCGAGTTCGATCCTGCGCGGCGCTGCCATCTGCATGCGCCTGTGGGCAACACGCTGTCCATTGTCGCCACCGTGTTCCGCAGGCGTGAACAGGTCGTGTTTGGCAAGTTCAAGCAGACGGCTGAGGCCACACTTGAGTATGTGCGTGGACGTTTTGGAGAGCGTGACCCGCGCGTCGCCACGTTGCGCTCCATCATCACGAGCTGCGAGATTGCGGAAGCTGTAATGCAACTCGTGTTCTCGTCGGTCGAGCGTGCTCTCGGT